>PPYF01525174.1_pt1 | contig 33742 bp, 21 predicted proteins | sample 1559871 | NCBI WGS metagenome assembly PPYF01 (sample SAMN08240021, study PRJNA423297) | Human gut metagenome, whole genome shotgun sequencing project.
ACTCTTCCTTATATAATGCACGCCCCGACCTCTGCCTGACAGGACGGACACTGATGGGACACTCTTCCGCCAAAGACCAGCAGTTGGAAGACCACTATTTCGGCTCTATCCCGCCACGCGTCACCGCCTTTATGAAGGAACTCGAAATAGAATGTCACAAACTGGGCATTCCCGCCAAGACCCGCCACAACGAGGTAGCTCCCAACCAATTCGAGTTGGCTCCTATCTTCGAGAACTGCAACCTGGCGAACGACCACAACCAACTTGTCATGGACTTGATGAAACGTATTGCCCGCAAGCATCACTTCAACGTGCTTCTGCACGAGAAACCTTATAGCGGTGTGAATGGTTCGGGTAAGCACAACAACTGGTCGCTTTGCACCGACACCGGCATCAACCTGTTTGCTCCGGGCAAGAACCCGAAAGGAAATATGCTGTTCCTGACTTTCCTGGTGAACGTATTGATGATGGTTTATAAAAACCAGAACCTGCTGCGTGCTTCCATTATGAGTGCCAACAACAGCCACCGTCTGGGAGCCAATGAAGCTCCGCCCGCCATTCTTTCCTGCTTCCTGGGGTCGCAACTTTCGGCAACGCTCGACGAAATTGTACGCCAGGTAGGAAACGAGAAAATGACACCGGAAGAAAAGACTACATTGAAACTGGGCATCGGACGTATCCCCGAAATTCTGCTCGATACGACCGACCGCAACCGTACTTCTCCTTTCGCTTTCACCGGCAACCGGTTTGAGTTCCGTGCCGCAGGCTCTTCTTCCAACTGTGCCGCCGCAATGATTGCTATCAACGCCGCCATGGCAAACCAGTTGAACGAGTTCCGCGCATCCATAGAAAAATTGATGGAAGAAGGCGTAGGCAAAGATGAAGCTATCTTCCGGTTGCTGAAAGAAACAATCATCGCTTCCGAAGCAATCCGTTTCGAAGGCGACGGTTATTCCGAAGAATGGAAACAGGAAGCCGCCCGCCGCGGACTGACCAACATCTGCCACGTCCCGGAAGCCCTGATGCACTACGTTGACAACCAGTCTAAGGCTGTACTTATCGGCGAACGTATCTTCAACGAAACGGAGTTGAACAGCCGTCTGGAAGTGGAACTGGAGAAATTCACCATGAAAGTCCAGATTGAAGGACGTGTATTGGGCGACCTTGCCATCAATCACATCGTTCCGACTGCCGTTGCCTACCAGAACCGGTTGCTCGAAAATCTTCGCGGACTGAAAGAGATATTCCCTGCCGAAGAATACGAAGTGCTGAGTGCCGACCGCAAAGAGCTGATTCGTGAGATTTCGCATCGGGTGACTTCAATCAAAGTACTGGTTCGCGAGATGACCGAAGCGCGAAAGGTGGCCAATCACCTTGAAAATTATAAGGAAAGGGCATTTGCCTACGAAGAAAAAGTACGCCCGTATCTCGACCAGATCCGCGACCATATCGACCGTTTGGAAATGGAAGTGGACGACGAAATATGGCCGTTGCCCAAATACAGGGAACTGCTGTTTACCAAATAAAATGTCCTCAAGATTGCACGAAAGCTACCACTTTTGTGCAATCTTTTTATAGATTCGTGCATTTTTTCATTTTTTATTTCTACTTTTGTGCTGTATAACACAGTTTTGTAGCACCCATGGTAAAAATGAATATGTCAGACATCGATATTTCGGAACCATTATCCGACATGTTAGCTCCTTTGAATAATGAGCAAAAGGAGTTTCTGATGAACAATTATACGATACAGACCTACAAAAAGAATGAAACCATCTATTGTGAAGGAGAAACACCATCTCATCTGATGTGCCTTATCAACGGCAAAGTCAAAATCTTCAAAGATGGCGTAGGGGGTAGAAGTCAGATTATCCGCATGATTAAACCACGCGAATATTTTGCTTATCGTGCCTATTTTGCCAAAGAGGATTTTGTAACTGCTGCGGCAGCTTTCGAACCTTCTGTTGTCTGTCTCATACCGATGAGTGCCATCACTACTTTAGTCGCCCAGAACAACGACCTGGCAATGTTCTTTATCCGCCAACTTTCTATCGACCTCGGCATATCCGACGAACGTACGGTCAACCTGACTCAAAAACATATCCGCGGACGTCTCGCCGAATCCTTGATTTTCCTGAAAGAAAGTTATGGGCTGGAAGAAGACGGCTCAACCCTAAGTATTTACCTATCACGCGAAGATTTGGCAAATCTTTCGAATATGACTACTTCGAACGCTATCCGCACGCTGTCTCAGTTTGCTACGGAGAGACTGATTACTATCGACGGAAGAAAGATAAAAATCATCGAAGAAGAAAAGCTGAAGAAAATAAGCAAGATTGGATAATACACTGCTTATCACAATCCTACTTTAAATAGTGAGCATATACATAGAAAATATCATTGCAGACATAAAACGTGGTGACAAAAACGCTTTCAAAAAGCTATTTGATGACTACTACCCTATCCTTTGTGTATTTGCCGCCCACTATATCAAAGACAAAGAAATCTGCAAAGACATCGTACAGGATGCCTTGCTCGCTTATTGGGAACATCGGGAAGAGTTCGATGACATCCTGAAAGTGAAAAACTTCCTTTATACCGTCACCCGGAATAAATGTCTGAACCATCTGAAACATGAACAGATAGATATTTCTCATCTCGCGGAACAAGAGGACAGCGAAGAGGGGTTCGAAGCCGCTATTATCGAGCAGGAAACTTTCCGCATGGTGCGCAAAGCGGTAGAAGAATTGCCCGCACAGATGCGAAACATCATCCTACTCTCCATGAAAGGGTTAAAAAACCATGAAATAGCTGACAAATTGCAAATAGCAGAGGGTACTGTCCATACGTTAAAAAAAATAGCTTATCGCAAACTTCGAGAAAGCCTAAAAGGCATAAATTATATATTATTTCTCTTCCTGTGCAAATAAAGTGACTTTTTGATTACCCCGTTTTCTCGACTTGGTTGTCTTATACATATAACAAATCGAAAAAACGATGCATTCATTCAAAGAAAAACTTAAAATTGCTAGAATCTTAGCTTCCCTATTCACTCATTCGTCTACGCCGGAAGAAGAACAAGCTTACCGCAAATGGATGGACGAAGACCCGGAACATCAAAAGATAGCCGACCGGATACTGAACCAGGAAACATATGAAGAAAACATCCGGTTAATGAAAAGTTTTCCTTCACAAAAGGGATGGGAGAAGATTTACCCGTTACTCGGAGACAATAGTAAAAAGTCAGCAATGCTTTTTTCGTGGAAAAGGAGCCTGAAATATGCGGCTCTTATTTTACTGTTAATACTGCCGGCTTCTTACCTTATATATAATTGGGTAGCCGAAGAGCCTATCAGCGAAATCACTCCCGGAACACGTGGCGGGGAAGTGACTTTGAGCAATGGCAATACATTCAGCCTTCCCGGCGGCATCTTTCCCGAAGGAGCTACGGAAGTGTTCGTCATTGACGCTAAAGGTATCAACTACCACACTCCTACCAACAAGCCGCAGATAGAAGAAACTACAAATACGCTCCGCACCTTGCAGGGTATGGAATGTCACGTCGTCCTTTCGGACGGAACTAAAATACATCTGAATGCGGAAACCCGGCTGACTTATCCGGTTTGTTTCAGTGGGCAGGAACGTATAGTACAAATTGAGGGTGAAGCTTATTTTGATGTGGCTCCGGACAAGGAGCACCCGTTTATCGTGCAGACACCACACACCTCTATCCGTGTGACCGGAACTTCGTTCAACGTCAGGGCTTATGCGGACGAGCAGACGGAAAGTACGACATTGGTTAGCGGAGCTGTCACCATCAACAGCGGCAACGAAGATTTCGAACTGGTGCCGAACCAGCACTTTGCTTATGACAAGACCGCCCGGACATCGACCGTTGCCAATGTGAACCCCGAATTATATACTTCCTGGGAATCCGGCTCATTCATCTTTATGAACGTATCGCTGGGAAGTGTCATGTCATACCTGTCCAGATGGTACGGATTCCAATATACATTTGAGGATGATGCCGCCAAACAGGTACGAATCGGAGCTTATCTCAACCGCTATGAAAACATGAATCCGATTATTGACATGATTATGGAACTCAACCTGGTAGACATCAAGCAGAAAGAAGGCGTTTTACACATCTCTTACAAACAGTAATTAATACATAATATAACTAACACAGTATGAAAAAACGAGTACAACCTTTACTAAGGGGAATATCTTGTGCAAGCAGGAATTTTATCAAATTCTGTCTTTTATGGATATTCGCCTTGTCTTCACTTATGATTCAAGCACAAGACAACCAGAGGATTTCCGTCGACCTGAAAGGGGAAACGCTGGAAGCCGCACTCTGGTATTTGCAGAACCGGACGAAGTTTGTCTTTATGTACGCGACAGAAGATATAGCCAACGTATCGGATATCACCGTAAAAGCAAAAGACAAAACAGTGAGTGAAATTCTGGACGCATGCCTGGAAGGTACTAACTTGACTTATGAGGTGTCCGGCAACGCTATTGTCATCAAGAAAAAAAGCACTAAGAAAGTCACTATCAACGGGTGGATACGCGATGTGAACGGTGATGCACTGCCCGGAGCCACAGTTACCATCCGGGGGGCAAAGAACGGCGCTATCGCCGGACTCGACGGACAGTATAGTTTCAGTATTCCGGCACAGGAAGGATTGATACTGACCTATTCGTTTATCGGAATGGAAAAGAAAGATGTGAAATACACGGGAAAGAAAACGATAAACGTGACGCTGAACACTACCAGCACCGAGATAGACGAAGTGATAGTGGTAGGATATCAGAATATCCAACGACGCGACCTCGTAGGTTCTATCAGCACACTGAAAGCTAAGGATATCTTCATGCCTTCTTACAGCACTATCGACCAGATGTTGCAGGGACGTGTGGCAGGTATGATGGTGACCAGCAGCAGTAGCCGCGCAGGTAGCAGTCCCCAGATTAAGATTCGCGGTACCAGTACATTGATTGGTAATCAAGACCCGTTATGGGTAGTAGACGGCATCATCCAGGAAGATTTCTCCGTCGACCTGGAAGGCAGCAGCCTGATGACGCAAGACCTGAAAGATATTATCGGCAACCAGATTTCCTGGCTGAACCCGGCGGACATCGAAAATATCACTATTCTGAAAGATGCTTCGGCAACGGCTATCTACGGTTCCAAAGCCTCTAACGGTGTCATCGAAATCACGACCAAAAAGAATACCACCGACAGGCTGTCCGTGAATTATTCTTCCAACTTCAATATCGGACAGCGCCCGAACTACGGAATGTTCAACCTGATGAACTCCCAGGAACGCATACAGTTCTCTCAGGAAGCGTTCAACTCGGGAGCGTCTTACGCGCACATACCTTACAAAGAACCTCATACATATGAAGGTTTGCTGCGCATGTATCTGGACTATGACATTTCCCAATCCGAATACAACAGCGCCTACCAGACATTGGAAACGCGGAACACGGACTGGCTTAAACTATTGACCCGCCGTTCGTTCAGCCACAATCATAATATCAGCGTTTCCGGAGGTACCAACAAGTACAGCTATACGGCTTCTATGGGATATACCAGCACCGAAGGGCAGGAAATAGGCAACGACAGTGAACGTATGACCGGACGTATCTCCGTCCTGATGCGCCCTGCGCCGAAACTGACTATCAACGTGACGCTGAACGGTAGTGTAAACACCAGCAACGGATTTGCAGGAGGCGTAAGCCCGCTGAGCTACGCCACCACCGCCAATCGCATCCTCGACCCCGACGCATATTATCAGAAACAAAGTTCTTACAATTATAATAAGACTCATGAATCTCTCTCATACAATTTCATTAATGAACGTGATAACAGTGGTTCTAAATCACGTTCTACTCACATGTCCGCTTCACTGGATTTGAAATGGAACTTTTTCGACGGTCTGACCTACCAGTTCACCGGAGGATATGCCGACAGGCACAGTACGAACGAAAGTTGGCAGACAGAACAAACCTTCTACGTTGCCGAAAGGTATCGCGGATACGATTATAATTCCGTCAATCCCACCAGCCCCGAATTCAAGGCTGCCCTGCTGCCATTCGGAGGAAGGTTGTACACCAACAATACCAACCAATATTCGTACAATATCCAGAACAAGATACAATATAGCAAGACATTCAACGACGACAACCGCTTGAATGCCCTGGTAGGTATGGAAGTCCGCTCCACCACGGGAAAAGGGATAAACCAGACCTTGTACGGATACGTCCCCGACAGAGGAGAGAATATCATCGCTCCTACTACTCCGGACGCATTCGAGCCTATCGGCACGTCTGCCTTCAAAGGTTGGGGCTTACTCGGCGAAATGTACTCGGGCGGTTGGAAAAAGACCAATACCACCAACAACTTCTTCTCCGTATTCGCCACTCTTGCCTATTCGTTCATGAACCGCTATGTGGTCAATGCGAACATACGTAATGATGCATCCAACCGTTTCGGTCAGGATACCAACCACCGTTTCGACCCGACTTATTCGGTAGGTTTCTCCTGGCGTGCTTCGGAAGAAAAATTCATCCAGGAACATATGAAATGGATTACCACATTAAACTTCCGCGGAACATTCGGTATCCAGGGAAATGCGCTGACCCGCCAGAGCCCGGATTTGCTTCTGGTCCAGAACCCAATCATGTCAGCATACAACCAATATTACTCCACTATTTCACAGATTCCCAATTCGCACCTGTCATGGGAACGTACAAAGACATGGAACTTCGGCCTTGACCTCGAGTTGTTCAATATGTTCTATATGAACCTGGAGTACTATACACGTCGCTCCAATGCGGTTATCACACTGGACCTTCCGTATGAATATGGTATCAAGGATATGAAACGTAACGGTGGTATCATCCACAATCGTGGTATCGAATACACATTATCCTTTACTCCTCTCCAAAAACGGGATTATGCATTAAGCATCAACCTGAATGCTTCCAAGAACTGGAACAAAGGGGGAGCTACCGAAATAGAAACAACTCACAACACTTACCTGAGTGGAAAGGCCGGTTACATTCTGAAAGAAGGATATCCGATAAGCGGTTTCTGGTCTTATTCGTTTGCCGGCCTGGATGCAAACGGCCAGCCGACTTTCAATATGCTGGATGTACCCGAAGACCAACGGGATCCGAACATGGACCCGACAAACTTCCTCGTGTACTCCGGCGAAACAGAACCTTTCTTCACAGGAGGTCTGGGATTCAGCTTCCGGTACAAGTCGCTGACGCTGAACAGTAATTTCGCCCTGATACTCGGCAATAAGAAACGGTTGCCTTCTCCATACGGTGACTTCGGCGGGGCAAGAAGCACCATGCCCGATCCGACATTGAACGTCAACCGCGACTTATTGAACCGTTGGAAAGCGCCCGGAGACGAAGCGCACACCAATATACCGGCACTGCCTACCGGAGTATCCTACCTGACAATATTACCTAATGGTGAAAACTCGGAAACTCCGATTCAGATGTGGGAAAAGTCGGACGCTATGGTAGTCAGCGGCTCTTTCTTCCGTTGCCGTAGCATGGGATTGACCTGGCAGATGAAACGTGAATGGTGCGACAAGATTTTCGCCAAGAACCTGTCTCTCAACTTCAGCGTAGACAACCTCTTCGTCATTGCCAGCAAACGCTTCAACGGCTTCGACCCCGAACTGAACAACAGCGTCATGCCACGCACCTTCTCGTTCGGTATTAATATAGGTTTTTAAAAAACAGAAAAACGAATAAGATATGAAACTAAAAAATATACTTTACGCCTTGTCTCTTGTCACCCTCTCTGCCTGCGGTGACTTTCTGGAGCCTAAATCGCAAAGCGAATATGTACCCAAAAACGCCAATTCCTTACAGGAAATGCTTGTCGGAGCAGCTTATCCGCAACACAAAACCGGACATAATTTTCTAGCCTATCTGGAAATATTCAATGATGACCTGCAACAGCAGGTGTTGGATGATTACGCATTCGGGAGCAATAACCAAGTAACAGGCGAAGCTCTGGGAAATATGTTCAGTTGGCAATCTGATATGTTCACGGTCATGTCTCAGTTGGGACATACAGCCCCCAATGTATGGAAAGCGGCTTATGAATATATCCTGGGGGCAAATGCGGCATTAGATTATATCGGCGATGTCTCCGGAAGCGAAGATGAGAAGAATTATATCATAGCACAGGCATTGGGACTCCGGGCTTTCTATTATTATATACTGGTCAATTACTACGGTGCGCCATACAATTATAATAAGGCGGCACTCGGTGTTCCCTTGAAGCTGGACAGCGGCATGAGAGAAGAGAGTGAAATACTAATGACGCGCAATACCGTGGAAGAAGTATATACGCAGATAGTAAAAGACCTGAACGAAGCGGAACGCCTATTCCTCACGCTGCCGGTTGACAAGCAATATCAGCCAAACTATATGGTCAGTCTTCCTATGGTAGAATTGTTGAAATCACGTATATATCTTTATATGGAAAACTGGACAGAGGCTAAAAAGTATGCCGGAAAAGTAATCAATGACTGGAATTTCAGCCTTCTCAATCTCAATACAATCGCACTGCCGGACCCCACAGTGAATGAGCCTTATTATGAATTTACCAGTTATCAGTCTCCCGAAGTTATCTGGCTATACGGAAATATTCAGGAATTTGCCGCCCAATACAACACCTACCTGACTAGTACAACCAGCACTAGCTTGGCGACAAGAAAAGCCTTCACGGCATCCGAAAGCTTGTTATCCAGCTTTAAGGACGGCGACTTGCGCAAAGAGCTCTATATCGTAAGGGAAATACTCGTAAACTCTAAAAATGCGAATTTGAATACATTTTATGACACGTATCTTCCTTATGGCAAATACAAGACAAATAATTCCTCGCCGGCTACTGGAGGTGATTACTTTGCACTCTCCTTCCGGCTTTCCGAAGCCTATCTGAACTTTGCCGAAGCCGCTGCTCTCGACGACGCAGAAGGAGAGGCTATCAGCGCCATGAATACCTTGCTCGAAAAACGTTATACGCCGGAGACTTATTCAACAATTTCCGGACTAACCGGAGAAGCACTGGTAAACATGATTCGCGCAGAACGCAGAAAAGAGCTTTGTTACGAAGGGCAGCGATGGTTTGACCTGCGCCGTTACGGAATGCCTTCCTTCACACATACCTGGAACAATGTAACCTATACGCTGACAGAGAATGACCGTTCATACACCATGCCGCTTTCCCAGCAAATCATGGACAAGAACAAAAAACTGGAGCAGAACCCGTTGGCGCCCAGAAGAACCAATTAAACTATTATATTCTAATTTTCATAAAAAGACAAACGTATGAAATCAATATACAATTTATGGCTTTTCATCGCCTGCCTGACACTGGCTTCCTGCTATGATGAAGATACGATTACTCCGACAGTTTTTGGGGATTCGGGACGTTTCGAGTTTCCTCAGGGAAACAATAGTTGGGACCAGGATATTGTGGATATTTACGAGCAATTCGGAATACGCTTTATCTACAAGGATATTATCGAGCGAGATTTCACTAAAAGCTGGCTGACAGGTACTACAAGTAATAAAACTTACCACGGTGGCGGGACAATCAATGATGACATGACGCGGTTTTATATCACATTCATGAAAGAACATGTACTCCAATATCTGAATCCGCAAATTACGGAAAAGATTTTCCCCATGTACTGGTATCTGGTATTCGACTTTTATAGCAAAACGGTATATACAGAGACATACACAGCTTACGCACAATTCAAAAGTCATGCAGACCTGGGTATGCTGGACTGCTGGATTACCTGTTTCTGGGGACAAACCGTACCTGCCAACAAAACACCCCAGGCAGCATGGCTGAGTCCGCAGGCTGGCGATAAAGCAAGCTATACCCGGCGCCGTATGATTATCCTCAACGATATATTGGTTGCCGCTATCAATAGGGGGAACATTGTGATGCCTGCTGAATTTGAATCGGGTCTCAACTTTACTACCCGACTGGTTATCGGTGAAACCGAGACTAACAGAGCAGACGCCAATTATTATAAGACACGAGCTTTTCCGGGAAGGGTCAACACCAGCAACGGTGAATATACGAAACCTACCGCAGCCATTACCAAGGCCGAGCAGACATTTATTTATTATCTCCAGTTGTCTATGCGCTACACGCAGGAGGAACTTGATGAACTGCTTTCTTTAGCCGACTACCCGCTCATGAAAGGGAAGTTCGACTTTGTACAAAAGTATATGAAAGAGACTTATAACATCGACCTGAGAGCCATTGCCAACGGACCGGCAACATGGGATATCAGCCCCTACCCTGAGATTCCGGCTGCTATTGTCCCTTAATGCACTCTTCATTAACAATAAGAACAAAATGCAACCAGTTAATTACATATTATCCATACTCCTTCTCCTGTGCGGCACAAACGCATGGGGAGAAGGCGGTTTACAAATCAAAGGCAAAATAAAAGTCCTGCAACCTACCAGCTTACAAGTGAAAGATCTGAAAGGAAACGTCTTGTTAAGCTGTACGATTGCAAAGGACGGCGTATTCGGCACGGAAGAAAAAACAATCATACCGGATGTTTACAAACTTCACCTGGGAGATACCGAGCAGAACATCTATCTGGAAAACAACACAATAACTATCAACGGATATTTTGACACACAGAATCCTGAACAGAACTCGTTATCCTTCACAGGTATCGACTCTTTTCTGGCTTTACAGGATTATCTGCCGGCAGAAACAAGTTCGGGCAAGGATAAAGCGGCTGTCCTGGCTTCCGCCAAAGGAAAACTGACACCCGGCATGGCGGCTGCATTGGCTTACTTTGCCAACGCAAGTGATTATGTATCCAATAAAATGTTACTGGATATGATACCGGAGGGAAACCGGAACTCACTGTCCGCGCAATGGCTGGCAGACAAGGTCGATGTCCTCTCCCGTCAGCAAGTCGGCGCCATATGTCCGGACTTTACTTTCGTAGATGATAAAGGGAACAACGTCAGCCTGAAAGATTTCCGGGGGAAGATGGTAGTATTGGACTTTTGTGCTTCCTGGTGCGGACCGTGCCGCAAGGAGATGCGCAGTATGCTGAAAATATACAATGAACTGAAAGCGGATGACTTTGAATTTATCAGTGTCTCGCTGGACGACAGCGAAGCCAAGTGGCGGAAAATGCTGGACGAAGAAAAACTTCCGTGGGTGATGCTTTGGGACAAGGAAGGATTTCCCAAAAACTCCAAGACTCCTAATTCCATTCAAGCGGCATATGGGTTTTACTCTATTCCGTTCCTTGTGGTCATTGATAAGGAAGGCAGATTGCTGGCACGCAATATAAGGGGCGAGCAAGTTCGCGAAACTATTCTGAATGCACGCAAATAAAAGGATTTCAACGAATTAATACTCAATAGTACAATGAAGAAATTTATATTTTCTATCGTATGCTGTCTGGTCAGCGTAGCAGTATCGGGACAATTGGTAAAACAAAAGACTGACACAAAAAAGAAACAGTCCGAACTGGATTGGTTCAACTGCGCTTTCGATACGGACAGCGTATATGGGGCGGAAGTCAACAAAGCCTACGAATATCTGAAAGCCAACAAAAAGAAAGCCAAGAAAAAACCGATTGTCGCATTAATCGGCTCGGGAATAGATATTGAGCACGAAGACCTGAAACAGAATATCTGGGTGAATCCGAAAGAAAAAAGGAATCAGAAAGATGATGATAAGAACGGATTAACGGACGATATCAACGGGTGGAATTTCATTGGTGGAAAAGACGATCGGGTGATGGAATCTCTGATGCGTGAAGGGGACCGTGAATTTTTTCGCTTGAAGGACAAGTATGCCGATTATATCTACGACGGAAAGAAATACTATAAAATCATCAACGGAAAACGTCAGGAAGTTCCGGCACCGGAAGATATGGAGGAATACAGGTATTACCGTTTCAAAGTTATACCGGAATCCAAAATCGGAGGCGCTTATGCAGGGGTGCAGTTTGCGCATATCGTGCAGGAGTATGTAGAAAAGTTCGATAGGGAGATGAAGCAGCGTTTTCCGGAAAAGGAACTCACGGTGAATGAATTCCAGACTTGCTACGACCCGAAAGCCGAACGTGACAGTCTTTCCGAAGTTGTATTCGTCGTTATCGGGTATGCGTTCAGCCTTTATCGTACGGATAAATGGAAGCCTGTCTATCAGAATATGGGCAAAAAGACTGTGGAGACAGCTATCGTCAATTACGAAAATGCATTGAAAAAATTAGGAAATGACCAGCGGAAAGAGATTGTCGGTGACAACCCGATAGACATCAAGGATACCCGTTACGGAAACAATGTATTGTTGACTTCCGACGCTGCAACCGGAGTGATGAAAGCCGGTGTCATTGCAGCCAAACGAGACAATGGGGTAGGAAGTAACGGTATTGCCGACAACGCGCAAATTATGACGCTGCGCATCCACCCCGGAAAAGGGGAAGTGTATCTGAAAGATATGGCTCTGGCAATCCGCTATGCTGTCAATCACGGTGCGGATGTTATCTTGCTACCCGAACAGAACTCGCTGTATCCCGAAGAACAAAAACAATGGGTGACGGATGCACTGAAAGAGGCTGAAAAGAAAGGTGTGCTCGTAGTGGTTCCTGTATGGGATTTATCGACTGATATGGACAAGGAAGAGTTCTTCCCCAACCGGAAAATGAGCAAGGACGGCGAACTTACCAATCTGATAGTGGTCGCCTCATCGGACAAGAAAGGGAATCCGGTATTGAATACAAACTACGGCGCAACGACGCTGGATATTTATGCGCCGGGAACGGACGTGTATTCTTCTTATATGGGTGATACCTACCAAATGGGGTCGGGTGAAGGGGTAGCTTCTTCCACAGTAGCGGGAGTAGCCGCTCTCTTGAAAACGTATTTCCCCAAACTGACAGGCTCGCAAATCCGAGATATTCTGATAAAAAGCGTTACTTCACGCAAGGGGGTTGAAGTGGAAAAAGGTATCGTCATCAAGAATAAACAGTCGCAGGACTTGTTCCTTTTTGACGATTTATGTGTTTCAGGTGGTATCGTGAACGCTTATCAGGCTATTCTGGAAGCGGAGAAAATCAGTAAATAAAGAAGCAGCGCCACATGACCGGAATGATGAAAAGAACAGGAATACTGACAGGTTTATGTCTGCTGTCGTTTCTAACCTGCAGACAGGGAGCAATGGCGCAAATCAGGAATAAGGTTTGCGACACTATCCCCTATGAACTTATACAGAATAAGATTATTATTCCCGCCACCGTGAACGGTGTTCAAGTGAAATATATCGTCGACACCGGAGGAAAAACCGGAACGACACACGGAGCAGCCATACAGATGAAGGCTACCGCCGCAGGATTTATGAGCGTTTCGGACTTGAACTCGCAAGGCTCCAATTTTCAAGAGGCGCATGTGCAGAATCTCTCTATCGGTGAGAACTATAAAGTCAGGCAATTAAAGACAATGGTGCTGCCGGAGAATACGTTCTTCGCAGGTTTGGGAGTGGTCGGTATTTTGGGAGGTGATGCGTTTGCGCAATCCGTCGTTACGTTCGACTCGCGGTCGAAAATTATGGTTATCAACTCTCCCTATCGCCCCGAAGGGTTGAAAGTAACGGAAGGAATTCCTTTTGTGTCGAATACGGAACATCATTCGATTATCAACGTACGGATGGGCGAACAGGATTTAAGGGTTTTGTTCGATACAGGTGCGTCGGGTTTCCTGCTTTATTCTTCGGAAGACTGCGACAGGCTGTCTGACATCAGCGGAACAAAAATCACGAATTATGGCTACGGAATTGTAGGAGCCGGCATCTCAGGATTGGGTAAACCGGTAGATATAAAAAAAGTATGTGTACCTTCGATTACCATTCCGGGAAAAGAGTTCACGAACGTAGGCAGTACGACGACTGTAATGAACACTACCATCATCGGAGTGGACTTGCTGAAATACGGTAAGGTCATTATCGACTATATGCGCAGACGGTTCTACTTCTTTCCGTTCGAGAACGAAACAGCCGACATGGGCGGAGCGCCCTCTCTCTGGAATGTCAGCATATTGCCACGCAATAAACGGTTTGAAGTTACTACGATATGGGACAGCATGAAGGATAAAGTAGCTTTCGGTGACGAGGTGATTGACATCAACGGGACTTCTTTGAAAGACTGTCCGATGAGCCAAATGGCTATAGAGGAGATTATGAATACTATCCCCGGTGATACGGGGTATATCGTCATCAAAAAAGACAATCTGGAAAAGAAAATCGAAATCAGAAAAGAGAAATAATTATTAAACAGGAAAGATATGAGACGAATGATAACTAAAATGGCTTTCTGTTTACTGGCGCTTTGTTTGTCCATAGGTGGCAAGGTGCAGGCGCAAACACAAAACAGTGTGACAGAGGTCATCCCATTCAAAACGATTGAGGGGAAAATTATCGTAGAAGCTACCGTCAACGGAGTGACTGCCGATTTTGTCCTCGATTTGGCAGGACATAATGCTTTGCTTCCCGAAGCTATCAAAAAGCTGCGCATCAATACGGAGAAAGCCGGTTCGTTCAACGCGCATCAGGACTTTGTTTTCAAAGATGTGCCCACGGGAGAAGTCTATGAAATGGGAACGCTGACGGTAGGGAACAATCTTTTCAGAAATAATCTGCCTGCATTTATCTTGAAAGACGAACCTTTCCTGCATAAACTGGGAGTGGCCGGTATTCTCAATTCCGCTATTTTCCAGACTTCGGTTCTGACCATTGATATGCAACGGAAGAAAATCACGATTACACAGCCTTACCGCCCATCGTATATGAAGCTGAATTACCGGGAAAGCATAGAACTGGTAACCGGAGCAGGAATAATGTGCCCGATATCCATTCAAGGAAAACCGGTTTCCCTTGTTCTGGATACGTGGAGCGACGGACTGGTCAATCTCACTGAAAAGGATTTCAACAAATGGATGGCACTTTATCCGAAAGGAACTCCGCATAAAGTTTCAATCGGCTATAAAGAGGCGGCGCAGGAAGAAGAAAGTCTGGTTCTGCCGGAAACAGTGTTCGTGAAAACAAAGATAGACGATGCCTTTGCCGTGAAAAATCCGTCTCTGAAACATTCTGTTTTAGGAAATAAGCTATTGGACTACGGCATTTTGTCCATTGATTATGTTCATCAAAAAATATACTTCCAGCCATTCGACCTGGTTCCTATTCCCGAATCGGAAGCTAAAGTAACGGAAGTCAAAGCGGAAGACGGCAAGATGAATCCGATTACCCGCCAATTCTTTCTGGAACATATTTTTGATTACCGGACAGGCAATGATTTCGTTTATAATGGAGACAAACCTGTGGTTATTGACTTTTGGGCAACTTGGTGCGGCCCTTGCATGAGACTGCTTCCGAAAATGGAAGAATTGGCTGAAAAGTATAAGGGCAAAGTCATGTTCTACAAAGTGAATGCGGATAAAGAGAAAGACTTGTGCAAACATTTCGGAGTAAAGGCACTGCCGACTCTTTTCTTTATTCCGGTAGGTGGCAAGCCTATCGTCGAGGTCGGGGCGACTCCGGAAAAGTATGTGCAGATTATTGAAGAACAACTCTTGGAATAAACATCTCTCTTAAATTATATAACTATGCTAATCTAAAACTTTAACTAAGAGCCGGAATCAATTCCGGCTTTTTTTTATTTCCATATAATTGGAACTTATCATTTAAACAAGTACATTTGTCCTGTCAAATTTATTTATAACTTAACACACTTTTTATGACCATGAAGAAAAGTATTTCTCTTCTTCTTTTGTCTTTGCTAATGATTACCCCCAGTTGTCAAAAGTCAAAAGAAGTGGCGAACGAGTACAACATCGTTCCCAAACCTAATCAAATTATCCCAAGGGAAGGGCGTTTTAAATTAAGCGACAAGGTCAGCCTGGTAGTTCCCCCCCATGCGCCCGAAGTAAAAGAAATCGCTAACGGTTTAGCCCAACAACTGGAACTGACAGCAGGCATTTCTCTGAAAGAAGCAGAAAGCGCAGATGGAAAACCGGCTATCTGCTTTGTTATCGAGGAAGGGATGCCGAAGGAAGGCTACAAGCTCTCAGTCACTTCTGACCTCATTACACTCAGCGCTTCCCAACCCAACGGATTTTTCTATGGCGTACAGACCATTTTCCAACTGCTCCCCCCGGCTGTTTACGGAAATCAAACGGATAAAAAAGCAAACTGGTCAGTTCCCGCCGTAGAAATCGAAGACGCTCCGCGCTTTGTTTATCGCGGACTGATGCTGGACGTTTGCCGCCATTACGTGCCCATAGATTATATTTATAAGTTCATCGACCAGTTGGCTATGAACAAGATGAATACTTTCCACTGGCATCTGACAGACGACCAGGGATGGAGAATTGAAATCAAGAAATATCCCAAACTGACTGAAATCGGCTCCAAACGTGAAAAGACGTTGATAGATTATTACTTCGTAAACTATCCGCAAGTATTTGACGGAGAAGAGCATGGCGGATATTATACGCAGGAACAAATCAAGGATGTAGTAGCATATGCTGCAAGCAAATATATTAATGTCATTCCCGAAATAGAAATGCCGGGACATGCATTGGCTGCACTCGCTTCTTATCCTGAACTGTCTTGTGATCCTACACAAACGTATAAAGTCTCTCCTACCTGGGGTGTATTCGAGCAAGTATTCTGCCCGAGCGAAACGACTTTCAAGTTCTTCGAAGGAGTGATGGACGAAGTGGTAGAGCTATTCCCCAGCGAATATATCCATATCGGTGGCGACGAATGCCCCAAAACGGCTTGGAAGAACAGTGCTTTCTGCCAGCAGTTAATCCGCCAGTTGGGCTTGAAAGACGACGTGACTCCGAGCAAAGTGGATGGAGTGAAACATAGCAAAGAAGATAAACTGCAAAGTTACTTCGTCACCCGCATGGAAAAATACTTGAATGGCAAAGGACGAAACATTATCGGCTGGGATGAAATCCTGGAAGGCGGACTGGCCCCGAATGCAACCGTTATGTCATGGCGTGGTGTGGAAGGTGGGCTGAATGCCGCCAAAGCCGGTCATAATGCCATTATGACTCCTATGCCCTATGCTTATCTGGACTTCTATCAGGAAGACCCGGCTATCGCCCCGACTACCATCGGCGGATACACTACTTTGAAAAAGACGTATAGCTACAACCCCGTCCCGGATGATGCCGACGAATTAGTGAAGAAACATGTCATCGGCATGCAAGGTAATATTTGGAGAGAATATATGAAAACCTCCGACCGAACGGATTATCAGGCCTTCCCACGTGCAATGGCTATCGCGGAAACCGGATGGACGTTGGATGCCAACAAAGACTGGAAGAATTTCTGCGAACGCATGGTTGCCGTATTTGAGCGTTTGGAAATAATGGATACAAAACCTTGCCGTAACTTCTTTGAAGTAAACGTAAACACGCATGCTGACGAAAACGGTCCGTTAATGGTATTGCTAGAGTCTTTCTATCCGAATGCAGAAATCCGATATACAACAGACGGCAGCGAACCATCTACAACATCCACCCTATATGAACAGCCTTTCGTACTCGAAGGAAACATCGACTTGAAAGCTGCCGCTTTCAAAGACGGGAAAATGCTAGGCAAAGTTACTCACAAGCCGCTATATGGCAATTTATTAGCAGGAAAACCGTTTACTGTCAATTATAAGATGGGATGGACAGGCGATATATTCGACGAAAATGATGTGATGGGAGCAGACAAGACTACTTTCGGTCTGACTAACGGAAAACGAGGAAACGGTGCTTCTTATAATCCTTGGAGCAGCTTCGCCATTACTGAAGGGAAAGATTTAGAATTCACTGTAAATCTGAATCAACCGACCCAAGTAAGCAAGGTCATCTTCGGTTCTTTGTTCAATCCTGCAATGAGAATGCTTCCTGCCGGTGGGGTTGCCGTAGAGGTATCTGCCGACGGTAAAGAATATACCCAGATAGCCGAAAAAGCCCTGCAACACGATTATCCGGAAACAGGAAGAATCGCTTTCACCGATTCTATCGAATTTGAACCGGCACAGGCTACTTTCTTGAAAGTTAAGATTAAGAGTGGCGGAACATTGCGCAATGGAGTTAATTTCGAGAAGAACAACGGTCCGGAAGTTATTCCCGCCGAATTGTGGATTGATGAGATTGAGGCTTATTAAGCATAGCTAATCAATAAATAAAAACGAGGCTGTCTAAATTACGATAAGACAGTCTCGTTTTTTTGTTTATTCTAAAAAAGTAAATACTCCATGATAGACTTCAGAGCCTTTGCAACTAAATGAACAAAAACACTTCCCTTAGCTTTAGCTGCGTTAAATAGATCTGCCGTTCTACCGTATGGACGGATATATTCATTTTACATGCTATCTCTCTATGGCTTTTGCCCTTAAAACGGCTGAGTTTAAATATGCTCCTTCTACGTTCAGGAACAGTTTCCAACATTATAAAGATGTTTTGCAGTATTTCCCGACGGTATATGTCCGCCCAGAAATTATCATTATTAGCCTGTTCATAGGATGGAAACTCCTGTATAAAACGCTCTCGATATTCCTGTTTTATCCGTTGATGCTTGAGAATGTTTAAAGCTATGTTTTTAGTCATAACCAAAAGATAGGAGTCTAGTTTCCGCTCATTGTTCACCCAGATTTCCTGTTGTTCCCAAAGCTTGATAAATACTTCCTGTGCCACATCTTCTGCATCACACTCTGATTTCAACAATCTGTATGCGTATTTTCTTATCTTCGAAAAGTTCGCATAATAAAATACTGAAAATCTTTCTTCCACTTGGTTACTGTTATCTATCATGGTAATAAATATTTTGGAGGCGTAGGTAAAGCCCATCACTTTGAAGAACACAAAAATAGCCCCAGCATTACCTCGTATTCTCACGGATACTCGAATAAACCGGGGCTTCCCTTGTGTATAACCAATACCTATTTCACATTATTATGTAAAAAAGTCATTTATTTTTTATCGAAGCGGACATTATGTTCCCAACGTCTGATAAGACCGTCGCCCGCAGTCATATCACGATTTTGTCCGGTAGCGTCTCTGAATGTGTTGCCTTCGCCCTCATCCAATGGCCAGAGACCAATCAAATTCGGGTTCTTCGGATTTACTTCAAAGAACATGTTATTCTGAATTTCAGCTTCCGAACGAGCATAACTCCAGAAACGTACCTGACTCATAGCACATTCTGCCGGGAAATACGTGGAACTACTGGAAATCATCTGCAAGCCGTTAATTACCATTCCACCTTTCGGTGCAGGCACCTGCTTTCCTGCCACGCGTACTCCGTCACGATAGATGATGAGTTCACTTCCGTTATAAACAATGGCCAAATGATACCATTGATTGGTATTCCAGTCTCTTGCCGTCTCCGTTCCACCATCACCATGCGCCTTAACCTGCAAGTAATTGTAAGGACTGTTAGCATCACCAAATCGAACATAAACCTCATTGTTGGCACGAACATTGAAGATAGCCTGATTATTTTTATTCAATTTACTCATACGCACCCATGTTTCTATCGTATAAGTTTCTACAGAAATGCCCCAGTCTGTATCCGGATCTGTCTGCACATTTTCTGAGCCACGAGGTTTCATCACTGGAACAGAAACGTTCAACGGTTTGGACAATACATAAATAAACCGACCTTGCGCGGCAGACTTTGTGACATTACCTTTCAACACATTACCCAATGTCAAAGGAACGGCATAAGTAATACCATTCGTTGCAAAATCGTCAATATGCAACTGGAAAGTGGCACTTATTTCACCGGCAGGAATAGTAACAGTAGCTCCCTGCGGCAATTGTTCCGCCGGCAACGCTTCATACTCCGTACCATTATTAGCATTATAACCTGCAATTATTTCCGGAGTAAATCCGATTTCCACCTCTACATCTTCCGCGAGCTTTTGGGCCAGACGCACTGTGACGTTAATATCCGCACCACCGTCCATAGTGATTGTTGCAGCTTTGGCTGTACCGGCGGCGTCTGCAATATACAGACTATTTCCCTGCGCTTTGTAATCAGCATTGTCACATCCCATAAACAAGAATGCCGACAGTGCAATTACAAGACTTGATAAATAGATATATTTCATAACTTTTATGCTTATAAGATTTATTTAATCGTTATTTATTTTTTCTCACTGTCATTGGCTGTACCATTCAGACGATCATAGTAGATGCTATAGATAGTAGTGATACCTTTACGCAAAAAATAGTATTCCGGAGAACCGTCGTAATCCCCCTTGCCCTGATTATAGTCGAAACCACAACGATAAAGGCCGCAACCACCAATTTGCTGGTCGATGTTAACCGTTTCTCCCTTTACATTATACGTTCCTTTATAAATATAATTAGCCATTGTGGACAAAAAACCTCCACCGGTGCTGGCATAAGACTCAAAGTTTTCGGTTACGATCGTTCTGCGAATAATCTCGTCAGGAGTAATAATGCCTTTCTGAATCCAGTCATCCATATCATCAAATACTCCCTCTATTCTCCAATCAGACATGCCACCATAAGCTTGCAGTACAAAGTAGTCTACATAGTAAGAGAGCCATTCTTTATCCATACCGGTACGGACACCGATTTCACCGTCAATAAGGAAAAGAAGACGTTTTTCCGGCATAGGGCGGTCGCCACGATCACGATTTGGATCCATCGCGCCATGTCCGAACCAATAAGAAAGTTCTTCCACAAAAATGGTTCTCTGCACTTTGTTAGCCCAAAGTTGGCCGGCTCCCATTCCACCGCCTGGTTCATAGTCCCAGTCATAACCATCATATCCGCACTCCAAGCAAGCTCTGTAAAGGTCTTCCGCATAAGCTTTAATAGCAGGACGTACCACTTCCGGATCCCGACTGGTTCCCGCCGTATGATAAATCTCCTTATCCGGCAGGTCATCACCGACATTCTGCGAGAACAGTGTAACCACCACTTTTGTCCCTTTCACTTTTTGTACATACTCCATATCAGCTCTTCTTTCCGGAGTCAGTTCGAATTTCGGATGACCACCCCAGTTGGAAGCGATTGTTACCGAGTCGGGCAAACCACGCAAACTAGTTTCACCCGTAGGCGTAATACCGGTCCAACTATCAAACCATACGAACACCTGCGGCAGTCCCGGTGTCTGTTTCCACTCGCGCAAAGCGGCATAGTATTCATCCGTCTTGACGGTCCCGTTCAAGTCAACGTTATTGATAGACTCTACATCCGTACAGCTTGCTGCAAACAGCGCAACCGCAAATGAGAATCCTATAGTCTTGATATTTTTCATTTTCATATTCTTGAAATAGTTTAAAGATTAATTCTTTTTAGCCCACCACAGGTCCGTGTTACCTGTATCCGAACCGCCTAGCATAGAAATCGCAGCTTCCACATTAGCAGAGTTGCTGTTCTTTTCCGTAGAAGGATAAGGCAGACGGCGCACCATACGCCTGTTGTCGATTGCCCCGATATAACCGTCTGAGCTCAAATTGTCTTTCGGGGGAACCATTTCCGGATAACCCGTACGACGGAAGTCATTCCATGCCTCGAAACCGATCGGATAGTTAGCAATCCATTTCTGAGTGATGATTTTCTGAAGTTTGTTGTCTCCATCCTCCCAAGATACAGAAGCAGCAGATTCTATAAACGTAAAACTATCTCCACTATTTATCTCATCTGTAAAGCCGGTCGGTTTCTCTGTGCTCGACAGATAATTGCCAATGCTTGCACTATATTGTTCCATGGAAGTCTTGATGCCTTGTTCATAATAGTTCTTGGCGGCAGCTTCTCCACCGTCAATCCAGCCTTTCAGTGCAGCTTCAGCTTTCAGAAAATAAGTTTCGGCAGCATAGAATACAGGCATTGGAGAATTGCGTTCAAATGCGGGTTTTGAATAATTCGCACCTGCTCCATAAGCACCAGGCTGACCATAATTATTTTTGAAACTGTCACTATTATTACCCATACGTGCTCCACAGTAATTCTGTTTGGATACAGTCATGTATTTATCGATACGAGGGTCATTATATCCGTTCATGTATGCAGAAATTGTGGCACTGATAGTCAAATCTCCCCAGTCTTGCGAAGCCAGACGGAACGGGTTATTTGTAGTCTTCAGATAAGCATTATCACTGTTGGACTCAATCACCCCACCAAGAATAGCTTCCGCCATCGCTTGCTTGGCATATTCTGTATCCATATCGGCAATGCGAACAGCCATACGAAGTTTCAAAGAGTTGGCATATTTCACCCATTTGCTGAAATCACCCTGATACATTACATCATAGTCTGCATATGCAGTGGAAGTACCGCTAACGCCAGAAAGCACCTCAATGCTCTTCGTCAAGTCAGCAATCATATTATGATAAAGCTCCTTAGTGTCATCATAAGCCACAGCAAATTCTCCCTGTCCCATTTGAGAATAAGGGATAGGACCATATGTATCAGCGACACGAAGCATTACCCCTACCCGGATAATAGAAGCCCAAGCATAAATCGTTCCTGTACCTCCGGTCTGTTCCTTCACCTTCAAGAAGTTAGGATAGAAGTCCGTAAACAAATCCTTGAAAGGAGTATCGACCCAGTTAAGCTGCGGATTGAACGAACTGAAGTTGGTACCGTTCCAATTATTAGTACATGTAAAATAGCCGCCATACTGTGATCCTACCATCTGTTCAGTCATCTGGCTATTGTTTTCCTGCTGCGGATTCAGCAGATAAGTCATCACGGGAAATACCGAACCGACCTTTTCGATTTCGGTCATCTGGTCATCATACACATCCGTAGGATGCGTATTTAAATCTTCAAAGTTTCCTGTACATGAAGCAAGTAACAACGACGATGCGAAAGTTACTGCGCTTACAGTCTTAATCATATTGATTTTTCTCATAATTCGTTCCATTTTTTTAGAATTGTACTTTTACACTGAAACCCATGTTTCTCAAGCTAGGCTGCATGAAATAATCCACGCCTGTGTAGAACGTGCTGGTAGACGATGCCACCTGTTCGGGGTCGAACGGAGCCTTGCAATAAATCATGGCAAGATTGTTTCCAATCAAGCCCAACGTTACATCAGCAATGTTGTGCAGTTTCTTTCTGGAAATAGTATATTCTAAACTTACTTCCTGCAAACGAATGTTGGTAGCATCGTACACATAGAAATCACTTTCACCAGAACCGGCTGCTACAATGCCCAGATAATCCTTAGCGGAAATCGTTCGTCCGTTAATCACTACACCACCGGCATCACGCAACTTCGCACTATATTCTGATACACCGAAACGATCCATGAACGCCTGTGTACCGGAAACCACGTTACCACCGAAACGTCCGCTCAACAATATATTCAGGCGGAAACCTTTGTAAGTGAACGAGTTTCTCCAACCCATATTGACCTTAGGCAACACGGATCCAATCTTTCTATGTTCTGTCTCAATCATAGTAGGCAATCCGGTTTTAGGATCCTGGCTGATATAACCGTTATTGTCACGCTTGAAGTCACGGTTAGTATAAATATCACCCATGGAACCACCTTCTACCAGACGCAACGTCGGAGCGTTTCCGTTACCTAAACGCGCCTTTTCAACAAAGTCCATTTGAATCAATTCACCGGTATAGGGATTCTGCACGCCATTTGCCAGCGATTTGATTTTGTTCTTATTATAAGTAAATGTCAGGTTAGAGCTCCAACCGAAATCTTTCCACTCATTGTTATAACCCAACGCCATTTCAATACCCTGGTTCTGTACACTACCTGCCTGAATAGCTACATCTTTGAAACCGGAACTTGCAGGAAGCGGTGCGTAGAACGTCTGATTCTTAGTGTCAGAAGTATAATAAGTAATATCAAAGTTCAGTGAATTGTCGAAGAAACGCATATTCAAACCTGCTTCGAAAGAGTTGGTTTTTTCCGGTTTCAAATCAGAGTTAGGATAGTGCGACATCACCTTATAGGCATGATTCTGCGGGTCGTATTCATAACGAACTTTAGTCATATACGGATCGTAGGAGTTACCCACAGAGGTATAAGATACACGCGCCTTCAGGAAAGTGAACCAATCGGGCAGTTTAATAACTTCACTCAGAATACTGGAAAGACCTATGGAAGGATAGAAGAAAGCTTTGGTTCCTCTGTCGGAGAACGCAAATGCAGAATCCCAGTCCGAACGTCCCGTAAGACTCAAATAAAGGAAACTTCTCCAACCAATTTCCGCATTGGCGAAAACAGACTGCGTCTGGCGTTTCAAACCGTCAGCTTCTACCTTATAGTTATTGGTACGAGACAAGTTCTCAATTGTAAAATGATTAGTCACCAGTTCCAAGTTTCCGGTTATTACACTGGATTTCATACGAGTATCCTTGATAGAGGCACCGAGATTGGCAACTATATTGAAGTCGCCAAATGTCTTATTGAAGTTTGCCATCACATCGGCATAAGTCTGTCGGTCGAGACGGACATCCTCTTTGTAGTGTCCCTTCGGACCGGAGAACGTAGACAGTGTTCCGGCATAGAACTTTTCCGTAAAAATGTTTTCGGTATTATCAATGCTGACACGCCCCTGCACGTTCAATCCTTCCATAATGTTATATTGCAGACTGGCAGCCAACTTATAACGTCTTCTTTCCGTCTCACGGTTCATACGGTTCATCGTCCAGTAAGGATTCTGCTGGTCAAGTCCCATTTGACCGTAAGGCCAGAACTGGGTTGTGGCACCTGTCAACGGATCGAAATGTTCGTAAGTGGCAACATCGTCGAAACTTTCACCACGCGGAAACAGATATAGAGCCGGAAACGGAGACATATAAGAGCCTTGAGAAATCATGTTCTTATCATTCTGAATGATATAATTGGCACTGGTATCCAAAGTAAACTTATCATTCAAGAAGTTAACCGTATTGCGGAACGTAAAGTTATAACGGTCGTAATCATTATTAGGCAGAATACCTGTGGCATTGGTGGCAGCCACAGAGAAATAACTCTGACTCTTGTCAGTACCGGTAGAAAGAGCTACCGAATTAGTAATATTCGTTCCTGTATTGAAGAATCCGGAAGGATCGTAACGATAGTCTGTGAGATTACCCCAACTATCCGACTCACCTGTCATGTTACCGTATCTGTTCTGAAATTCGGGCATCATCAGCGGGTTGCTGAATGTAGCGCTCAAACTGTAACTTAAGCTCGTCTTGCCGCTACGACCTTTTTTAGTAGTAATAAGTACTACTCCATTAGCACCTTCATAACCATAAAGGGCAGCCGCAGAAGGGCCAGTCAGCAGTGACATACTTTCGATATCATCCGGATTAATGTCGGCAATAGATTCCGTACTACCACGTGAATTCATTGAGTCCCCGCTACTTGAGGTATTGACGTTGTACATAGGAATACCGTCAATCACATACAGCGCATTATTGTTCTGGCTGATAGATTTGGCACCACGCATCACTACCTTTACACCACTACCGGGACCTGATGAGCTATTATTAATCTGCACACCGGCAGCCTTACCAGCCAATGAGCTCATGAAGTTAGAACTCTTTACAGCCGTCAGTTCATCACCTTTCACCTGCTGGACATTGTACGTCAACGCCTTTTCAGCACGCTTGATACCCAAAGCTGTTACCACCACTTCTTCCAATACTTCGGTATCTTCTTCCAATACAATATTCAAGGGATTAGCATTGGCAACTGTCACAGACTGAGCAGCATAGCCAATATACGAGAATTCAAGGACATCCCCGGCTGAAACTTTCAGGGAGAATTTTCCATCCAGGTCGGTTACCGTACCATTAGTCGTACCTTTCACCAGGACACTTACACCAATCAGAGGCTCTCCTTTGGTATCTTTTACGATACCGGAAACACTGATTACATTGTCTTGCACTTGACTGACAGCATGAGAGTCGGATGCATACACACTCCCACCACCTGCAAGCAACAAAAAGCTAAAGAGCAGATAAAAGCCTTTGCGATTCAGAGTTGTTTTCATTCAATAATAAATTTAAAATTAAAAAAGTTATTTACATATATCAAATATATATATTTACACATATATTTGTAATAGCCGCGTTTTAAACAAAAAAAAGACAACCACTCCCAGTATAATAGGAGCACATTCATCATGGGTCAACATTTCCACATTCACCCATTTTCAAAGCTTTACGCCGCAAATATACACATTACAAGCAAAGACGCAATAAAATATATGTTAATTTTTTAACCAATACTGCCCTAATACCTTCAGATAATTTATTAATACAAATTATAATATTATTAGTAAACATATTCACTAAACAAACTATAAATAAGCCAAACAAACTTATAAATAGTAACTTATGTACATTAAAGCCTTTATCAAGGGGGATTTTTCTCACAAGAAGAAATGAAAAGAGTAATGCCTAATATATACAAGCACTATAAAGAGAAAACGTATAAGACAGCATCATAGGGATACATATACAATAAAATCGCTTAAACCTTATCTAAGCCTACGAGTTCTATCGTATTCTCAGATAAAATTTAAGCGATTAACATCGAAGAGGATTCAGAATTAATTCAGCCCTTTTCTATTTGATGATAACCAGCGAAAGTTATCAGATAATCTTCTTATCTTAAATTATTCCTTTTGCAGAAAGGTAACGTTCAGCCTCAATAGCAGCTTTACAACCACTACCTGCTGCTGTAATAGCCTGACGATAATGAGGGTCGGCCACATCTCCGGCAGCAAACACTCCGGGAACTTTCGTGCGCGGACTACTACCATCTGTAATAATATAGCCTACTTCGTCCGTATCCAGATAATCCTTAAATATATCGGAATTCGGTTTATGACCGATAGCCAGGAAGAAACCATCAACAGGCAAGCTGTAACGTTCTTCATCCGGTTCACCCCAACGTTTCACAAGGTTTACTCCTTCCACACCATTGTCACCATACAGACCGACAGCATTATGTTCAAAAAGCACTTCAATCTTCTCGTGATTCATCACACGTTCCTGCATAATCTTCGATGCACGCAAGAAAGGCTTGCGGACAATCAGATATACTTTTGACGCAAGTCCCGCAAGATAAACCGCTTCTTCACAAGCCGTATCACCGCCACCAACAACGGCAACCACTTTCTTACGATAGAAAAAACCGTCACAAGTAGCACAAGCACTGACCCCCATTCCGGCATATTTCTTTTCGTCTTCCAGCCCCAGATACTTAGCTGTCGCTCCCGTAGAGATAATCAATGTTTCCGCTTCGATTTCTTTCTCTCCGTCAATCGTTATTTTATAAGGAGCCTTACTCAAATCTGCCGCAGTAGCAATACCAAAACGAACATCTGTCCCGAAACGGCTCGCTTGCGCCCGCAAATCTTCCATCAACTGCGGACCACTGATACCCTCCGGATAACCGGGGAAATTTTCAACATCCGTAGTCGTAGTCAACTGACCACCGGGCTGCAATCCTTCATAAAGCACCGGACACAAATTTGCACGTCCCGCATAAATTGCTGCCGTGTATCCGGCAGGTCCTGAACCAATAATCAGGCACTTAACTTTTTCTATTTCTGCCATTTTATTATACTTTTATTGTTTTGTTATTCAAAAACACTTTATCTCAAATCAATAATCTCTGCACCCGGATATTGCTTTCTATTGAAAACAAAAATACTATCCGCGTAATTCTGCCGTGTCTGATAACTTGTAATGGTTATTTCATTACGCGTCTGTTGCCCACGTTGTTGAAGCTGAATATACAGAGGTTCGTAAGCATCCTTCGTCACATAAAGAGTAATGCGTTCCAACTCTTGCTTCTTATCCTTTGCCGTGAGGATCACTTCCCAGACAGCCTTTCCCTGATATGTTTTTGCAGTTCCCAGCTTATAGGAAAATCCTTTCTGATACATATAGAGGAATGTATAAGGGTTAATCTGCTGCAACTCTTCCTGAGTTGGATTGCTGACATTCACTTCATCATTCTTCGGCACATAACTCCACTGTGTCTTTCCGTCAAACCAAGTAACGATATCAGAGGTTTTCAGCACAAACTTCTCTCCTTTCAATTGAATGGTTCCGTTTTCCGCTCCTTCCGCCAAACCGTTCGTTATAGCTTTCACCGTAAAGTCGGCCTTCACGCCACCCGCTCTACGAAATGCTTCGGCTGTTTTATCAAGAACAGCTTTAGCCTGTGACTGCTGTTGTTGAGCAATCACAGGCAATGACAGTAAAGCTATTAAAACACTAAAAATGTATTTTCTCATTTGATTAATAAACGATTGATTACTGCAAATTGTTCAAACGCATTTCGAGGTCATTATCGTCGATACAAAGCACGTCACGCGCTTTACTTCCCTGCGTAGGTCCAACGATTCCTGCTTTTTCGAGCTGATCCATAATACGGCCGGCACGATTATAACCGATAGCAAATTTACGTTGAATCAACGAAGTGGAACCTTGCTGATGAATAACGACCAACCGGGCAGCATCTTCGAACAACGGATCAAGACGTCCCATATCAATGTCCCCCACTTCACTACCGCTATCCTCACTCACATATTCGGGCAGGAAGAACGGAGTAGGATAACTCTGCTGACGGGCAATAAACTTCGTAATCTCTTCTACTTCCGGCGTATCAATAAAGGCACACTGCACACGTACCGGGTCAGCTCCCTGCAAGAAAAGCATGTCTCCCTTTCCAATCAGACGGTTTGCCCCCGGACGGTCAAGAATAGTACGGGAGTCCATCATAGCAGATACACGGAAAGCGATACGGGCCGGGAAGTTTGCCTTAATCGTACCTGTAATAATATTAGTAGTCGGACGCTGCGTAGCGATAATCATGTGAATACCGACAGCACGCGCCAATTGGGCGATACGGGCAATCGGGAGTTCCACTTCCTTGCCTGCCGTCATAATCAAATCACCGAACTCATCAATAACGACTACGATATACGGCATAAATTTATGCCCCTTCTCCGGATTCAGGCGACGGTTGACAAACTTCTCATTATATTCTTTGACGTTACGCACATGCGCCATTTTCAACAGATCATAGCGTGTATCCATTTCCACGCAGACAGAATTCAGGGTTTGCACTACCTTCGTTACGTCTGTAATAATCGGTTCACCACCGTCGGGAAGCTTGGCAAGGAAATGATTTTCAATGACTGAGTAAATGCTGAATTCCACTTTCTTCGGGTCGACCAGAACAAATTTCAGTTCGGCCGGATGCTTCTTGTATAATAAGGACGTAATAATCGCGTTCAGTCCGACAGACTTACCCTGACCAGTCGCACCTGCCACCAACACGTGCGGCATCTTGCAAAGGTCGAACATAAAGACTTCATTTGTAATTGTCTTACCCAATACAATAGGCAAATCATATTTCGATTCCTGGAATTTCTTGCTACCGATTACACTCTGACCGGATACTATTTTCGGATTCTTGTTAGGAACTTCAATACCTATGGTTCCTTTGCCCGGTATCGGAGCGATAATACGGATACCGTCAGCAGACAGACTTAGCGCAATATCGTCTTCCAATCCGCGAATCTTGGAAATACGCACACCTTGCTCGGGAGTGATTTCATAGAGAGTGACCGTAGGACCTACCGTTGCCTTAATCGTACTGATTTCAATACCGAAGCTACGTAGCGTATTGATGATACGGTCTTTATTCGCATTCTGCTCATCCATATCAATCGTCGGGTCATCATTCTCGAAATGCTTCATCAAGTCGATGGTAGGGAAACGATAATTCTCCAAATCCTTGGTCGGATTGTAAGGCTCCATTTCCGGTCCCTGATATTCTTCTTCCGAAGCGGCCGGCTCTACCTGAAATCCAGGTTCTTCGTCCTCAGTAGTTTCCTTCGAAGCTGATACAACAGAATCAGAAGCAGCCGGTTCAAACACCATAGTCACTCCTTCGCTTTCGTCAGATAAGGGAGAGGATTCTTCCGTTTCCGGTTGATTCACCGGAAAGTCTTCCTCTTCTTCACGCTCTTCAGATTGTATATCCATCACAGGCACCGGCGGCGTCTGCTTATAGGTTCGTTTCAAGTTAAATTCTACTTCTTGCGGTTGAGAGGTTGTAAATTCCGGATCACCCTCTCCTGCCGGAGCTGCCTCCACTTCTTCTCTCTTCTTACGTTTCAAGAAATTCAACGCGAAAAGTTTGCGCAACCAGATAACCGTACGCGCACTGATATATATAAAGAAACAGATAGCCGTTATCAACAGAATCATCCATACTCCGGGCACACCCACCTGGGAAATCAGCCAACGGCTGACATTGTATCCGTGCATACCGCCCAAATAGATAAAGGAATCCTGATAATGGTCCATAAAGGCAAATCCGAAGAATACGGAGAACCAGACCAGCAGCAGTGTACATCCGATAAACCATTTCCATAGCCGGACAATACGCACACGCATCAGCTTCAATCCCGCCACAGCCAAAAAGACAAGGATAAAGAAAGAAGAGATACCAAAACAGTCATTAATCAGATAACTCGCCAACTGTGCTCCGCGCGAACCGGCATAGTTCTTCACATGATTGTCAACGACCGACAGGTCTGCCGGATTTCCGCTGTCAATAATACTTTGGTCGGCTGCTCCCGTGAAAAAGAACGAGGAAAAAGCCAACAGTAAGTAAACGGAAAAGATGACCAGCATCAGTCCGATGACAAAATGAACAGTTTCATTCTTAAATATTGCAACGATTTTACTTGGGGAAGAGGGAGTACGCTCCGTCTCCTTATCTAATTTCTTCTTTGCCATGAGTTTTTATTCTTTTTATAAAATTGGAATCATATTCTAAGCCGCAAAAATAATAAAAAAATAACGAGCGCTACGCTCATTCAATCCTTTTTCTTACCTTTGCGTTTCAAATCAATACTGATTATGGAAAAAGAAAGCCAAACGATATTTGATAAAAATGTAATTGAGTTCGTAACGGTAGCCGCCGAATTTTGCGCATTTCTCGAACGTGCCGAACGCATGAAGCGTAGCGACTTCGTTGATACATCCCTGAAAATACTTCCCCTGCTCTATCTCAAAGCATCTATGCTCCCGAAATGTGAGACTATCGGGGATGAAGTACTCGAAACGTATGTGACAGAGGAGATCTACGAGATCCTGCGCATCAATATTGCGGAGTTGATGGGCGACAAGGATGATTATCTGGACGTATTCGTACAAGATATGGTTTATAGCGACCAACCCATCAAAAAATCCATTTCGGAAGATTTGGCAGATATCTATCAGGATATCAGAGATTTTATCTTCGTATTCCAACTGGGACTGAACGAAACGATGAACGACTCATTGGCGCTCTGCCAGGAGAACTTCGGAATGTTGTGGGGGCAAAAGCTGGTAAACACGCTGCGTGCGCTCCACGACGTGAAGTTTAACCAACAAGAAGAGGATGACGAGGCGACAGAGGGCGATGAAGAAGGATTTTACGAACCAAGCGATGACGACAATTGTTGTGAAGAAGACGGTTGCCATTGCCACGATGACGATTGCCACTGTCACGAAGACGGTTGCCATTGCCACCACGAAGAATAAAAAAGAAATGATTGTAAGAAGAACCATAGATAAAGATGAATTAAAGGAGCTCCCGAAAACTATTTTCCCGGGACGAATCCATGTTATCCAATCGGAAGCGGAAATGGAAAAGGCGGTAGCCTACCTGCAATCCAGACCTGCGATAGGTATCGATAGTGAAACACGCCCTTCCTTCACGAAAGGACAATCGCACAAAGTAGCACTCCTTCAGATTTCTTCCGAGGAATGTTGTTTTTTGTTTCGTCTTAATATGACAGGGTTAACCCAGCCATTAGTCGACCTGTTGGAAAATCCGGGTGTGATTAAAGTCGGCCTTTCACTAAAAGATGACTTTATGATGCTGCATAAACGTGCACCTTTCACTCAGCAGAGTTGCATCGAGTTGCAAGATTATGTACGTCAGTTCGGTATCCAGGACAAAAGCCTGCAAAAGATTTACGCAATCCTGTTTAAGGAAAAGATTTCCAAATCACAACGCCTGTCCAACTGGGAAGCCGATGTACTGAGTGACGGACAAAAGCAATATGCCGCCACCGATGCCTGGGCTTGTCTCAACATCTATAACCTGCTACAAGAACTGAAGCAGACGGGCAATTATGAAATAGCCCCGGAAGAAAAGAAAGAAGAACATTTAATTGAATCAGATAAATAGAACATCATGCATAAAGTATACCTCAAACCCGGCAAAGAAGAGTCTCTCAAAAGATTTCACCCCTGGATTTTCTCCGGTGCAATCTCCCGTTTCGACGGAGAACCCGAAGAAGGTGAAGTCGTAGAAGTATACACCTCAAAAAAAGAGTTTATCGCCGAAGGGCATTTCCAAATCGGAAGTATCGCTGTGCGTGTACTCTCTTTCCGCCAAGAACCTATCGACCACGATTTCTGGAAACGCAAACTGGAAATAGCATACGACATGCGCCGAGGTATCGGTATCGCCACCAATCCGACGAACAATACTTATCGTCTCGTACACGGTGAAGGTGACAACCTTCCCGGATTGGTTATCGACGTTTATGCCAAGACCGCTGTTATGCAGGCTCACTCGGCAGGAATGCACGTAGACCGTATGGCAATCGCCGAAGCTTTATCTGAAGTAATGGGGGATAACATTGAAAACATCTATTATAAATCAGAGACAACGCTTCCTTTCAAAGCCGACCTTTTCCCTGAAAACGGTTTTCTGAAAGGCGGAAGCAGTGATAATATCGCGCAAGAATATGGTTTGAAGTTCCATGTAGACTGGCTGAAAGGTCAGAAAACCGGTTTCTTTGTAGACCAGCGTGAAAACCGTTCTTTATTGGAACGCTACGCCAAAGACCGTTCAGTACTGAATATGTTCTGCTACACCGGCGGGTTCTCATTCTACGCTATGCGCGGCGGCGCGACGCTCGTTCACTCTGTCGACAGTTCTGCCAAAGCCATTGATTTAACGAATAAGAATGTAGAACTGAACTTCCCCGGAGACCCTCGCCACGAGGCTTTTGCCGAAGACGCATTCAAATACCTCGACCGCATGGGCGACCAGTATGACTTAATCGTTCTTGACCCGCCAGCTTTCGCCAAGCATAAAGATGCTTTGCGCAATGCCCTGCAAGGTTACCGGAAACTGAATGCCAAAGCATTCGAGAAAATCAAGCCGGGCGGCATCTTGTTTACTTTCTCCTGTTCACAGGTAGTAACCAAGGATAATTTCCGTACTGCCGTATTCACCGCAGCAGCCATGTCGGGACGCAGCGTACGCATCCTGCACCAGCTAACGCAGCCCGCCGACCATCCGGTAAATATCTACCACCCCGAAGGTGAATACCTCAAAGGCCTCGTACTTTACGTAGAATAGCCTCAGCGACCAAAGAGGCGCTGGAGACAGGATTTCATTCGGATGGAAAAAATTACTTTATTGTGGTTAGGTGGAAGGTTCTAACAGAAGATCAGAAGCAACAAAGTTAATTAGAGTTAACAAACAGAAGATTTATAGCAAAACATTATGTTGTATAACATAAAACCTCTTATCTTTGCACTGTGTTTTTCATGGTATTAGATTTAAGGTTAACAAAGATTGGCTGTCTGGGATAGATAGCCTTCTTTT
>PPYF01219601.1_pt1 | contig 33737 bp, 28 predicted proteins | sample 1559871 | NCBI WGS metagenome assembly PPYF01 (sample SAMN08240021, study PRJNA423297) | Human gut metagenome, whole genome shotgun sequencing project.
GCTTTTTTCAGGGCTTCACCCATCAGTGTTCCAACCATCTCATTGTCGATCGTAATATACAGATCCGCATTTACATTGGGAATGATACGGTCATAGCAGATTACACAGATTCCTTTGCTTTTTGCTTCTTTTACCACATCATATAATGCATCGCCATCAATTGGTATAATAATGATCACGTCCATTTTTTTCTGGATGAAATACTCAATCTGAGAAATCTGTTCCTCCACTTCTCCTCCGGCCACCTGCACATTTACTTCTGCCCCAAGACTCTGCGCTGTAGACACAAACATATCACGGTCACGCAGCCATCGTTCAATTACAAAAGAATCAAAGCTAAGTCCAATCTGCAGTTTATCCTCTTCTGTTGTATGTGCTGTTTCCGTCTCCACACTCTGCTTTCCACATCCTGTAAGCATCAGTGCAAGCACTATCCCGATTATAAGAAAAATGCCTGTTTTCTTTTTCATTTTCCATACCTCGTTTTATATTCACTTGGTGTCATATCTGTCTGTTTCTTAAAGATCCTGCTGAAATAATTCGGATCTGTATAACCACTCCGGATCCCGGCTTCTTTAATACTGATATCCGGCTGAGCCAAAAATTCCTTAGCTTTTTCTATCCGCACCTTCGTCACATATTCAATAAAGTTTTCTCCGGTCTCTTCTTTAAAGATCTTGCTGAAGTAATAAGGGCTGATATTTACAATGCCAGATACATCATCCAATGAGATGTCTTTATTATAATTCTCCTGGATATACAGCATCGCTTTCTTTGCAGCAGAATTGGACTGGTCTTCCTTCTGATCCCGGATTGCGCGGCAGGCATTCACCATCTTGTCCAGAAACCATTTTCGCAGTTCTTCATACCCTGTACATGCCATGGCTGCATCAAGATAATCGCGTCGATAGCTAAATCCATAATTGATCGCGCCTGCTTCAAATGCTTTTTTCTCACCCCAGATAATATATTCCAGGGTCTTCAGCCGAATGTTATTCATGTCGTCTGCATAATGTGCCACCATCCAGTCAAAAAACACATTTATCTCCTGGATACATTCTTTTTCTTTTCCCTCTTCCAGATAACGGAAAATATTTTTTTCCATCTCTACCGGAAATTCCTCATCATACACACCATTCTGGGAAAGATCTTCGATATGTATCACACGGCTCTTGCTTCCATTCAATGCACGCAGTGCCTCACGATAAGAGCGCTCCATCTCCTGCATTTCCCGTACTCTTCCGATTCCGACACGAAATTTCGCTTCGATACGACCTTCTAATCGGGTAATCAGGCTTCGTGCCTGTTCAACCAGATCGATTCTTTCTTCATATGGATTCTCAGACAGTGCACACGGAACCACGATTGGAATACGATTGGACATGATCGATCCCACTGCACAGGAAAAAGAAGATTTTACGATATCTCTCAATTCCGCATAAAAGTCCTGTGCCTTAACATTCATTCCAACCGGGCTTACCAGCCTTCCATTCTCATAAGACTGTCCAAACTGAATGATCATAACATAGCCCTGTTTTTCCTCAATATCCAGAAGCTGTTGGTAATAGTCTGCCACCTGCATCTCCTGTTGGAAAAGAAGGCTTCCAACAAAACTGTTTTCTACGACCGGAATGACTGTTTCCAGTTTTTCCTGTATTCTCAGAAGGTTACTTCGCTGATTTCTTTTTGTATCAACTTTTGCTGTGGCCTCTTCCACTGCTGCAATGATCTTGGCCTTTGAGATTGGCTTTGTCAGATATCGCTCGACTCCCAGATCAATTGCTTCTTTTGCATAATCGAATTTGTCATAGGCCGATACAACATAAAACAGAGCTGTTGTATTAAATTTTCTTATTTCTCGCATAGCCTGTATTCCATTAATACCAGGCATATGAATATCCATAAATACGATATCCGGATGAAAAGTCTCCGCGATCTCTGTTACGGCTCTTCCTGTTTTGGCAGTTTCTACGATACATGAATCCCCAAATGTACTGGATATAACATTCTTAAAGGCTTCCAGCATGATTCCTTCATCATCTGCAACTAAAATTCGATACATTCTTCTGTCTCCCCTTTGTTATGCAATATTTCCACATTATTCTCATTCCAGTTCATCTTTATACACAGGAAGGATGATATGAACTCTAGTTCCTTTCCCTGGTCCGTCACTTTCAATCGTAAACAGATTTTCTTCCTTATAATACAGCTGTAGTCTGTCAATTACATTCCGAACAGCAATTCCCGTGGAAAAACGGTCTTCTTCATTCTGATCTGCGCGTCCGGCCATAACCCTGGCTATCATTTCTTCTGTCATTCCCGCACCATTGTCGCTTACTGTAACATCCAACATCTCACCATTTCGGTGAATTTCCATACGGATCCATCCCGTTTCCATACAGTCATGAATTCCATGCTGCACTGCATTTTCAACCAGTGGCTGCAGAATCATACTCGGAATACGAATATTATCAATACCTTCATCCACTTCCTTAATATAGGTGATATCTCCGGCAAAACGGACATTCAGGATATAAATGTAGTTATCTACCGCCCCAATCTCCTCCCAGAGCATGGCGTCTTCTTCCATCTTACGTACATTATAACGGAAAAAATCTGCCATCTTTTCAAGAAAAATTCCTGTATTATCCGCATCCCCCATCATGGCAAGCTGTGCACCTGCATTCAGACTGTTAAACAAAAAATGCGGATTGATCTGCGCCTGAAGGTATTTCAGCTGAGCCTCCTTCAGATGGGTTTCCATAAGAAGCTCCCGTTCCTTCATCTGTGCCTGACGTTCCATGCTTTCCTTAAGCTGCTCAATATTCTGCCGGATACTTTCCAGCATCTGGTTAAAACTTCGTGTTACAACACCAACCTCATCTTCAACAACTACCGGAAGCTGAGGTACATTTAAGTTACCCTTTGCAACTTCATGCGCTGTATTGGACAATGCTGTAAGTGGACGGATCATATTACGGACAAGAAGCGTTGTGACTGCAAGACCAAGTGCATATACAACCAGCATAACGAAAATACAGAGTTTATAGAGTACATTCATTGCCAAGAGCAGCAGTTGGTAATTTGCCGAGTTCGTTTTAAATCGTAAATTATTCAGCTTATAAATATAGACATTGATATATTCATAAAGCTCATTTTCATCTTCGTAGGAAGTTTTGTATTTTTCTACATTTCTTCCTCGTTTTGCCTGAACCGTCTCATTTGTCTGTTCCAGATAACTTTCTGACATTCTCCGGATATTTTTTTCCAGCATTTTCACTTCATTATCCAGATTTCGGTCATTCAGTTCTTCGATCAGATTCTTGTAATTCTGTTCATAACGATAATAATTTTCCAGAGCCTGTGTGCTCTTGGTATTTAAATATTCATAAACCGTACTCTCTACCTGCTCCAGCGATTCCGAGAGTTCATTCACAGCCGTATTACTGGAAAAGACTGCATCAATTCTTGTAACCGCTGTATGAATCTGCTTAAAGATAAACACATTGATTCCCAGTGCAAACACAAGAACCAGAAGCATAACTCCGCTCAGTCGGGTCTGTATAGAGTTTTTTACGGAAGATATCTCTTTTCCCTGTCTCATTTCTCATCCTCCGTCCTGTAATCCTTTGTATTCTCCTTTGTGATCACATGCTGGTTTACACTATAATAGTTATTACTATGTCCAAGTGACAGATACTCATCCAGTGCATTGACGCTGTATCGGCCAATCTCGTCCATATCCAGAGCAATCGCAGAAGAAATGATTTCCTTATCGATGGCATCCAGAATCACATCTGAATAGTAGAATCCGATCACTTTGACATTACCTACCTGGTTATAATCGATCAGTGCCTGATAAACACACTCTGTCACAACTTCGTCCATACATACCAGAACGTCAGGCAGATTTTCATCATTTACAAACATGTCACGTACAAATTCTTCTGTATCAAAATCTGCACTGCTGTCTACACAGTATTCCGTCAGGTCTACAGACTGGCCTGTTTTTTTCTGTGCCTCCAGTTCTTTTTTGACCTGTGAATAGACAAGATTCGTCTCCTGTGTCTTGGAACTGGATGTAGAAAGAAACATGACACTGGTAGTTCCCTGCGCTTTCAGCATGCCGCTGATCTGCTCTGTGTAAGCACTTCCCGTCTGATAACTGTTGAGCCCCACAAAACTGATTCTTCCGGTTGCCGTATCATCTGTCATGACCGTCACCACCGGAATCCCCCCTTTTAACGCTTCATTAATCAGATGCTGCTCTTCTTTACTTCCATCCGCTTCCAGAATGATTCCATCCACCTGGGAAGCAATTCCGATTTTCAGACAGTCTGCCTGAGAATAGCCGTTCATCTGTTCAGGAGAAAGAAGTTCTACATACGCATCTTTCTCTTCTGCTTCCTTGGATGCACTCTCATAAACCGATTGCCACATACCAGTATCTTTATCATTGGAGATCATCAGATAATGTCTCTGATAGCTTGCCGCATGCTCCCCTTCTCCAAGCTCTACTCTGTCCAGACTTTTCTGAAAATAAATCCAGATACCGGAAAGAAAAAAGATGCAGCCTGCCAGGATACAAAAAACTGTCAGTGTAAATTTCTTCATAGCTTTCATTCTTTCTGTTTATTTTTACCAGATATCAGTGTAACATATTCCACTCCATAGTGCAAAAGTGTTGTTGTCCATTTCATATCCAGTTATAAAAAGGGCCATTGCGTCACACGCAATGACCCTCGTCATTCATTTTATTGATTTGTTATCTGCTTCTATCATCCATTCTTTCTGTTGGATAATACATCGAATACTACTGCGATCAGAAGTACGGCACCTTTTACTACATACTGCCAGGAATCACCGATACCCATGATTGACATACCCATGTTGATAACACCAAGGAGAAGTGCACCGATTACAACACCACCTACAGTACCGCTGCCGCCGTATGCGGAAGCACCACCGATGAAACAGGAGCCGATTGCATCCATCTCGAAGGAAGTACCTGTGCTACCATTTACAGAACCTACACGTGCTGCACAGAGAAGACCTGCAAGACCTGCAAGAAGTCCCATGTTTACATATGCAATGAAGTAAACTTTGTTTGTATCAATACCGGAAAGCTGTGTAGCTTTCTCATTACCACCAATTGCGTAGAAGTAACGTCCAAATGCTGTTTTGGATGTAATAAAGTTGTAGATCAGGCAGATTGCAACTACCCAGATGAACATTACGGAGATACCTTTGTACTGGAACAGTTTGTAGCAGTACCAGAGGATAACTACTGCGATGATAACAGCTTTGCTGTAATCAGAAAATGCTGTATTCTGACGATATCCTCTTTTTGCTTTGTTTGCTCTGGAACGAACTACACTGAAGATTACATATACAGCAACAACGATACCAACGATCAGTGCTGAATAGTTTGCAGTGTCATCCAATCCAGGAATATTAATATAAGAAGTAAATACTTTCAGGAAATCTTTGTTCTGGATAGAAACAGTTTTGTTGTCCAGAATCAGACGTCCAAATCCACGGAAGATGAACATACCAGCAAGCGTTGTGATGAATGGAGGAATACGTTTGTAACCGATCCAGTAACCCTGCCAGATACCTACCAGAAGGCCAACAACCAGGCAGATGATGATGGTCAGATATGGGTTCATTCCCTTGTTGCTGATAAGTACTGCTGCAAGACCACCAACCAGGCAGATTACAGCACCAACAGAAAGGTCGATGTTACCACCTGTCAGGATACATAATAACATACCACAGGCAAGAACGAGAACATAACCATTCTGAAGCATTAAGTTTGACATGTTCTGTGCATACAGGAGTCTTCCGTTTGTCAATCCACAGAACAGGATAAATACGATCACCAGTGCAATGACCATTGTATACTTTCTTAAGAAATCTTTTACATTAAATTTCATTTTTTTACCCCTTTCCCAGTAACTGTTCAGTCACTATTTCTTATTTTTTATTCTGTTCCTGCATGATCGAAGCCATAATACGTTCCTGAGTTGCCTCTTCCGCTGTAAATTCACCAGCCAGACGGCCTTCACTCATAACATAGATTCGGTCACACATACCGAGAAGTTCCGGCATTTCAGAAGAAATCATAATGACTGATTTTCCATCTTCTACCATCTTGTTGATCAGGCAGTAGATATCATATTTTGCACCTACATCGATACCTCGTGTAGGTTCATCCAGAATCAGGATATCCGGTTCTGTAAACATCCACTTACCAAGCAGAGCTTTCTGCTGGTTACCACCGGAAAGGTTACCGATTTTCTGCTCATTGGAAGGAGTCTTGGTTCCCATTTCCTTTGTCATCTCATCTGCCAGATGAACTTCCATATCTGTATTGACGACACCTTTCTCACAGACTTTGGAAAGTCTGGCAAGTGTTGTATTAAATCGAATGGATTCTCCGAGAATCAGTCCATTTGTCTTACGGTCTTCTGTTACATATGCAAGACCATGACGGATCGCATCGTGCGGATTCTTGAGATTTACTTTTTCTCCCTTGATATAAAGTTCACCGGAAATATTGCTTCCATAGCTCTTACCAAATACAGACATTGCAAACTCGGTACGTCCTGCACCCTGCAGTCCTGAGAAACCGACAACCTCACCTTTATGTACCTTACAGTTAATTTTATTATCTACGATCTTCTCGGGATAGAGTGGATGATGAACGGTCCAGTCTTTTACTTCCAGCATAACCTCTTTGCTGACATTATGTTTTCTGGTAGGATAACGGTCATCCATAGAACGGCCAACCATACCTTTGATGATACGGTCTTCACTTAAATCATCTACACCCTTGGTCAGTGTCTCGATCGTTGTACCATCTCGGATGATCGTACAGCGGTCTGCACAGTAGATAATCTCATTCAGTTTATGAGTGATGATGATAGAGGTCAGTCCGTTCTTCTTGAATTCCATCAGAAGATCCAGAAGCATCTTTGCATCTTCATCATTCAGAGATGAAGTAGGCTCATCCAGGATCAGAAGTTTAACCTTCTTGGAGAATGCCTTTGCGATCTCTACCAGCTGCTGTTTACCTGTTCCGATATCTTTGATCAGTGTCTGTGCAGATTCATGGAGTCCAACCTGTGCCATGTGTTTTTCTGCTTCACTGTATGTTCTGTCCCAGTCAATGCTGCCTCTTTTATTCTTAATCTCGTTTCCGAGAAACATATTCTCGCCAATAGAAAGTAACGGAATCAGCGCAAGTTCCTGATGGATGATAACGATTCCTTTCGCTTCACTGTCGTTCAGGTTTTTAAACTTACATTCCTCACCTTCATAGGTAACTGTACCTGTATAACTTCCATATGGATACTGACCACTTAAAACGTTCATCAGTGTGGATTTTCCCGCACCGTTTTCACCGATCAGCGCGTGAATCTCTCCTCGCTGGACTTCAAGATTTACATTGTCCAGAGCTTTGACACCGGGGAACTCTTTTGTAATGTGATCCATTACTAAAATATTGTCTGCCAAAATGGCGCCCCCTTTCAAAAAACCGGGCGGGGCTCTTCACCCCGCCCTAAAATTTCAAATTACATGTTTTATTGGTTACTTAAGCAATTTTTTCTACTTACTGTGCTGGATGAAGATATCCGTCATCGTCCTGTGTATAGTATCCTGTGTCAACCAGTTCTTCTTTCATGTTGTCTTTTGTTACAACTGTAGGAACCAGAAGGAATGATGGGCATTTATGTCCTTCAGATGTTTCATAGGATTCTGTATCATATGCACAGTCGAAATCCCATTTGGAGTTTGTGATCAGAGAATCATCAATTGTGTCACCTTTCAGCATTGCTTCTGCAAGGTCAAGAGTAACAACTGCTTCGTTTGCAACTGCTTTGTAAACTGTCATGGACTGTTTTCCATCTACGATGTTTGCAAGGTTAGCTTCGTCACCGTCCTGTCCTGTGATCAGAACGTCGTTTTTGCCTGCATAGTCAGATTCGATTGCCTGTGTAACACCGAGTGCTGTGGAGTCATTGGAGCAAAGAGCTACATCCAGCTGAGTTCCATCTGCATAGTAGGAAGCGAGGATGTTCTGCATTCTCTCGAGTGCTGTCTGTGTATCCCATGCTGCTGTTGCTACGGAATCGAAATCAGTCTGTCCGGAAACTACATTCAGTGTGCCTGCATCCAAATACGGTTTCAGAGTGTCATAAGCACCGTTGAAGAAGTATCCTGCATTGTTATCTGCCGGGTCACCTGCTGTGAACTCGATGTTATATGTTTTATCACCTGCATTGTCAAGATCCAGAGTATCGATTACGTACTGGCCCTGCAGAGTACCTACTGTATAGTTATCGAAGGAGATATAATAGGAAACTGCATCGGATTTGATCAGACGGTCATAAGCGATAACCGGGATTCCTGCATCTGCTGCTTCATCCATAACTGTATTAAGTGCTTCACCATCGATAGCTGCAACTACCAGGAGGTTAACTCCATCGGAGATCAGGTTCTGGATATCATTTACCTGACGGTCTGTTTCGTTATCGGAAACCTCCCATTTTCGTTTTCGCTCTTTAGCTATTTCGTATAGCTTTTTGATGAAATTATAATACCATATGGATATATTAAACAAAATGGACTGTTTTTTGATATATCTTTCAATTTTTGTGATAAAAAAACATCCAGATGGCATGCATCTGGACATTTTCGATATGTTCATTAAAAAAACAATAATTTTGTGCTATTGACAGGTTATCTCTCACTACGTTCGTATCAACCTGTATGTCTCGGGATATTCTCAGACAACAGTCTGCTGTATGTTACCCCTGTTTACTCTTCTGCATCAAGTGTACGGATTCTCTGAACAAGTTCTTCACAGATTTCCAGTTTATCCTTACCGTCTGTCTCGATCACAATATCAGCTGCTGCCTGGTATTTCTCACGACGTTTTTCCATCAGGCCTGCAATAAAGTCAACGTTCTTGTTGCCTTCCAGAAGTGGTCTGTCGTGATTATCTTTGACACGGCTTAAGATCGTCTCCGGTTTGGCTGTCAGAAGGACAACGCGTCCATTCTTCTTCATTTCGACTACATTGCGTTCTCTCATCGGCACACCACCGCCACAGGAAATAACTACATTGGTCTTGGACTGCATTTCTATAAGAAGTTCTGTCTCCAGATTACGGAAATACTCTTCTCCATATGTCTCAAAGATATCAGAAATGGACATTCCCTCTCTCTCGGCAATGATCTGGTCCATCTCTACAACTTCCATTGCGAATACTGTCCGCAGGAAATCAGAAATCGTAGATTTACCTGCACCCATGAAACCGATCAGTACAATATTGTAATCAAACAGTTTACGTGCCTGGATTCTCTTACTGTTTCTGGTAATTTCTTCAAAAACAGCAGTCACTTCATCTTTATGGCGTCTGCCTTCCATTCTGCGGTTCAGCCATTCTCTCTGTTTTGCTTCCTGCTCCGGCTGAAGGATCGGAATATCATTTGCTTCTTTGTAAGCCATGATATCTTCTACGATTCTGTTACGCATAAGTAATGCATCCAGCACGATCTCATCACACTGTCCAAGGCTCTCTCGAAGTACTTCCAACTGATTCATATGTATCGTTCCCTCTCTTATAAACAAATTTATCGCTGTGAACACTTTATATTCCCTTTGTTCACTGCATCACTATTTGCTCATTATAACAGTTATTTAGCACGTTAACAATATAAAGTGGGAACTTTTTTTATTACTCCGCATTTTTAAGTGCCTCACCCATCGGTACTTTCCGGATTTTTCTGTATTCCAGAAGTGCAACCACTGCATATGTCACAAGCCCGATCACAAACATCTGTACATAGATCATCGGGTCAATCCAGAGCGCAATCCATCCGGAGATACTCTGCAGCATCATTTCCCTGAACAGAACTTCCATGATTGTAGTCTCAATTGGAAGGCTGATCAGAAGGCACAAAACAATCACGATCGACGTGGACAAGATGTATAGCCTGCTGATCTCACCATTGGTATAACCAAGAATCTTCGTCATCGAAATCGACTGTGCATTTTTTTCAATTATGATCTTAGAGAGAAGATATATCAGAATCATATAGATTGCAACTGCAAATAAATTTACCATCCCCATCATACTTCCCATAGAAACACTCAGCTGTCTGGAAATCTTTGTCAGTGCATCCAGGTCGATCACTGAACCTATGTAGCTACTGTCAATATCCGTGATCTCCGTGTTGCTAAAATATCCGCTGAAATAATCATCACCCAGATCAAAGGTCTGATTCAATTCCTCCTGTGGCATGAAAATACATAGACTGCCATTATAATCATAAATTCCACTGATTTTAAAAGTATACTCGTCATCCTCATATTTTTCTTTGAGTGTGATCGAATCTCCCGGTTTCAGCAGGAATTTATCTGCATACGCTTTTGAAATATACACGCCATCTGAAAAATCCACATCAATGTACTTGCTGTCATCGTGAACGCCATAGAGTGTTACTTCTTCACTTTTATATTTGGTCGGAAGTGTATTCAGTGAGTAAGCACTGAATTCTTCTGCGTCTTCATTATCTGTTTCTGCGTCATGTGCAAACAGCAGCATATCCAGCATACTTTCAAGCTTATTACTGCCACCCATCACACTTACCGGCATTGAAAGCATATACTGATATTTTGCCAGCATATTGTTCTGGATTTCCAGCTGGTAATGATCCAGTGCGGACGGGAGCAGAAGGCCAAACATCAGAAGCAGATTTGCAAATATGATCCCCACAAAAAGGACAAGATAATTGCTGATATTCTGAAAGATCACGCGCAGGCGGAATCTGTGAAAAATTTTCATTCGCGGACTGAGATAAACCGCACGTCTCTGCTTTCTGGAAGAAAGATCTCTTCGCAGAAATTTAAGCGGCGACAGCTTCAGCTTATGATGCAAGACCGCATAGTTAACTACAAACATAATTATTACCGGAACTATTGTCGTCATAAGAAAAGCTTCTGCATTCCAGATTGTCACATAAGTCGGCAGACTGTAGCTTCCATAATACATACCGGCACATACATCCTTAAATGCCGTATAACCTAAAATATTACCGATCAGCGCGCCCACCAGCGTTACGATCACCGGAAGAGTCATATAATGCCGGATCAGCTCATTTTTTGTATAGCCGGATGCCCGAAGCGTTCCGATGACACCAGCTTCTTTTGCAATCGTATTACTGGTCGTGATGCCAAATACAAAAGCCATGATCACGATGATGATATAGAGAAGCATGATCATCATTGCCTTGTCACTTCCCATATCATCTCCAGTAAATATAATCGCCTGATTCTGATATTGCGGCACAAAATTTTCCAAAGTGACAACTTTTCCCATTGCCTTCATCAGATCTTCCGAAACCTTCTTTTCCTCGAGTTCTGTCTGCGGTTTTTCATTGTAGGTCCATGCATAATTATATTGCAGCTTATCCTGATCCAGAGAATCAAATTCTTCATCCGTCACTACGCCTACTCCAAACTTTACAGCATCAAACATAGAATCGTTATTATTCTGAAACAAACAGCTGTAATCTGATAATGCAACCAGCCCGGTGATCGTCCAGGACTTTGTCCCATCATCCAGAGTATCGCCAGTCTTCAGTGAATTATTATCTGCGTACATACGGTCAATTGCGATCTCACCGGTTTCTGACGGTAATTCTCCGTCCATCAGGCATACTTTATCCACCTCTGTACGATTCTTGAAAAAGCGCATTGTGCTTCCATTTGAAAGAGAATCTTCTATATAATAGTTTTCATAGATTTTGACACCTTCCTCTTCAATTGCCTCGCGCTGTCCTCGATACAGACGCTCTCCGGTACGAAAATTTCCATCTTCAATATTGTATTTTTCAAATCCTTCATCGTATGCCTGGATCATGCTTCCATCTGCAACCAGAAATCCGGACACCATACCGATCGTCGCAACCATCAAGATGAATACAACCAGATATTTTCCAATCTCCCCTTTCAGTTCACGGGGAATTCTTTTTCTCAGAGGACTTTTCATAGCACCGCCCCCTTACCAGTCAAGATCTATCGCAGGAATCTTATGCTCATTCTGATAGTTTTTACGGATCATTCCATCTCGAAGTTTTACCACACGATCTGCCATGTCCTTGATCGCATCATTATGTGTTACCATAATCACAGTATTTCCGTATTTCTGATTCACTGTTTCGATCAATTTCAGAATTTCCTTGGAAGTATTGTAATCCAAGGCACCGGTCGGCTCATCACAGAGCAGAATATCCGGATTTTTTACAATTGCACGCCCAATCGCGGTTCTCTGCTGCTGTCCACCGGAAAGCTGATTCGGAAGTTTCCTCTGATGCTCAAAAAGACCAAGTGTATGCAGAAGCTCATCCACATCCAGTGCCCGGTCACTTAAATAAGCACCCACCTCAATATTCTCCCTCACAGTCAGATTCGGAATCAGGTTGTACATCTGAAAGATATAGCCAAGATGTTTCCGTCTGTACTGAGAAAGTTTCTTTTCTTTCATATCAGCCAGTTTTTCGCCTTCGATAGAAATACTTCCACCATCTGCGTTCTCGATTCCACCGATAATATTCAGCAAGGTGGATTTACCGGAGCCCGACGGCCCCAGAAGTACACAGAATTCCCCTTTTTCAATATCCAGGTCCAGCCTTTTCAGAACATCTACTTTGCTGTCCCCGGTGCCAAATGATTTCTTAATATCCCGAATTTCCAAAAACATAAGTTTCTCCTTTTCATACCTTTGCCAACCTCATCAGTTAGTTATGTCTATACTTATGTTAGTTTAGGCTATCCGTTTTGTCAAGAAAATTTGCTTCATCTAACTATTTTCGAAAAAAAATCCGGCCCTGCACAAAGCAAAGCCAGAACTTTTTCTACATTATAAATTCCATTATTCTCTCTACAATAAATACCGCTGCACACGCGAACAACGCAACCGTAAGAAGACTCTTTTCACGATATGCCACGATCAGTGCTACAATGAGTCCCGCTGCACCGGAAATGATTCCGCCTGTCGTTGCTGTCAGGATTGCCGGAAATGTCATAGCAGCAAGACATGCATATGGCACATAGTACAGAAAGGATTTTACAAACGGACTGGTGATCTCCCTTTTGAAAAGGACCAGTGGAAGCATACGAATCAGATATGTTACGCCTGCCATCACCAGAATATACAGATATACATTCGGTTTCATATCAGTTTGCTGCCTCCTTTTCCTCTGTTTCTTTTTCCTCAACCGGGCAGAAATGTGCTGCCAGCCCTGCTACCAGCAATGTCGTGATAATGATCACAAATCCGGTAGAAACTTTATTCAGTACCGGAACCACTGCAAATAACGTACTCACAGCCATCGCTCCGATCACTACGCCAAGAACAGCTCGATTTTTCTTTGCCGGTGGAATGATCACCGCAAGAAACATTCCATAGATTGCCACACTCAGTGCACTTACCAGGAAATCTGGAAGCAAGCTTCCAGAAACAGCTCCTGCCAGTGTTCCCAGTGTCCATCCCGGAATCGCGACACACATTACACCATAATTATACCACGGACTGATCCTTCCCTCCTGACTTGCACTGACACCAAAAATCTCATCTGTCACACCAAACGCAACCGCAAGTCTGTGTCCATTGGAAACACCTTTTTCCAGTTTCTGTGACAGAGAAAAAGACATCAGACAGTATCTTAAGTTGATAACCAGCTGCGTCAGTGCCATCTCCCACAGCGAACCACCGGCTGCAATGATTCCAATACCTGCAAACTGTCCTGCCGAGGTAAGATTTGTCAGTGAGATCAGAACTGCCTGCCATGCAGTCAGACCTGACTGAATAGCCATGATCCCAAAGGTAAAGGATACCGCAAAGTATCCCAGGCCAATCGGAATTCCATCCTGAAGGCCTTTCCCAAAGCTTGTTTTATTCATGCCTGTATCAGTCCTCCAGTGAATTCAGTACACGGAATCCATTATTGCTCAGTACATTCTCTGTCACAAATACATCATCTGTCTGAAGGATCATGATCGGAAGGCTGTTTTCTCTATGATAGGATGTATAAATATAATCCAGATTCACATTACAGTTGCCAAGGACCTGCAGTACGGTATTCAGTCCGCCCACTTCATCTTTCAGGTCTACAGCAATGACCTCTGTCACACGATTCATATATCCACTCTCACTCAGAAGTTTCTCTGCTTCATCTGCCTGGTTTGTTATCATACGAAAAAGAGCAAACTCCGGTGCATCAAAGCATGCAAATCCATAAATATCAATTCCTGCTTCTGCCAGAAGTTCGGTGACTTTCTGAAGACTTCCTGCTTTATTTTCAATAAATACAATGTTCTGTTTGATCATTTTCTCTCTCCTCGTCCTATGCATAAATAAATTAAAACTTGCATATTATACCAACTTTATCCATTATACTCACGTTTCTTTCAAATGTAAACCTTTGCAGTGGACAAAAAAATCCTGTGGAAATGTTCTGTACGTTTTCTTTCTGTACACCAAACCCTTCCACAGGACTCTTTTCAGTAGAACTTATCCACCTGTATTCTTTTAATCTAACTCTTCATCCACATATTTCTGAATATTGGATGCATTTACATATTTCTTCAGATGTTCTCCATCCGTAATGACCAGTGTCGGTGCCTGCATAATGCCAAACTGACGTGCCATATCCGGATTCTTCTCTGCATCAATGATCTCCAGATCTTCACCTTCCAGCATCTTCTTTGCCATGCGGCAGTTTGGACAGGTGTTGGTTGTAAACAGATATTTATGTGTTTCTACCGGCTCGATCTTGACATCATCATCTGTCACTGTAACCATACTGGTATGGACTTTCTTAAGTTTGGAGTGAAGCACATCATACAGTGTACGGTTCTTGTACTCCTGCGCTTTTCCATCATTCCAGTTCTGTACCGGACGGTAATATCCGGTAATTCGACTGTAAACCTCTGCTTTCTTTCCACATTTCGGACAGGTAAAGTGCTCACCACTTAAATATCCATGTTCCTTACATACGGAGTAAGTAGGTGAGATCGTATAGTATGGAAGTTTATAGTTCTCGGCAATCTTGCGTACCAGCGATGCAGCAGCCTTCCAGTCCGGAAGTTTTTCACCGAGGAATGCATGGAATACGGTACCAGATGTATAAAGAGTCTGCAGTTCATCCTGAATATCCAGTGCATCAAAAATATCTGAGCTGTATTCTACCGGCAGATGGGAACTGTTGGTATAATACGGAGTATCTCCTTTGCTTCCAGCTGTACGGATATCCGGCCAGCGCTTACGGTCATGTTTTGCAAGACGATATGCCGTAGATTCTGCCGGAGTCGCCTCCAGATTAAACAGTTCACCCGGATATTCTTCCTGATAATCAGAAAGACGGTTGCGCATGTGTGTAAGAACCTCTTTTGTAAATTTCTGTGTACGCGGATCGCTCATGTCACAGCCAAGCCATTTCGCATTCAGACCGGCTTCATTCATGCCTACCAGACCAATGGTCGAAAAATGATTGTCAAAGCTTCCAAGGTATCTCTTCGTGTACGGATAAAGACCTTCATTCAGAAGTTTTGTAATAACCTCTCTCTTGATATGCAGTGATCTTGCAGAAATATCCATCAGACGATCCAGTCTTCTGTAGAATTCTTCCGGTGTCTTGGACTGATATGCGATACGTGGCATGTTGATCGTAACAACACCTACCGAACCGGTACTTTCACCGGATCCGAAGAATCCGCCACTCTTCTTACGCAGTTCACGAAGATCCAGACGCAGACGGCAGCACATGCTTCGAATATCACTTGGTTTCATATCACTGTTGATATAATTTGAAAAATATGGAGTTCCATATTTGGAAGTCATCTCAAACAGCAGACGATTGTTCTCTGTATCGGACCAGTCGAACTCTTTTGTGATAGAATATGTCGGGATTGGATACTGGAACCCACGTCCATTGGCATCTCCCTCGATCATCGTCTCAATAAAAGCCTTATTGACCATGTCCATTTCTTTTTTGCAGTCTTTGTATTTGAAATCCATATCTTTGCCGCCAACGATCGCAGGAAGCTCTGCAAGATCATCCGGAACCGTCCAGTCCAGTGTGATATTGGAAAACGGTGCCTGTGTTCCCCAACGGCTTGGTGTATTCACGCCATAAATGAAAGATTCAATACATTTCTTAACTTCCGGATAACTCAGGTTGTCCACCTTGACAAAAGGTGCCAGATACGTATCAAAAGAAGAAAATGCCTGCGCACCAGCCCATTCATTCTGCATGATTCCAAGGAAATTCACCATCTGATTACAAAGGACACTCAGGTGCTTTGCCGGCGCGGATGTAATCTTGCCTTCGATGCCACCCAGCCCTTCTTTGATAAGCTGTTTCAATGACCATCCTGCACAGTAACCGGTCAGCATGGACAGATCATGAATATGGATATCCGCATTTCTGTGTGCATCTGCGATCTCATTGTCATAAATCTCGGATAACCAGTAATTGGCTGTAACTGCACCGGAATTGCTCAGGATCAGACCACCTACCGAATATGTGACAGTAGAGTTCTCTTTTACTCGCCAGTCCTCAACTTTTACATAACTGTCCACGATCTCTTTGTAATCCAAAATTGTGGATTTCATATTACGTATCTTTTCTCTCTGTTTACGATAAAGAATATATGCCTTGGCAACATCACTGTATCCGGCCTGGATCAGAACATTCTCCACACTGTCCTGAATATCTTCTACGGTTACCTTCCCATCCTGGATCTTATTCTGGAAATCTGCAGTAACACGAAGGGCCAAAAGGTCGATCATATCTTTACTGTAGTTTTTTTCTTTTGCATCAAATGCTTTATCAATAGCTGATGTAATCTTTGCCATCTGAAATTCAGCAATTTCACCATCACGTTTTACTACCTGAAACATGTTATACATTCCTCCCTCTACTACTTGCACCTGTATTATATACGGTCATATTCATACCGTGAATTACATGCTGCAGATTGCTGTTTTCTCCGTTCACAGCAACCGTGTAGAACCTATTGTAGCAGACTCTTATCTATACGTCAATAGACAAAAACACCATATATTGTGCCGATAATGTAATCGCGCAACTATATGGTGTTGTCCAATATTCACGTTTTTCCTTTATTTATGGGACTTTGGCATTACTGAAACAAAGATTTCTGCAGGTACTCTCGCCTTTACAAAAATTCCATCTTCCCGATATTCTTCTGAAAGCAGACTCCCGTACTCCCGGATGATCTGAATCTTACCAGCCTCTTTGTAAGTATATAATTCTTCCAGATAAATCTGGCTCTCTGCGAGGAGTTTTGCCAGAACATCTTTAAGTTCCTCCAGGCCCTCTCCGGTACGGGCAGAACATTTGACTGTATAATCCGCCCGAAAATCCCGAAGCGCTTCTCCCTGCACCTGATCCTGCTTATTCAGGAGTGTAATGATCTTTTTACCTGTCGCTCCCAGCTCCCGGAGTGTCTCATACACCGTATGCATCTGAAGCTCTGCCCGCGGATTGGAAGCATCTACCACATGAATGATATAATCTGCATACTTAGCCTCTTCCAGCGTACTTTTAAACGCTTCTACCAGATGATGTGGCAGCTTGCGGATAAATCCTACAGTATCTGTCAGAAGGATCTGCTGCCCATCTTTGAGTTCCAATACACGCGTCGTCGGATCCAATGTTGCGAACAGCTTATCTTCTGCCAGAATGCCGGCTCCTGTCAGTGTATTCAAAAGCGTTGATTTTCCTGCATTTGTATAGCCTACAATCGCCGCTGTCTTCAGATTTCCTCTGGTTCTCTTGCCTCTGATCAGTTCACGGTGTTTCTCTACCTGCGCAAGTTCTGCTTTCAGAGCAGATATTCTGGTACGGATCAGACGTCTGTCTGTTTCCAGTTTTTTCTCACCCGGTCCTCTTGTTCCGATACCACCGCCAAGTCTGGAAAGAGATTCGCGCAGTCCGACCAGACGCGCCGACCGGTAACGAAGCTGCGCCAGTTCTACCTGAATCTTACCTTCACTTGTGGTCGCACGGCCGGCAAAAATATCCAGGATCAGAAGTGTTCGATCCATAACCTTGCAGTCCAGTTCTCTCTCCAGATTATTCATCTGTGCCGGTGAAAGCTCATCATCGCAGATTACTCCATTGGCATCATAAGCTGCCAGAAGTGCCGCAACCTCTTCTATCTTGCCTTTGCCGATATAAGTTCCAGGGTGTACTGTTTCACGGTTCTGGATCACTTTCCCAACGGTTACAGCGCCTGCAGTGGCCGCCAGTTCTTCCAGTTCGTCAAGCGATGCAGCAACATCCTCGTCCTGTTCTGTCTGTACACCGATCAGGATGACACGCTCTTCAATTTCCTTGAAATCATAAAACTGCATAGATCAGTACTCCTCTTCACCGGATTCATCAGAGCCATCAGAAGTATCTGTAGTATCCCCTGCATCGGTATTCTCCGTTGTATCAGAAGCTGTATCATTACTCAGTTCACCATTACGTGACTGCAGGAAGGTCAGTTCCTTCGCTGCATTTTCATCATCCGGGAACATCTTGATATATTCCTGCATTTTGCTCAGAGCAGTTGCAAAATCCAGCTTTTTCTCATATACTACAATCTCATTGAACAACAGATCCTGCATTTCTTCTGTAGATGCATCTTCCAGGCCTTTGCTGATATTCTCCAGTGCGCTGTCATAAGAGCCATCGTCCATGTCACAAAGTGCCAGTCCATTGTAGCCTTTGGCCGGATCACTGTCATCCGCTGACACATACTGCTGATACATACTTCTGGCATTGGAAGTATCACCCTGTGCGCGGTAGACCATTCCCAGAAGAAGCATTCCTTCTGTACTCTTCTGATTCACAGCCTCCGTAAGTTCCTTCTGTGCATTGGAATAATCTTCCATATAGTAATAGACTTTGCCTCTGTTGCAGTAATCCTCTGCATTTTTCGCTTCCGTCTTCAACGCTGCTTCAAGATATCGTGTACCATCTGCTTCCATATCCTTTTTCAGATATGCCTCATAGATCTGGATCGCTCTGTCATAAGTGGCATCTTCTCCGTAGGCTTCTGTAAAGTTCGAAGAAGCCTCATCATAAGAATCCATTGCCAGTGCCACACATCCTGTCAGATAATATGTCTCCGCATCCATGCTGTAGCTTTCTGCCAGTGTCTGACAATCCGCCATCGCAGCATCATTCAGTCCGGATTTTAATTCTGCGGTTGCTCTGTAAGCAAGCATATCTTTCTTAAGTGCTTTTCCTGCTTTTTCATCGTTCAGACCATTGGTCAGGCTGTCAATGGCATCCTGATAATTTCCAAGATGAATATTTGCGATTCCGGCCCCACGATATGCCTCTGCTGTTTTATATCCGGCAGTGATCGATGACTGATACCCCTGAAGGGCATAATCATAACTGCCCTGTGCAAGATCTGCACAGGCCTGGTCATAAGTTTTCTTTTCTTCCCCTCCACAGCCGGTCAGCATTCCAAATGTCAGTCCGGCTGTCAGCATCCATATGATTCTTTTATTTTTCATTGATATCCTATTCTACTACGAGTCCTTCTTCTTCCATTACACGAACAACGTTATTTACGTGTTCTGCACAGATTTCCTCTGTTCCGGCCTCTACCATGACACGAATCAGCGGCTCTGTACCACTTTCTCTTACAAGAATACGTCCATCTGTGCTGAGTGCTCTTGCAGCAGCCTCTACCGCTTCAACAACCTTCGGATTTTCTCTTGCAGTCTTCTTGTCTGCAACACGAACATTGCGGAGAATCTGCGGATAAACCTTCATTTCTTTTGCCAGATCACAGAGCGTTGCCTTCTGCTCCACACAAGCTTCCATGATCATAAGAGAAGTCAGGATTCCATCCCCGGTGGCTGCATAGCGACTGAAAATAACATGTCCGGACTGTTCTCCACCAATACTGTAGTTATTCTCAAGCATATTTTCAGCAACATATTTATCACCAACTGCCGTCTGCTCATAGTTGATGCCTTCTGCCTCAAATGCCTTGTAAAGTCCCATATTTGACATAACAGTTGTAACTACGGTATTTCCATTCAGTTTTCCCTGAGATTTCAGGAATTTACCGCAGACATACAGAATCTTGTCTCCATCGATGATATTTCCCTTATGGTCTACTGCAATGCAACGGTCGGCATCTCCATCATATGCAAAACCAATATCCAGTCCGTTATCCACCACATATTTCTGAAGTACTTCAATATGCGTGGATCCACATGCTCTGTTGATGTTTGTTCCATCCGGATCATTGTTAATGACGTAAGTTTTTGCACGCAGAGCGTCAAAAACACTCTTTGCGATCGCAGAAGAACTTCCATTGGAGCAGTCCAGACCAACTTTGATATTTTTGAAATCGCGGCATGGAATGGAAATCAGGTATCCAATATAACGATTGCGTCCGGAAGCAAAATCTACGGTACGTCCAATATCTTCTCTTGTTGCATATGGAAGTTCTTCAATCTTGCCATCCAGATATGCTTCGATTCTTGCCTCAACTTCAGCCTCGATCTTCTGTCCGTTTCCGTTCAGAAGTTTGATTCCATTATCGTAGAATGGATTGTGACTTGCAGAGATCATGATTCCACAGTCAAAATCTTCTGTACGTACTGCATAGGAAACACTCGGTGTAGTCGTTACATGAAGCAGATATGCATCTGCACCTGATGCAGTCAGGCCGGCAACCAGTGCATACTCAAACATATAACTGCTGCGTCTTGTATCTTTACCGATGACGATTTTGGCTTTATGAGCACGGCCATAATACCATCCCACATATCTGCCCACTTTAAATGCATGATCTACTGTCAGCTGAATGTTTGCTTCTCCACGAAAACCATCTGTTCCAAAATATTTACCCATTTTTAACTCCTTACTGTGCACCCTTCTGCACATGATTGATCGCATTGATTATTTATAAAGATTTGAAGGATATACTCCTGATTTTACAAGATTCGCAAATGCCTCTGTAACAGCCGCTTTATCTTCCTGATATGTTACACCAAACCAGGTATCTTTTGTCTCAAGAACATCTACTTTTGCTTTGCCTTCTTTGATCAGACAGTCAATCATCTCCGGAAGAAGATACTCTTTCTTAATATCCCCTTCTTTGATCTCAGAAAGAAAATCTACAAATCCCTTTTCCAGTGTATCCATAAACACCGGTGTCAGCCCCCACATATTCATGGAAACAAGGTTCTTCACATCCAGTTTCTCGACTTTATCATCATTACGTGCTTCCGCACCGTCTGCTGTCTTAAAAATGTTGTGTGTCTCCGTAACACCTGTCAGCGCGCCCTCTTCAATATGGCATACGCCTCTGGTAACACTTCCGTTGTCACTCAGAGTATTTCCAAGACGGAAACCAGCCATACAGATATGGAGAATTCCATCGTCCGGCTGTTCCTGGATCAGATAATCATGGACTTTCACATAGGCTTCCTTACCATAATAATCATCCGCATTAATTACCATAAAAGGCTCATTCAGAACAGCTTTTGCTGCAAGTACAGCCTGACCGGTTCCCCACGGTTTGGTACGGTCTGCCGGTTTCTCAAATCCAGCCGGAAGATCTTCCAACGCCTGAAATGCATATTCTACCTCCGTGATCTTTTCGATCCTCTCCCCGATTACACGGCGGAACTCCTCTTCCAGATCTTTACGAATGATAAATACAACTTTATTAAACCCTGCCTCCAGAGCATCATGAATGGAATAATCCATAATGATCTCACCATTTGGTCCTACTGGTGCAAGCTGTTTGATTCCTTTTCCAAAACGGCTTCCAATTCCGGCAGCCATAATAACAAGTGCTGTCTTTTTCATAAAAATATCCTCCTTATGCACACTGGCATTCTACATTTGTTTATGCATCTTCCTCATTTAATGAACTCAGTTTTGCGGCCTGGTCTGCTGCTATCAGGCTGTCCAGAATTTCATCCAGATCTCCTCCGAGAACAGCGTCCAGACGGTGAAGTGTCAGCTTGATCCTATGGTCTGTCACACGTCCCTGAGGGAAATTGTAAGTACGGATCTTTTCGGAACGATCTCCTGTTCCGATCTGGCTTCTTCTGGCTTCCGCCTCCGCATCATGCTGTTTGGCCAGTTCCATCTCATACAGACGGGAACGAAGCACTTTCAATGCCTTATCTTTATTCTTGAGCTGTGATTTTTCATCCTGGCAGGAAATAACGATTCCTGTCGGGATATGTGTAAGACGTACTGCAGAGTCTGTTGTATTGACGCACTGTCCACCGTTTCCGGATGCTCGGAACACATCAAACTTACAGTCGTTCATATCCAGATGGAAATCAATTTCTTCGGCTTCCGGCATAATTGCCACAGTACAGGTAGACGTATGGATACGTCCGCCGGATTCTGTCTCCGGGACTCGCTGTACACGATGTACCCCACTCTCATACTTCAGACGGGAATATGCTCCCTGTCCCTGGATCATAAATGTAACTTCTTTGAATCCGCCGATCCCATTCTCATTCAGACTCATCATCTCCGTCTTCCATCTGCGGGATTCTGCGTATTTCACATACATACGATAAATCTCTGCTGCAAACAGAGCAGCCTCATCACCGCCCGCACCTGCACGGATCTCTACGATAACGTTTTTGCTGTCATTCGGATCTTTTGGTAAAAGAAGGATCTTCAGTTCCTTTTCAAGTTCTTCCACACGCTTCTTTGCATCAGAAAGTTCTTCTTTCAGCATTTCACGCATTTCTTCATCCTTTTCTTCTTCCAGCATGGAAAGACTGTCCTGAATCGTTTCTTTATTGTCTTTATATTCTTTATAGGCATCTACGATCGGCTGCAGCTCACTCTGCTCTTTCATCAGCTTCTGAAAACGTTCCTGGTTGTCCGTTACTCCCGGCTCACCAAGCTCATTCAGAACTTCCTCAAAGCGCACAAGCAGATCCTCTAATTTATCAAACATTCTGTTCCTCCTGCATTTTTCTTCCTGTAACAACCCTGTCCAGCCCGGCAAGGTCTTTTTTTATTTCTATCTGTTCAAAACCATTTTTTTTCATAATTTCCGACACATCCATACCCTGATCACAACCGATCTCGTACATCAGCCATCCGCCGGGTTTCAGATATGTGCCCGCCTGTTCTGTGATCTTTTCATAAAAATACAGACCATTTTCTTTGCCATCCAGTGCAAGCACCGGATCATGAAAACGCACTTCCTCCATCAGACCTTCAATATCTTCAGTCCGGATATATGGCGGATTTGAAATAAGCATATCATATTCCATGTGGTCATTTCCACTGTTTTTCTGAAAATAATCTGCCGAAAACAGATCACTCTGTATCAGTTCAGCTCTCTGTTCCAGTCCCAGACGTTTTCGATTCTCCTTTGCCACACAAAGTGCTCCTTCTGAAACATCCACACCTGTTCCTAATGCCTGTGGCAATTCCAGAAGAAGACTCAGAAGAATACATCCGGAACCGGTACACATATCCAGGATCTGCGGTTTCTCCAGATTCCTCATGCGGGAAATTGCTTCTTCCACAAGCACCTCTGTATCCTGTCTTGGTACAAGTACACGTTCATCCACACAAAATTCGTATCCCATAAAATATGCACGCCCGGTAATATGCTGCAGCGGGATATGCTGAGCACGTTTTGTGCACAGCGTTCGATAACGTTCTTCTGTTTTAGCATCCAGTCCATCATCCATATGTGCATAATACCATGCTCTTGTAATATCTGCCGTATACTCCAGAAGGAGCCAGGCATCTAACCTGGCTTCTTCGATTGCGGCAGTTTCCAGAAGCTGGATTCCATCTTCCAGAACTTCTTTATATGTCCGCATTTTTTTCCTCATTTTCTTCTGGCTTCCAGCCGAATTCTTCTTTCAGATATTCTCTCCAGTCAAAAACAGCCTCTACTGCTGCAATCGCTACTTCAGCCATATCTGCTGTCGGCTCTTTGGTTGTCAGCTTCTGCATTGCAAGTCCCGGTTTGCTCAAAATATCAGCAAGTCTGCTGTCTGTTCTGCCAGCCCACTGAATAAGTTCAAAAGAAACACCTGACACGATTGGAACCATCAGAAGACGCCCAAACAGGCGAACCCAGTAGCCCGGTACCAGCACAAAAATAAAATGCAGGAATATACTGACGATCATTACCAGAAAAAGGAAACTTGTCCCACATCTTTTGTGCTGTCTGGAGCTTGCCAGGACATTTTCCACAGTAAGTGGAAGTCCATGTTCCACACAGTTGATGCATTTATGTTCTGCACCATGATACATAAACGTACGCTGAATATCCTTCATTCTTGAGATCAGTAGCATATATCCCATAAACAGTGCCAGTTTCACAAATGCTTCTGCAACTGTTACCCCTACTTCAGAAGCACCAACCTTGCGCAGAAGGCTTGCCAGTGCATACGGAAGCAGCATAAAAGCTGCAACAGAAACAACTATGGAAATAGCAACCGTTATGTAAAGAAGCCACTGAAACTGCTTTGCTTCTTTCGCTTTCTTTGCAGAAAGTTCTTCCTCTGTCAGTGTCGCATTCTTTGCAGCTTCCTTCTCGTCCTCTTCATCGCCTGCAATCTCAGCAGAATACATCAGACATTTGGTTCCTACTACCAGTCCGTCAACAAAGCTTACCACTCCGCGGATGATCGGCCATTTCAAAAATGCAGCCTTTCCAAATGTACATTTGTAATCTTCTACCTTTAATTCTATTTCTTTATCCGGACGGCGTACTGCAATGGCATATTTGTCCTTGTGACGCATCATGATGCCTTCCATTACTGCCTGACCACCAATATTCGATGATTTCATATATCACTCCATTATCACTGATAAAAGCAAAGAAAGGTTGAGATTTCCCAACCTCAACCTGTCTCTTCTTTCATTATTCAGTCTGAATTATTTGTTTAAGCCGTATTTCTTGTTGAACTTATCGATACGTCCACGAGCCTGAGCTGCTTTCTGCTGTCCAGTGTAGAATGGATGGCATTTGGAACAGATTTCAACATGGATATCTTTCTTAGTAGATCCTGTTACGAATGTGTTTCCACAGTTGCAGGTTACAGTTGCCTGATAGTAGTTCGGATGGATTCCTTCGCGCATGATTTTCACCTCTCTATATTTCTCTATTTTTCTATTCGTATTAACTTAACGAAATTGCTAATTTATTTCGCAGCTTTCTGATTATAACACACTGATTTCTCAAATGCAAGTCGTTTATAAAAATTTCTGTTTTTTTGCCGTCTGCACAAATTCCTCATTATTCTTCGTTCTGGAGAACATATTCAGGATCTGTTCCACAGCATCTTCGGCCTTCAGACTGTTCAGCGCACGGCGCATATTATAAACTGCTTCCTGTTCATCCGGAGTCAGGAGCAGATCCTCTCGTCTGGTACCTGATTTCTGGATATCGATTGCCGGAAATACTCTCTTTTCCTGCAGTTTACGGTCAAGAACCAGTTCCATATTACCGGTTCCTTTAAATTCTTCATAAATAACATCATCCATTTTGCTTCCGGTGTCTACCAGTGCAGTAGCAAGGATCGTCAGGCTTCCACCTTCTCTCATATTACGTGCTGCTCCGAAAAATCGCTTCGGCATGTGAAGTGCTGCCGGATCCAGACCACCGGACAGCGTCCGGCCACTTGGTGTCACACAGAGATTATACGCTCTCGCAAGTCTTGTGATCGAATCCAGAAGGATCGTTACATCCTGTTTATGTTCAACCAGTCGGCGAGCACGCTCTACGACCATCTCTGAAACACGTCTGTGATGATCCGGAAGTTCATCAAAAGTAGAATAAATAACCTCTACATTGCTTCCACGAATCTCTTCTTTAATATCCGTAACTTCCTCTGGACGTTCATCGATCAGAAGAATGATCAGATGCATATCCGGATTATTCTTGAGAATCGATTTGGCAACATCTTTCAGAAGGGTTGTCTTGCCGGCTTTCGGTGGTGATACGATCATGCCTCGCTGTCCCTTGCCGATCGGACTTAGAAGATCCATGATCCTCATTGCCACGGTTCCACCTGGTCTTTCCATACGCAGACGCTCATTCGGAAAGATTGGCGTCATATCTTCAAAATTATATCGTCTCTGTCCCTCACTCGGTGGAAAACCATTGATGGAATCCACATAAAGAAGGGCACTGAATTTCTCTCCCTGTGTTTTAATACGGATGCTTCCTTTCAAGATATCACCGGTTTTCAGATTGAACCGGCGTATCTGAGACGGTGATACATAAATATCATTTTCACCTGGGAGATAATTTGCACAGCGAATAAATCCATATCCGTCCGGAAGGACCTCCAGAATACCATTTGCTTTTTCTCCACTGTCAAGCTGTGCCGTATCGGTCGGATTCTTATGTGCATATTCCGTCCGTTCTGTATAATTTCTGTCCTGATAATTTCGTTCCTGATAGTTCCGGTCCTGATAATTTTTATCCTGATATGTTTTTCTCTCATTCGCCTCATAAGATGTTCTGTTTTCTCTTACTCTATTTTCCTGTCTGCCCGGTTCCTCCTGCAGGATTTCAGTTTTTTTCATTTCTGCCTCTCCACCGGTGGACTCTTTTTCATCTTCCTGGAGCATACGCTCTATCAGTTCAGGTTTCCTCAATGTAGAAATCCCTTTCAATCCTCTCGCTTTTGCCAGATCTTTTAATGTTGCAAGCGACAATGATTCGTATTTTTCTCTCATAAAAAAATCCTCTCTGTCTTCTCAAAACCTGTTTACTTGATAATAAAATTATTTACGGAATATTTGTCTGAAATGACATGAATCAGAATACCAGCAGACACCATACAGAAGGTGTCACCGGTAAAACTGATAAGTAATATAAGTAATAAAATTAATGAATCAGATTTCCTACGATTCCATAGGATACCACATACATGATCACAGTTGCCATGATCAGTCCACAGAAAATAGCAATAGAAGACTTCTTGATATCCACTTCAAGAAGGGATGCGATCAGAGATCCTGTCCATGCCCCCGTACCCGGAAGAGGAATTCCTACAAACAGCAGCAATCCAAAGAATTCATACCGTTTGATCTGGTCACTCTTGCCCATGGCACGGTCTTCCATCTTAACGATCAGGCCATGAAACAGTTTTGTTTTCTTCAGAACTTTAAAAATCTGACGAATAAACAGTAATATAAATGGTATAGGAACAATATTTCCGATAATGCAGATCGGAATTGCTTTCGCCGCAGACACCTTCAAAAGAGATGCCGCCAGCAGACCTCCTCTAAGTTCCAGAATCGGTATCATGGAAATGATAAAAATGATAAGTTCTCTGGAAATATGCTGAGACAGGTTATCTGTAAACCACTGTACTAAAACTTCCATAAATTCTCCTTTCTTAGATATTCTCTTACAAAATTAATGAAGACTTCCATCTCATTCCTTGTTCCAATCGTAATACGCAGATGGTTACCGGTTCTTCCACCCGGAAAATAGCGCACGTAAATATGCTGCTCTCTCAATGCCTGAAACAGTTTTTCTGCCGGGCAGTTTTTATGAGCCGCAAAAATGAAATTTGCTTTTGACTCTTCAAAGTAAAATCCAAGTTTCCTGAGTTCTTTTTTTGTCCATTCCCGCGTCTCTATAATCTTACCGCAAGTTTCCAGAAAATATTCCTGATCCTTTATCGCCGCAACACCAGCTGCGATCGACGTACGATTCATTGTATAGGAATTAAACGAATATTTGACATCATTCAGATATTTGATCAGTTTCGGGCATGCAAGCGCAAATCCGATACGCATGCCTGCCATGGATCGGGACTTGGAAAATGTCTGTACCACCAGAAGATTCTCGTATTTCTCGATCAGAGGTAATGCTGACTGTGTACCAAAGTCAACATATGCCTCATCCACGATCACGATCACATCCTGATTATGTTCCACGATATCTTCAATATCACTCAGCGGAAGAGAAACACCTGTCGGAGCATTCGGGTTCGGAAAGATAATTCCACCATTCTCTCTGAAATAATCTTCCTTCTTTATATGAAAGTGTTCATCCAGTGCCGGTCTCTCATATGGAATGCGGAACAGTTCTGCCCATACATCATAAAAAGAATAGGTGATGTCAGGAAACAGAATTGGTTTCTCACTGTTAAAAAAAGTAAGGAAACTCATTGCCAGTACATCATCAGATCCCACGCCGACAAATACCTGATCGTCCTGAAGCCCATACTCCCCTGCAATGGCATGCACAAGATCTTTCGCTGCCGGATCCGGATAAAGTCTCAGTGCATCTGTATCTGTATTCCGAAGTACCTCCGTAACCCCCGGTGCCGGCGGATAAGGATTTTCATTTGTATTTAATTTGATCATATCCGTCTGATTTGGCTGTTCTCCCGGTGTATACGGAACCACCTTGCGGATATTGTTTTCCCAGTTGCCCATCTTCATGTCTTCTTTCTTTTTTATCTACTTTTTTATCTGCTTTTTTACGAGGATACATACGGATTATTCCGTGCTACGCACTCTCACAATCCTACTTCCGAGCCACACCGGTCTTTCTTGCTGCTTCTGCAACTGCTTTGGCTACTGCCGGTCCAACTCTCTTGTCAAATGCCTTTGGAATGATATTATCTTCAGAAAGTTCTTCATCAGAGATCAGTTCTGCAATTGCTTTTGCTGCTGCAATCTTCATCTCCTCATTGATATCACTTGCTCTCACATCAAACGCACCTCTGAACACACCAGGGAATACAAGTACATTGTTGATCTGATTCGGGAAATCAGAACGTCCTGTTGCGATGACTCTTGCGCCACCTTTTCTTGCTTCATCCGGCATGATCTCAGGTGTCGGGTTTGCCATTGCAAATACAATCGCATCATCTGCCATTGTGCTTACCATCTCTGCTGTTACAATATTCGGTGCAGATACACCGACAAAAATATCTCTGCCCTTCATGGCTGCCTTAAGGTCCCCATGCAGCTGTTCTTTATTTGTTTTTTCTGCAATTTCCTTCTGTGCCGGATTCATCCATTCCTCACCAGGCGCCAGGATTCCCTTACGGTCAACCATGACTACATCACCGATTCCAAGTTCCAGAAGAAGTTTGCAGATGGAGATACCTGCTGATCCGGCTCCGTTGATGACTACTTTTGCTTCTGAGAATTTCTTTCCTACCAGTCTCAGGGCATTGGTCAGTCCTGCTGATACGACGATTGCGGTTCCATGCTGGTCATCATGAAAGATTGGAATATCACATTTTTCTTTCAGTTTTTTCTCTATCTCAAAACATCTCGGTGCGGAAATATCTTCCAGATTGACTCCACCGAAAGATCCTGAGATCAGATAAATGGTATTTACGATCTCATCTACATCATTGCTCTTGATACAGAGCGGAAATGCATCTACATCACCAAACGCTTTAAAAAGTGCACATTTTCCTTCCATTACCGGCATCCCCGCCTCCGGTCCGATATTTCCAAGGCCAAGGATCGCTGATCCGTCTGTAACAACAAGGCACATATTCCATCTTCTTGTCAGGTCATAAGATTTGTTCACATCCTTCTGGATCTCCAGACATGGCTGTGCAACACCCGGTGTATATGCAAGTGACAGGTCATCTTTATTCTCTGCCGGTACTCGTGTAACGACTTCAATCTTACCTTTCCATTCTCCGTGTAATCTCAGGGATTCTTTCGCATAATCCATCTCATTCTCCTCCTATTACAATTCCATTTGCTGGTCTTTTGTTGTTACTGTTCTTCTGCATCTCATCCATGCATTTTTCGATTATCTCCATATGCTCGGACATGTACTGCTCGGCACCCTTCTCATCGTTATTGATAATAGCCTCAACAAGAAGACGATGCTGTTCATCCACTTTAAATTCCGGACGGTTTTTCTTCATAATATAATCTCTGGTTCCCGCAATTATATTTTCAGTCAGCTGATCCGCTGCAGCAAGTACACTGTAGATCATCGGATTGTCTGCAATCTTTGCGATCTGCGTATGCAGTTCTTTATCCAGTTCTCCTCTGGTCTTCTCATCTTCCGCTTTATCTATGCTCGAAAGTACCCTCCACAGTTCTGCCGCATCCAGTGGTGTACACTTTCTCGCAGCCAGAATTGCCATCTCTCGTTCCAGTGCAGCCCTAAGCTGCTGTGTCTGCCGGATATATCCGTTATTCAGTTTAAACAGTATAGACAATGGGCCAATCAGCCAGGAATCCAGGTCATCTGCTATATAGTTTCCACCACCGGGCACGGTCTTTATGATTCCAAGCAATTCAAGTGCTCTTAAGACTTCCCGTACCGCCGGTCTGGATACTCCCATCGTCTCTGCCATCGTTCTTTCTGCCGGAAGCGCATCGCCTGCTTTCAGATGTCCATTTTGAATATTTTCTATGATCTGATTCAGTATTCCATCAAAAGCTTTCTCATCTTTAATTTCTTTAAACATATATCTGCCTCCTACATTTCCCTATTAATGTATCATTTATGAACCCTGTTGGCAAGCATTCCCTTTGCATTCTGCCTGCATTCTTTTTCATACAGCTTTTTCTAATTTATTAAAAATATCGATATAATTTGTGTTTTTATTCTAAACTTTTCTCATATCCTATTGACAAGTTCAAAAAAGAACGCATAATAAACGTAAGAGATTATTATAGTAAGGGAGATTATGCTCATGAAAAAAAGAAATCTTATGCTATTATCAGCAATTGCTGCAGCATCGATCCTCATGACTGGATGCGGTTTCACCGCAGATGATCCGGCTGACAGTCAGGCTGTAACTATAACTCCAGAACCAACTGATACACCGGCACCTACAGCTACACCAGCACCTACTGTTACACCGGCAGCCAACCTGACAACTACACCTGCACCGGCCGGAACAGATGCTTCTTCCACAACTCCGGCAGATGGTACAACAACAGACGGAACTGCTTCTACAGACAGCAGCACATCTTCTGATGCAGCATCCACAGATACCAGTTCTGACTCTGCTTCTTCCACAGCAAGTGCATCTTCCGGTGATGCATCATCTTATGTTGGTTCTACACTGAATGAATTCATGAATATCTATGGAACACCAGTTGATTATGAACCTGCATACGATGCAAATGGCAACGAAGTTGGTGGTGTTTACTCATTCAACGATTTCTCCATCACAACAGATTTCACTTCCGGAAGCGAAACTGTCGAAGCTGTTGATTATTATTGATCATAATAAGCCGCACATGACAAATACCCTGTCAGGGAATTCCTGCCAGGGTATTTTTTATGTATGTCTTTCTTTATTTTTCAGGTCTTTCTTTTCGATGTTTTTTGGATTCTTCGTATTTTTTCAGCTCTTTCAACGCCTTCTCACCCTGCGGATACAGAATAATGATATTGAATATTGTCATCAGACCGATTCCCACATCTCCAAGGTCCCATACAAAAGTATAAGCTGCAAGGCCACCTATAAACAACATAAACAGTGCTATGATCTTGTATGCCGTCTGTGATATCCAGTTATCTCCAAAAAGATATGCCACATTGCCTCTCGCATAGAATAAAATTCCAAGGAATGTCGAGAAGCTGAACAAAAATAATGTCGCCGCAATAAAAACCACACCAAATCTTCCGAGATGATGTTCCATCGCCGCCTGCAGAAGATCCATTCCGGAAAGTCCTGCAACTTTTTCTTCCGGGGCAAGAAGCATGATCATTGCAGTACAGCTGCAGATCACGATCGTATCAATAAATACTCCAAGTGCCTGTACCAGTCCTGCTTTGACCGGCTGATCACATTCTGCCGCAGCTGCCGCACACGGAGCAGAACCAGAGCCTGCCTCATTGGAAAAAAGTCCTCTTTTGATTCCATTCATCAGTACCGCCCCGAAACCACCGGCTGCCACCTGTCGAAATCCAAATGCCTCCTGAAAGATTCTTGCAAATACACCCGGAAGACTGCCGATATTCATCACAATGATCAGAATCGTGATTGCAAAATAAACAACCGCCATTATCGGCACGATCATATCCAGAACCTTAACTGTCGCATTCTTACGGAGTACGATCACTGCTGCAACTGCAACAAGCACAACCGTCGTATAGATCGGTGGAATGGAAAATGCATTCTTAAATGAAGAAACAACGGAATTACTGATCACCTGGCTGATACCACACCAGCAGATCAGGCCTGAGATTGCAAATAACACAGAAATCACAACTTTGTTTCTTTTTTTCTTTTGTTTTTCTTCCACATAGGCATGGATATAGTATGCCGGCCCGCCACGATAACCGCCATACAGTGGATCTTTTTCTTTATAGAGCTGTGCCAGTGTTGCTTCAATAAATGCTGTAGATGAACCGATCAGCGCTGTTACCCACATCCAGAACACAGCCCCGGCACCACCTGCTGAAATCGCCGCAACCACACCGACCAGGTTTCCCATACCAACCCTGGTCGCCGTTGATACGACCAGTGCCTGAAAAGATGAAAGACTGTTTTTATCCTTTTTCTTTTCAACCAGTGCTCTTACCATATCCGGAAACAGACGAATCGGCAGAAAACGCGTCCGGATCGTAAAATAAATTCCCGCCGGAATCAGTAAAATGATCAACAGCGAAATTCCAAGTGTACTGCCACCCGGCAGCGGAATATACACCAAATCTCCCCACAGAAAGCTGTATATTTTCTCAATCAGATCAACCATCATAACTTTAACCCTCTTCCCATTTTCACACACCTGAAAGAACATTTTCCTCAGGCAGATACTATTCCAGTATAGCTCATAATACCCTTTAAACACAAGCACTTTTGAGGTTTAAAGTCAAAAATCGGCAGTCTTGACGTTATCCACTCCTTTGTTTATAATAAGTATGTCTGGAAAATCCAGATAATATTAACTTACATATCAAGACAAAGGTGGTCTTATTTTATGTTTAATTTTATGGTTACAAATGAAGGCGGCCTGACAACAGCCGGATACGCCATCGCAATCATCGCAGGAATCATTCTGTTCCTGGCTGCAATCTGTTTTGCAGGAAAACACTCAGAAAAACACAAACTGACTACAAGACAGCTTGTATTCTGTGCTGTAGCTATGGCACTCGCTTTTGTCACTTCTTACCTGAAGATTTTTACTCTGCCGTGGGGTGGAAGCGTTACTCTTTGCAGTATGCTGTTTATTGTACTGGCTGCTAACTGGTATGGTGTAGGCACCGGTATCACAGTTGGCCTTGCTTATGGAATCCTGCAGTTTATCCAGGAACCATATGTACTTTCCTTCTTCCAGGTTTGCTGTGATTATATCCTTGCATTCGCTGCCCTTGGAGTTGCCGGATTCTTCGCAAAGCAAAGCCATGGTCTGCTTAAAGGATACATTGTGGCAGTTATTGCCAGAGGTGCATTTCATGCACTTGGCGGATATCTGTACTGGATGAGCTACATGCCGGATAACTTCCCGAAGTCCCTGACTGCAATTTATCCGATCGTATATAACTACAGCTATCTGCTTGCAGAAGGAATCATCACAGTGATCGTGATTTCTATCCCGGCAGTATCAAAAGCACTGGCACAGGTTAAGAAAGCAGCACTGGGTACTTCCCTGTAACCCGTTAATTTGTATTAACAATTTCCCATGGCATGCGCCCTGAGACCTGTTCTT
>PPYF01027035.1_pt1 | contig 33708 bp, 45 predicted proteins | sample 1559871 | NCBI WGS metagenome assembly PPYF01 (sample SAMN08240021, study PRJNA423297) | Human gut metagenome, whole genome shotgun sequencing project.
TTATATTAGAGGCGGATATAAAGTAAAAAGATGATAAAATTAAAATAAAGGTAAAATTATCATGATAGATTTTGAAAACTTATTATATAAAGATTGTTTTATTGTTCCTTTCGAAAGATTGCCTGGAAAAATAGTAGCTATCAATATCAGTAAAAAAGGTGTAGAATACCAAGTTAGATATTACTTAAATGGAGAGTATAAGTTGGAATGGTTCTTTGATTTTGACTTAGATTTTAATTAAAATTTCGATTTTCAATTTTAGTTCGGAAGAGGTGTAATGATGACAAAAAATACAGAACAAAATGATAAAAAAGAGAAAAAGCCTACCAATAAAAGTTCAAAAAAAATTCAGGCCGGGGAGAAAAAACAAGAAAATAATAAACCTGTACCAGTAAAATGTGAACTAATTGAACCTAATTCTAACCTAGATGAACTAATAAACCAAACTACATTAAAGGATAAAGGATTAGCAAATACAGGAATAGGACAGAATAGGAATTTAGACACTACGGATATAGTAAAAGTAGATGAGGATTGGCTTCCGAAGCTCTTAAATTTAGAAGGGGCGGGGGAGAAATATAAAAATATAGGTGAAAATGAACTTAATTTTGTAGTAAATATTATAAAATACAATAATAACATTACAGCATATAAACTATCTTACGATTGTACGAACTTATCTATCGAATATATCGAACAAAGAGCATCTGATTTAAAACGACGCAAAGACGTCGCTGATTTGCTTGGGATTCTGAGGGATAGGATGGTGAGACAGACGGAAAAGCAGTTACAATGGCAATTTTCAGACTCCGTGAATTCTTTAAAGTATCTGGTGGATACAGCGATTGAGGAGGTCGAGAACGCCAGAAATGAAGGCAAAGCGAATAGACTAAATATGACCAGAGTAACAGCAATTACAGCCGCAGTCAAGGAGCTCAATCAAATGATGGGATACACCGAAAAATCGGTAAAAATCAATAATTCTGTAACAATTATAGGAAAGGAGGACGATTTGACAGATTGATTCTATCTTTTCCTCCCGTCTTCATACCATAAACAGTGCGTATTAGATGGATTGACAGACGGATCCTCTTTAAATTTTCGTTGTGGGTTAGACAGAAATGTTTAGCCCTTTTCTTTTAAGTTTTGTAACAATTTTGACAGAAAATTTGACGGAAAAACGGACAGAAAATGGGTGTGGAGTATATACTAGAACATTACGAAATGTAAAACCATGCGGATTTGGTCCCAGGAAGTATCCAGGTTTCTTGTTCAGATAGCCTATTTTTGTTCAAATAGCGGGTTGGAGTATATACTATATTACAGATTCTTAATAATTTGCATGAAAGAAAGATATATGTTATAATATTTGACCCTTAAAAAGCCATCAGTCCTTCTTTGCTTCTGCAAAATATAATAAGATGGATAGATTTATTGATTCTTGGAAAGATATTAGTAAAATTTCTGCTTCTGGGAAAGAAATATTGATTCTTAGATTGTAATTATAAGTTCTTGGAGACATATTGAAAGACTGATTTGTTTATTAGGAAGTGGAGGTAGGTAAATAGATTGAAAGAGGGAAGGCTTAAATGAACAAAAAGGTGGAAATTTGTAGGTAATTTGTAGTTAGAAAGTAAAAAAGGACAAGCGAGATTGGCGAGAAAGGTGGATAAAATAAGTTTTAGGTACAAACTATGGCGAAGGTATATAAGTACACGAGAAAAGCGAGAAGGCGGGAAGAAGAAAAGTAGGTATTTATAGATAGACTGATGGTAATGAATATAAATAAAAAGCACTTAATTAAAGATAATTAGTGCTTAATATAAATAAATGGGGTAAATTTTTAGGGAGTGGGAATTATAACATAATAATTAAGAAAACTATACTTAAATAAAATAAGAAACTTCCACCAATAATTTTAAAAGTATTTCTTTTTACCATTTTAATCATTCTCTCAATGTCTCGCTCAAACTCTTTTAACTCTTCACTCTTTACAAATATAAATTCCATTATTCTTTCTCCTTAAACTGTTCTCTAAATATGTCTTTTAAATCTATTGCAAATTTATTAACAATATTCATTGTTTCTTCATTTTATATTCTCCTTTCTAATGCCAACCTAATAAACTTGCTAACACTAATGCAATAAATATTATCCAAATAGTTTTAATAAAATCAATCATTATATTTTTCCTTAATTATTATGTTATAAAAGGGCAAGCAGTTAAGCCTGCCCTACAATGTATATTCTTAAGCCTTTGCAACTTTCTTTTCAGCTTTCTTGCTTGCTTGTGCTTTTAAGTTGCGTTCTTCTACAGCTTCTGCAATAACAGATTTTAAAATAGCGGGGAAGAATTTTAACAAGTTAGCGTCTAACATACATTCAGTATTATATTTCCATCCATAACTATTAGGAACTACTCTATGCACTAAATTATTCTTATTAAGAATTTCATATGCTTGTTGTTTGTTGCTAAATGTTAAATGTGAAATACTTTTCTTTTTATTATGGAATTCAAATAACACTTTATTTCCATATTTAATACTTGTATAGCCTGTCACTTTTTGTATTTTAATATTCTTGTCAGCTTTTTGTGCTTCTACTAACTGTTCCATAATCTTGTCTTCTAGTCTTACTTGTTTTGTTTCTTGTGCTTGTTTGTTTGCTTTCATTGTTTTGTCTCCTTTGTTTTGTGCTACTACTTTGTTGTTTGTTTTAACTGTTTGTTTTTGCATAATATGCCTGCCTTTCTTTGCTTGTAATATACTATCTTTGTAATAACATTGTATTGTCTAAGTCTAGTTCTACATCCTCTACTAATTTATTAGCTTTAATGTAGTTTATTAACTGTTCTATGTCTATGCTTGGATTGTCTACATTATTATTGTTAATAATAATATTTAATGTCAATTGTGTTTGCATAATTTGTATCTCCTTGTTGTTTGCTTACATTTATATTATAAGAAAAATTGTCAACTTTTTGTTGTTTATGTTTCTCTTAATCCACCCGGGATAGCCCGTCTGATGGTGTAATCGTCGGTTCTTGGTACCTCTCACGACCTTCGGCTGATTTACCCGAGTTCATATCTCGAACTTTTCTATTTTCCCTACCTCACTATCTGAACAAATTTTAACCTCTCTTGCCTCTATGGTGAACTTACCTCTCATAAATTCGAACTTTGAAATTTTTCTCGGTGTCAAAAACCTGTCTGTGTTCATGATAAAATAAATTTGTTTTAGATAATCTCTATTGTACCACACAACTCAATCAATCGAAATTCAAAGAATTTGTTTTAGAACTGATAAATGCCCCAGATGTTGTTTTTTCTTGGAGCTTGTGCTATAATGTAATTGATAATGCTCTCAATAATTATCTAGTTACTGTGATACCTGTTCAATTTCTGAGCAGGTATTGCTTTTATAAATTTTTAGTATATAATATAATTATTAATACCTGACAAGCCTATGATGCCTCGGTCCACCGGTGGAATATGGGTATCGCATCCATAAGGGCTGGTGTTAAGCTCAAATCGTCAGGTATTTGTAAATGCTCCGATTGTCTGTGAGTACAAAATCATCTTGTCTTTTGACAAGATGATTTTGCTATTGCAATTTTAGTCTTTCTATCTTATTATATAATCAGGACGCAATAATATGACTAAAAAAATAAATTTGGTAGAAACTGTCGGAGGTGGTTATGGTAGCTTCTGGCGTTGCAAAAAGAGATATAGAATTTGTAAAGGGTCACGTGGTTCAAAGAAATCATGTACCACTGCTTTATGGATAATTTATAAGATGATGGAAATGCCACTCGCTAATACTCTTGTCATGCGTAGATATTTTAACACACATAAAGACTCTACCTTTGCTCAGCTAAAATGGGCTATCAATAAATGGGGCGTTAAGGATAAGTGGAAAGTCACTAACTCTCCAATGGAGCTGACTTATCTACCAACAGGGCAAAAGATTTTATTCAGAGGCTTTGATGACGCAGATTCTATCACATCTATTACAGTTGAAAATGGCTACCTATGCTGGGTGTGGATAGAGGAAGCTTTCCAGGTAACGGATGAAACTGCATTTAACAAGCTGGACATGAGTATTCGTGGTGAATTGCCTGAAGGCTATTTTAAACAAATAACAATGACTTTTAACCCTTGGAGTGATAAAACCTGGATTAAGCGAAGATTTTTTGACACTCCAGATAATAATGTTTTTGCTATAACTACGACTTATATGCAAAATGAATTCTTAGGTGATGACGATAGAAAACTATTTGAAGACATGAAAATTAGAAATCCTCGTCGTTACCAAATTGAAGGACTTGGCGATTGGGGTATTTCTGAAGGGCTTATTTACGAAAATTGGAGTCTTGAAGACTTTGATGTTTCTAAACTTCTGTATCTTACAAATGGAGAAGGGCAAAGAGTTTACAGACGCTTATTTGGTCTTGACTTTGGATTCAGTAATGACCCAGCGGCCGTGATAGCTACTTTAGGTAACAGAGACCAACAGGTTATTTACATATATGACGAAATTTATAAACCAAGGCTTACTAACAGTCAACTAGCGGATGAAATCAAATACAAAGGCTGGGCCAATGCCAAAATAAAAGCAGATTGTTCAGAACCTAAATCAATTAAAGAGCTCAGAGACTATGGCATAAAAAGAGTTTATCCTTGCAAAAAAGGAGCAGATTCTTTAAAAGCAGGTATTCGTCGTTTACAAGATTATCAACTAATTGTTCACCCTACTTGCACCAATACTATTATAGAATTAAATAACTATGCTTGGGATGTTAGAGATGGAATTCAAATTAGCAAACCAATTGATGATTATAACCACGCCATGGACGCTCTTAGATATGCAACGGAAGAATTAACGATTAAGAAATTTAGCTGGTGATATAAAATTGCTTGCTATTTATTCACTGATTATATATAATAAAATAAAGGAGATTATCAATGTCAATTTTATTTAGAATTCCTGAAAAAATGGTTGAACCAGATTTACCTATAGATTTAAGAGTAGCTATTGTTTCAAATTATGGTCAACCACAAGAAGAATTTTTAGTAGAATGTATCCGAGAATACCGTGAAAGCCGTGTTTACAAGGATATGAAAATTGGTAAGAAATATTTCTTTAACCAAAATGACATTGTAAATCGTCAAAAATATTATATAAATAGACAAGGCGAACCTGTAATGAGTGAGATTTTAACTAACAGTAAATTATCTCACCCTTTTATGCGTAAACTTGTAAATCAGAAAATAAATTATTTATTGTCTAAAGAATTCACTATTCAAGGTGATGATACCTATGTTGAGAAATTGCGTGAATACTTTGATGATAAATTTAAACTCACTCTAACCAATGTAGGTAGTGCTTCTGTAACCAGTGGTATCGCTTGGATTCAAGTATATTATAATGATAAAGGCGAATTAAAATTTAAACACATACCAAGTGAAGAAATTATTCCATTTTGGCATGACAGTGAACACACAGAATTAGATGCAATTATTAGAATTTATGAAATTGAGGAATATGGTTCCACAAATGCAGATAAAAGAATTTATGAATTCATAGAATATTGGACTAAAGAAGGTGTATGGAAATATAAAAGACTTAAAGCTGGTGGAAATATGGTGCTACAAAGCTCTATTGATGGTGAGGGTCACTTTACAGTTGTTGATACCACAGGAGAAGAAAAATCAGCAGTATGGGATAGGGTACCTTTTGTAGCTTTTAAATACAATAGAGATGAAGTTAGTCTTTTAAACTGGATTAAGCCTTTAATTGATGATTACGACATAAATACAAGTGATGTTTCTAACAACCTACAAGATATTCCAAATGCTATTAAGGTTGTAGAAGGCTATGAAGATAATGATAAAGAAGAATTTAATAAAAATCTAAACTTCTTCAGAACTGTGTTTGTTGGTGAAGGCGGCAAAGTATCTGTTTTAGAAACGCCTACTAATGTTGATGAGGTGGATGTACACTTAACAAGACTTAGAAAAGATATTTTCGAATTCGGCGGCGGTGTAGATACAGTAAATAAAGAATTGAGAGATGTTTCAGGTGTAGCTTTAAGATTTCAATATGCAGACTTGGATATGGACTGTTCTGAAATGGCTCAACAATATAAATATTCATTAAGACAGTTACAATGGTTCATAAATGAAGACTTAACTAATAAAGGTATTGCTTATAATGATAAAGATAGTAATTTCTTGTTTAATACAGCAGTTATTCTTAACGAAACTGAAATTATCAACAACCTGGCAGTTTCAAAAGATATGATAAGTCAGAAAACATTGTTAGAAAACCATCCTTGGGTTAAAAATACTGAACAAGAAATTAGACAAATTGAATCTGATAAAAAGAAACAAATGGAATATGATATAGAAATTGCAGATAGAACAGCTGAAATTAACAAAAAATATTCAGTTAATAATTCGAGCAATAAATCTTAATCAATCGTATTGCAATTATTCATATTCTATTATATAATTAAAATGTAGATATATTTCATGGACGCATCATGTAAAAAAGCGAGGAGGACAATTGAATGGAACACATTAAACAGTTATTGAAGGAGATGGGCTTATCTGATGAGCAAATCGAAAAATTTATCAAGTGTGCTATCAATGATAAATTTATTCCAAAACATCGAATGGATGAGGTGAATGAGAAAAACAAACAACTCACAGAAGATGTTAAAAACAGAGATAAGCAAATTGAAGACCTTAAGAAATTTGAAGGCGACAATGCAACTTTAAAATCTAAAATTGAAGAGTTGGAAACTGCTAACAAAGAAAAGGACGAAGCTAATGCAAAAGCAATTAAAGAATTGAAAGTTGATAATGCTATCACTTACGCATTAAGCGGTAAAGTTCAAGAAGGTTATGGAGATTTAGTAACAGGTTTAATAGACAAAACATTGATTATTCTCAAAGACGACGGTACTGTTTCCGGACTTGATGAGCAATTATCAAAAATCAAAGAATCAAAACCTTTATTATTTGTTTCAGGAGATGGTGAAGGTGGAGAAGACGGAGGCAAACCACAAGGATGGAACTTCAAAGGTTCAGACCCTAAAGATAGCCAAAATCACAACAAAACAACTGTTTCTGAAAACTTTGTTAAATCTTTATTAGAAGATAACAAAAATATTTCAGAAGAAACAAAGAGTGCAAGCGAATTTTACTTTGGTAAACAATAAGGAGAAAAATTATGACAATGGAATCAATTACCAATACTTATGCGTCAAAAAATGTCATTCTTCAATTCCCTGATGACTATGTGGCAAGACCTCAATTTTTTGATGAACAGTCTAAATTGGCTAAGAAAGAAAATGGTCGTTTTATTATTAAAGCGGGTACACCATTCCCTTCAAATGATGCTAATTGTACTGGTATCGTATTAAATGATTTAGATGTAACAAATGGTGATGCTAATGGTGCAGTTCTTGTTAGAGGACATATCAATACAGCTAAGGCAGAAGCAAATGCAGGTGTAACTTATTCAACAGCTTGTAAAACAGCTTTGAAAAATGGTATTTTCTTCTATCCTTTAGGTGGAGAAGTAGCAGATACTACCACTATTAAAGCAGATGGTGAAATTGCAGTAGGTGATAAAGACCCAGTATTACTTGTTAATGTAGAAGGAACTGATTTTGCACCAAAACAAGCATCTACAAAGGTTTCTAACTACACAATCACACCGGATGCAACAACTTTAACGGTTAATAATATCACAAGATTAGATGATAAAACTGTTAAAATTGCATTTACAGGAACAGCCGTAGCAGGTACTTTGAAAGTTAAAACTTTAGCGGCCGCAGTTGTTAATGGCGTAGCTTCAAACGAAATTTCAGTTGTGGTAGCTTAAGGTAAAGGAGAATAGAAAATGTTTAAAAGTATTTACGATTTAATAGATTCAAAAGCAATGGCCCTTTACTGGAATGAAATTTATTCAAATTCTATTCCTTACTTGGGTACAGCATTATTCCCTAATAAGAAAAAGATGGGTTTAAAATTAGAATTCTTAAAAGGATTTCGTTCATTACCTGTCGCATTGATGCCTTCAGCTTTTGATACTAAACCTACTCTAAGAGGTAGAATTGGTGTTAAAGATTTCTCAACTAAAATGCCATTCTTTAGAGAGGCTATGTCATTAAATGAAGAAGACAGACAGCAATTATTGATGTTCCAAGAAATGGCCAATAATACATACGCAAGACAGCTTATGCAAACTATCTTCGATGACAGAGCAAATCTTGTTTCAGGTGCATTAGTTCAATCAGAAAGAATGAGAATGTCTTTATTGGTTGATGGTACAATTGATATCGTAGCTCCTGACAAATCTGGTGTTTCTTGTGCTTACAAATATAACTATGACCCAGAAGGTGATTGGACTGAAAGTAACACATCAACAGTTGAAACAGATTGGTCAGACCCTAAAGCTGATATTTATGGTGATATTCGAATAATTAAGAAAGATGCTCAAGCAAGAGGAATCTTACTTACTCGTGCAATTTTAACCACAAAAACTTGGGGTTACATCTGTAAAAATGAAGCTATTAAGAAAGATATGAACCCGGTAGGTTACCAAAATATCATTATTAGCGACAGTGATGTGAAAAAATATTTCCAAGAAAAATTAGGTATCACTTTTGTTACTTATGATAAAATGTACAAAACAGAAGATGGTTCTGATAAACAGTTCTATCCAGACGATTATGTTACATTCTTACCTTCTGGTACATTAGGTTCAACTTGGTATGGTACAACTCCTGAAGAAGCTGACCTAATGGCTGGAAATAAAGATGCTGATGTATCTATTGTTAATACAGGTATTGCAATCTTGAATAAAAAAGAATCATTACCAGTAAACATCATTACATCTGTATCACAAATCGTTCTTCCTTCTTTTGAAAGAATGGGCGATGTATTTGTTCTTAAAGTTAAACAATAACTCGGGTAATGCCATCGGGAGGCGACTTAGGTTGCCTCTCGTCGTTACTCAAAAGGAGAATATAAATGATAATTATTTGTCCAATTGACGTCAAATATAAAGGAGAAACAAAAAAAGCACACACTAAATTCAATTGCGACTCGTCCGACTTCAAGAGATTTCAATCTCTTGGAGCCTGGGCGTTCAAAACAGAAGTAAAATCTAAAAAGAACTCAGGTGATATTTAATGTGTCAAAGACGTCCGGTATATAAGAAAACAGAAAAAGAATGGGTCTATGAAACTGTCCAAAATAAATTAGGTGACAATAGATTAGGTACCATTCTTTTATACAACTATATTGAAGAGGTGGGAACATCTATTTGTAACTATATAAATAGAGATTATGTTCCTGACCCTCTTCGATTTGTGTATGTTAATTTAGTTATGGACCTTCTTAAATCAGAAGCATTAAACGGTAACATTGACAATGAACATCTTTCAGATGTTAGCACTGGAACTATTGCTTCTATTAAAGATGGAGATTCTGAATTGAAATTTTCGTCAAAAGCAAATACACAGGCTCATGTAGGTAATGTTGATTCTTTTCTTTATAACTATACTCAACAATTAGATAAATATAGGTTACTTAAATGGTAAATTTTAAAATGGTTCAAAGAATTCATAAAAAAGTAATGTATCACGATAAATGTGATATATATTCATATGAACCTGAAAAGAATGCAAATGGTTCCACTTCTACAAGAAAATCAAAAGTTCCTAAATATTTAGATGTACCTTGTAAAATTTCATTTAGTTTAAGAACCTGGGATACCTTTTCTCATAAAGAAATAGATGTGACTCCGTATGAAAAACAACCTAAAATATTTATGGAAGTTGAGTATAAAGTTGAACCTGGTTATTATTTGGAGGCAAGAAGGTATGACTCACAAACTGGACAACTTATAGCAGAATATAAAGGTCAAGCAGGTTTACCACAGGTTTCATTAACCCATCAAGAAATTCTATTAGATACGAAGGGGTATTGCTAATGGCACAAAAAACAGCAAAATTGAACGTAGGCGGTAAAAAAGAAACATTGGCACAATTTGCAGAAAGATATAGAATTCTATCTCAGCCACAAACAATAGAAAATGTAATGCGTAGATTCACATATAGAATAGATAATCTTTTAAAACAAAGATTAGAAAATTTACCTACACATCCAAAAGACACGGGTTTATTGAAAAAAAGTTGGGAATTACCAAAAACTTATTTGATGTCACATACAGGTAAGTTATGGCAGGTATATCTAAACAACACAGCGACGGTGGGTCAGCAAGCAAAATTAAAAGATGCACAAATAGGTAGAACTCACAGAAAAATAAAAAGAACAGGAAGACATAATCTAAAAAGATATATGCCTTTTGTGGATAAAAAAACTAAATTCTATACCAAAGAATTAAGAGTTATTCGCAATAAAGTAGATGTGGAATTTAAAAAATTCATAAGTAATGTTCTATATGAAGCTAACAGAGTAGGTTTGATGTCTGAAAATGAATGGGCTCTATGGGATAAAGAATTTGGAAGATATTGGGGTATGTAATGTCACAAAAATTAACAATGGAAGGAAATACAATTTTAGATTCTGTAATCCTTGCTATTAGTGGCTATTTTACAGATATTCCAGTTTATCAGGAAACAATAAATCAAGGGTGTAAACATCCTTATTTTATGGTGTATTGTGAAGATTTTTCTCAAGATAAACTGATGAGAAAGAACTATTTACAAAATTTCATAATTAGTGTAATATATCAATATAAGCCTGTACCCGAAACATATTATTATGATTCAAATAAAATGGCTTATAAATTAACAGAACTTCTTGAAACAATAACATTACCAAATGGTGATAAGTTAAGAGGAGATAACATAAATTGGTATCCAGATAATCAAAAACTTGAATTCTATATCAATTATTCAATCAAAGTCGCAAAAGAAAAAGAACAGAAACCTAAACAAATGACTCAAAAAGTCAATGTTTACAAAAAGTAAAGGAGAAAATATGGGCGGAACTTTTTTAGTACAAAATAAGGTTAGACCTGGAGCCTACATCAATTTTGTCGCAAAACCACAATCCCTTATGAATGTAAGTGATAGAGGTATCGCTACTCTTGCTCTTCCTATGTCTTGGGGACCAGAAGGTGAAATAATTGATGTTTTAAGTTCAGATATGTTAGACGGTACAAGTATTAAGAAAATTGGTTATTCAGCTACACAAACTGAATCACTTTTATTTAGACTTGTTCTTCAAAATGCTTATAGAGGTTTATTCTGGAGACTTGATAAAGGTGGAGAAAAAGCTTCAGCAACAATAGGTACTGGAGAAACAGCATTAAAACCTACAGCTAAATATCCCGGTATTTGCGGTAATAAAATTAAAATTGTTATTTTAAAAGATGATGAAACAGGTTCAACTTATACCGTTGAAACATTATATGACGGACTTAGACAAGATATACAATCTAAATTAGAAAGTCCTAAAGATTTGGAAGATAACGATTTTGTAGTTTGGAACACCACAGACACCACAGTATTTACAGCAACAGCCGCAACTTCATTAACAGGTGGCACAAATGGTACAGTAAACGAAGAAACAGCATATACTGGCTATTGGGGTGCTATGAAGACTAAAAATTGGAATACAATGGGACTTGTTAGTGAAAATGCTACTGTCAAAACTGCTTTCTGCGAGTACATTAAAGATTTAAGAGAAAATGAAGGTGTAAAAGTCCAAGGTTGTGTATATGATAAATCTAATTACGATTACGAAGGTATCATATCTTCACACCAAGGCTATAGAACAGATGCGGAAGAAATTTCACCAGTTAATTTTGTTGCTTGGGTAACGGGTGCAACAGCTGGAGCAGAAATAAATGAATCCAATACTCATAAAACTGTTCAAGATGCTATTGACATCATAAACGAAATGACTAATACAGAAATTATAGAAGCATTAGGTCAAGGTAAATTTGTTATCAGCCGTACGAGAAAAGGTACTATCTTGATTGAAAAAGACATTAACACCTTACATACCTTTACAGCTAAAAAGTCTTATGATTTTTCAAAGAACAGGGTCATTCGTGTACTTGATGAATGCGGTAATACTGTTGGTAGTGTATGGGACGAAAGTTATTGCGGAAAATTAGACAATGATGCTGATGGAAGAAATATCTATAAAGCTGACCTTGTTGCTTATGGTAACACTTTACAAGGAATTCATGCAATCACCAATTTCTTAGGTGCTGATGATATTGAAGTTCTTATGGGTGATGCCGTTGATGCGGTGGTTGTTAATTGGCCGATACAACCTGTGGATTCTATGGAAAAACTGTATATGACATTTACAGTTGGTAGAAAAGATAACTAATAAATAGGAGGTATTCATTATGCTTAAGGCTATGGATGTAATAAGCGGGCAAGAAGCAACTGCGGTGGCTAATATAAATGGACAGGTGGTTGACTTATTTTTCGCTAAATCTGTTGAAGCTACATTCAACAAAGAAAAAATTGATGTCAGAACTCTTGGAAATAGAGTAAAGCAAAAGAAAACAGTTAGCTGGGAAGGTACTGGTTCAATGTCAGTTTACTATTGCTCTTCTATTTTCAGAGAAATGGCTGTAGAATATATTAAAACAGGGAAAGATTTATTCTTTGATTTAATTATTACAAACAATGATGAAACGAGCACTATTGGGTCGCAAACGATAGCTCTATACGATGTAAACCTGGATTCAACTGTTCTTGCTAAATTCGATACTGAATCACAAGTAATGGATGAAAATATGAACTTCTCATTTACAGGTGCTGAAATATTATCTTCGTTTGAGATTCCTGAAAATCTTAGATAATGAAAGGAGATTAAAATGACAGCACTAACAGATTTTCTACTTGCAAATCCAGTTGATACTCTTACAGAAGAAGTTGTGGTATCTAAAAGAATTAAAGATGAAGAAGGTAATTTACTTAAATTTAAAGTGAAACCTATGCTCAACGAAGAATATTTAGAATACCAAAATCAATGCACTGTACCTAAAAAAGGCGGTAAAATTGACTTCAATGCTAAAAAATTCAATCAACTTGTCATTTTAAATCATACAGTAGAACCTAATTTTAGAGATGCTGAATTGATTCAAAAAGCAGGTGTTAGAACTCCAGAACAACTTCTTAATAAGATGTTATTGGCAGGTGAGATTCAAGTATTATCTGAACAGATAAGAGTTATTAGCGGATTCGAAGATTCTTTAGATGAATTGGTAGATGAAGTAAAAAACTAATAAAGGAAGAAGACGCAGAAACTATATATGCGTATTATTGCCTACATAAGTTTCATATGTCTCCTTCCGAGTTCTGTTTTAAACCGCGTAGAGAGAAAGCTACCATTATCGCTTTTATAGATGAAAAGGTAAAATCAGATAAAGCACAGCAAGAAAAGCTACAAAGTAAAGCAAGATAGGCAGGTAAAATGGCAGAAGAACAATTAACCCTGGTTGAGAATCTAACGCCATCGTTAAGAAGAATTTATCAGGAAGCTGAAAAACTTAATAAAAGAATGCTAACTCTAAGGTCTAATATTAAGGCCTTAGAGAAACCTGCTTCTATGTCTTATTTACGCAGAGAATTGAAAAATGTAGAAACACAAGCTAAACAAACTGAAAGAGCTTTGAAAGCCATGAAGGCGGCGGAAGCAAATAATGCTAAATACGGAGCTTTCAAAGTTGGAGCTAATGGTAGATATTATCTAAATGGTTTACAAGTTTCTAATGCCAATAGATTAGCAATGGCAGAAGCTTACAATAGAAATGTTACTAATGGCATTCTTAGAAGAAATAGACTACTGTGGGAAAGTGGTCGTAGAGTGAATGGCTTAACTTTTGATGAAAGACTTGCAAGACTTCGTCAACCTTCTATGTGGCAAACTTTAAGAGATAAAAGTTCTGCTCATTTTGCTAATCAGACACCTATATTAAGTTTAAATAATAATTTGATAAGATTGGCGGCTACTGTAGGTATTGTTACTGCAAGTTTAAAAGGTATGACTGATTTTATAAATACTAATTTTATAAAAACAGGTGATGAGTATTTAGGTGGTATTACTCGTGTAGCTTTGACTTCAGATGGAAAATACACACCAACACAGATGATGAATAATCTATATGATACAGCTATAAGAACCAGAGCAGATGCTGAAGGTACTATTTCGTTATATAATAGGATAGCTATGTCAGGTGTTAAGGCTACAAATGATAGAATATTAAGATTTGTAGAAACCTTTAACAAAACAATGGCAATATCTGGAACATCCGCACAAGAAAATAGAGCGGTAATGTTACAGTTGGCACAAGGTATGGGAAGTAACCGTTTAGGTGGGGATGAATTCCGTTCAATTGCAGAACAAGCTCCTATGTTCAAATATATGTTAGCCAGAGGTATGGGAGTTAATCCTGGTGCTTTGAAAGAAATGGGTGCTAAAGGAGAATTGACTGCTGAAGCTATTATGACAGCTATGGAAAAAGTTCAAGACCAAATTGATGATATTTTCAAAACTGCACCTTGGACAATAGGTCAATTACTGATAGTTATGCACGATAAATGGCAAAAAGTTGTATCACAACAATTAACTGGCTATATAAAACTAAGAGACCTAGTAAAAGATTTTGTTCAATGGTTAGATACAACAGAAGGTCAACAATTCATATATAAAATAGTAGATGGTATTAACTATTTAATTACCAAATTTGTTCAATTAGTTAGATTCATATCACCCTTTATTAAATTCATAATTGACCATATGCAAATAATCATTAAAATGATTTCTATTATAGGATTATTATGGGCCGCCTCTAAAGTACCTATGATAATTAAAGGAATAATTGTTTTATTGATGAATATGGCTTGGGGAATGATTGGATTAGTAGCTAACACAGAAGCATTTTTATCAATGGCTATTTCAGGATTCTCTACATTGGCAGGTGTGTTAGGTACTTCTGTTGGTATGCTTGCCGCCGTTGCTGGTGGTATAATTGCTATTGTAGGGGCTATGTTCGCATTTAAACATATTTATGATGAATTAAACCCTGAAAAAATTAGAAAAGACAGACAACATAAAGACGCTCGTTATCAATATGAAAGAGAAGTGGATGCTTATATTAGGAATCAAATTGGTAACAGACCTACTTTCATGTCAGCAAAAGGTTCTTCTACTGAACTATCTGAGGCTGACCAAAAACTTGTGGACGATTATAATAAAAAATATTTAGAAGCTCAACGACAAAAGAAAATAATAATGAATCAATGGGATAAAGACGCTCAAGAAGGTGTATTAAGAAGATTTAGTAAAGAAGATATGCTTACACCTGAACAAAAAGCACTAAAGGCTATAAATGATAGCACTAAACAATTCTATGGAAGAATGGATTCTTCAAAAAATATCCCTATGGATGTGAAAAAAGGAAAATTGGATAGCGTTGGCAGAATTGAAAATGACATAACATTGGATACAGAAAATCTTCAAATGCTCAAAGCGGTAGCAGAAAGACAATGGACAATGCAAAATGAAGTAACTGTTCCTCAAACCGTTGAAATTTCTATAGACCAATCTATAGATATGGAACCTAATAGAATTGCACAGATGATAAATGAAGGGACTAGAATTGCCACAGCTTCTTCAATGAGAGGAGTACCCGCATGAATGAAGTCCAATTAGGTTCTATTGCTTGGGATGATACAGATTCAAAAATAGATTTAATGTCTACTTTTGATTTGTATCCAAAAATTCAAGTAATTATAGATAAAGTTGATAAATCACAATATGACCCACAATCAAGCACTTCCAGAATATTTGCGGAAAGCTGGGATGTTAGTGATTGTAGTTGTGATATCAAAGTAAAAACCGTATTATACAATAATTGTGGTCAAATGTCATTTAAAATGATTCACCCAGAATGCCAAACATTTAAAGAAGGGGACAGAGTACGTCTATATTTAAATGACAGATGTAAATTTTGTGGTTTTATATTTACTCGTGATTTTAGTCAGAAAAATGAAATGGTAGTATATGCTTTTGATTTCTTAAGATATTTTAAAGCTCAAATGGTTTATGATAAAAATATGATGATGTCTGAAGATGGCCAAACAGGCTTGACCATAAGCGAAATATTTAGAAAACTATGTCAAGATTTAAAAATACCTTTTAATGTTTGGACAAATTCAACAATTCCTGTACCTGCTCAAAGGTATGATATGAAATCAGCTTTTAATATTCTACAATTTGCTATTGACCAAACCATTGTAAATTCTCCTGAAGACAATAGACAGTATTTTACATATTACCATGAAAGTGATATAGATGAAGAAGAATTAAAACAAACCAGTGGAGTTGTTCAACTTCAGTTAAGGAACAATCTAACTACCAATGTGCCTATTACAGATAGTGATTTAATTATAGATTATAATTATAAAACTACAATTGATGAACAAACTTTCAATAGAATTATCCTTTATAAAGATGAAAAAACTTATTTAAGTAAAACCGGAAAAACATTGAAAAAAGGCAAGAAGACAGGTACAAGAATCATAAGAACTGTTCCTCAAACTCCTAAAGAAGTAAAACAAACAAGCGAAGGTCTTTATGGGTACTTACCTTATTACCGCAAATGCCCGGATTCATATACGGAAGCACAAATGGATAAAGTTGGTAAGGAGTTATTAGCTATATTAGACCGTAAAACTTCATCATTAAGGTTAGAATGCTATGGAATTATAGGAATGAGAGCTGGTTATCTTGTTCCTGTCGCTATAAAAGATATAGGAGGCACTTCAATAGGTAAATGGGATGAACATAATTCTATATTAACTCCAATTTACAGGACTGTCAAAGAGTGTGAACTTATTGTAGAACACCCATTGAAAATGAATCTCATTATAAGTTGTGGAGAGGGAAACGCATATGACCTTTGATTTAACTCCTATGATAGAAACCATTACAGACCATGTTTTAGCAGTTGTTCAACAAGAAACTTCTCCTGTATTATTTATGACTGGTGAAGTTATTTCTATAGCTCCGTTACAGATAAGAATAAGTAATAAACAAACTTTGAGTGAAGATGAATTATTACTTTCAGCTACTGTAAAAGAAACTTGGATTGATATACCAATAACACCTACACCCGACGGGTCTTTAAGTACAGCAGAAGGTGAAGGTGACGGTATTGATAATGTATTTATGCACAGACACCACATTATTGGAGAAACTCAAGAAACAAATGATGGAGGTCAAGGAGCTCAGAATCATAAACATACCATCGATATTTATACGCAATATGCACTCCCTAAAATTAGATTATGGAGAGGTTTAATTGTGGGCGATGTTGTTCGTTTATTAAAAATTCAAGACGGTCAACTTTATTATGTACTAGAGAGGGAAGAAAAAATAACAAATGAAACACCGGAGGTAGAAGATGGCGGTAATTAGTTCATTAAAAAAAGGTTTAATCAATCCATTTACCTTCGCCACAAGAGGACCACGTCCTGCCAAGGTTTATATTGAAATTGATTATAAAGAAGAATGCAAATATTTATTAGGTTATAAAGGATTTAAACAAGAAGGAGAATTATTAGGTAAACTTATTACAGCAGGTTTATCTAAATTAGGTTTTAAAGTTTCCAATCCACCTAACCAAGCACCTATTAGATTTCAATTACCTGTTTCGCCTCCTACAATTCAAGTAGATACTGGTAATGACAAAGATAGCAACAATGTCGTTCAAATAGGTGAAGTTGTTTTACCAAAATATTCAAAAGCTAAACAATTCAGATTTGAATCATTTTTTCCTTACGATTCTTCAGCACCTTATATAAACACCACAGTTAAGCAATCAGGTTTATGGGGATTAGCTTCCACAGCGGTAGATATTGCTTCAAGTGTTGCAGAAATTCATAAAGCAGTAGCAAGTCCGCAAATTTACAACGATTTATTTGATAGATTAAATAACCAAAGTACGCCTTTTAAAATTTCAATGAATTTTTACCAAGGTGGTAATATCGGTTGGACAAATGTAACCATAAATACTTTTCAATATGAGCCAGAAAATAATGGTGATTATAGATATCAATTAAGTTTAATTGAATGGAAAGATATTGCTCCCACCAAATTAAATGCTGACGGTTCACCTGCTTTTAAATCAACAGTCACTTTGGCAGATATTATAATGTCAGTTAAATCTTCTATCAATACCACATTAGGTTATGCCAATACAATATCACATTGGTGGAATATATGTAAAGGTGCTTACTCTATAGTATCAAAAAATTTAATATTCTGGGTTGCAAAATATAACGGAGTAAAAGATTTATTTTATATTAGAAAAGGTGATTTTACTTGGAAATTTAAAAATGAATTTCAATCCTATGCTAGTAGATATTCACCTTTACCAAATATATTGAATAAACCTTCAATAACTCCTTCTGATACATCAAAACTTAACGAAGACCTTAAAAAGTTAAGTTTCACAAAAGCAAGTCAACAAATGGAAGAGTATTTAAAAAGTTTAGGCTATGATACGAACAAATCTTAATATACAAAATTGAAAATGTATGTTATAATCTACTCAAGGAGACAATATGGTACAAAGTTCATTAACTTATTATATAGATAAAGAAAATAAAAGAATGAGTTCTATGATAAATAATACTGATTCTATTATTCAAGCCATATTTAAAGCTCTTGGAACAGAAAAATTTGGGTATGAAATTTATTCTTGGGAATACGGGTTTTTAGAAGACCAATTTATAGGAGAAGATTTAGATTTCATCCAGACAAATTTAGAATATTATATTAGAGAATGCTTATCCAAAGATGATAGGATAATTGATATAACTAATTTTAAAGTAGAACAGCAGTCTTTAGATAGTTGTTTAGCAACCTTTGATGTGCTAACTACAGAAGGCTTAATACAAAATATAACAAAGGAGTTCAATTATGGCAACTAATATTCCAGCAATTCCGGATTATGTTGATGAACAAGATTATGAATATATCTTAGCAAGTTATTTAGGTAATGTTAGAGATGATGTGGATAAACGAGAAGGTTCCATTATATGGGATAGTGGTGCTCCTTGTTGTATTGAAATCGCCAAGGCTTATTTATACTTACAAGCAATGATGGGTAATGTATTTGCAGCCACAGCTCACGGAACATTCTTAGAAATGCGTTGTGAGGAACAGGGAATAAAAAAAGACCCTGCCACAAAAGCGAAAAGATTAGGTGTATTTAAAGATGGGGCAGGACAACCTTATTCTGTTTCTTTAGGCACACAATTTTCAACAGTAGGGGAAACAAACCTTGTAAATTTCACTGTTATAGAAGTATTTTCAAATGAAGGTCAAACAGTACCAGGTTCTTATATATTGGAATGTACAGAAGCAGGTGTAATTGGTAATCAATACTTTGGTGAAATTGTTCCTGTACTTAACTTAAATAACTTGGCGGAAGCTACATTAAGTGATGTCTTAATTCCGGGTGAAGATGAACAAGATGAAGAAGAAATAAGAGAAGAATATTTTGAAGTAGTCAACCAAAAACCATTTGGTGGTAACATCACAGAATACAGACAATTTGTGGAGTCAATTGAAGGTGTAGGTACTTGTCAGGTATATCCTACTTGGAATGGTGGAGGAACTGTAAAAATAGCAATTATTGATTCTTCCTATAATGTACCAAGCTCTACACTTATTGAAAAAGTTCAAAAAGATGTAGACCCTCATTATAATGACGAGTATGCTGGTATGGGTTTAGGGATGGCACCTATTGGCCATGTTGTCACTGTTACAGGTGCAAATAAATTTCTTGTCAATGTTGCTACTACTGTAGAATTAATGAAAGGGTACACTTTAGAACAAGTTAAACCTAATATTAAAACAAGTATAGATAATTATTTAAGTTCTTTAAGAAAAGATTGGGATAAATCAGACGATTTGAATAATTACGGTTTAAAAATAATCATAGCAAGAGTTAGAAGTGCTATATTAAACACACCAGGAGTTGAAAATATTACTTCTTGTACTTTGAATGGAGAAGCACAAGATATTGAATTACAAGAAGATAAATTTATTCAACAACTTCCAATTTTAGGAGAAGTGACTATAAATGGCTAATGTAGATTTAAAAAAATACTTACCTATACAATATGATGAAATTGTTGAGGCAGAAACTCAACAAGATTCATTATCTATAGAAGTGGATAAATTGCAAGCAAGGTATGAACAAGCATTGATGGACCAATTTGTTCAACACGCAAGCAACAGAGTGATTGGTTATTATGAAACAGTTTTTCATATTATAGCAAATCCAGCAACAGAATCACTTGAATTTAGAAGGGAAAGAGTATTATCAAGAATGAAATCTCTCACCCCTCCTTATACTTATTATTATCTGAGGATTCTTTTAGATGGCTTTTTTGGTAAAGGAAAATATACATTAGATGTAAATAACGATGAGTTTACCATTACACTTGAATCTTCCGTGGAAGACAGTTTATGGTACCACGAAATACAGGTGTCTATTACAGCAGTTAAGCCTTGTAATATGATATTCATCAATAACCCAAGAATAAGCAAGGTTTTAAACATAAATGAAACAATTTATGCTCAAAGACAAATATGGAACTATAAACTTGATGGTTCATGGTTATTAGGAAATAGACCTTTTTATAGCATAGATGGTCAAACAATTTGGAACTACAAATTGGATGGAAGTTGGAGATTAGGTCAACAACCATTCACTAAACAGCAAGGAGATGTCGTAAAAATGGCAGGAACAAAAAGTTTAGAACAGACTTTGTTCGATTATACTTTAGATAAGTATAAAGAAAAATTCTATAAGGCAAGATTAAATGATTCAATTGAAATTATTATTCCAGATTATAATAAAATTGTTGGAATAGATACAATAAGTTTATCGTATAATGTAACAAGAGAACAGATAGAATATGTAACCAATATTAAACTATTAGATACTGAAGATAATATATTAGAAAATGCTAATGTGTATATTCCAGTTCCTGATACGATAAAATTATTACATACTTTAAAACTACAAGAGGAGGTATAAATGTCAAACAATTTAGAAGCTAATTACAAAGAAAATTGGCAAGAAAATGAAGTTGTTAGACCTGTTCACATGAATGATATTGGTTCAGGGCTTAATAAACTTTGTAATCTTATGCCAGTCTATGCAAGTAATGGTTCATTTTATGAGAATATAAGTTACAATTCAAGCACTTATATTCTTCAACCCGTTACTTTTGAAGACGAAAGTCAAAACATAGCACCTACAGAATACTTTAATGGTATGGAAGTTGTCTTTAAATCATCTACTTCTAATACTGGAGATTGTTATGTCAATGTTAATGGTTTAGGTGCTAAACAAATCAAAACACTTAAAAACCAAGCACTTACAGCAGGTTCAATTCCAGAAGGTTGGCTTGTGTCTTTAAGATATGATTCTAACCAAGACTGTTTCTATATTTTAGAAAATAAAGGGGCGGTAGGTAGAAATGTTGGTGACTTTTTCTGGACTTTCCGTAAAGATGATTCACTTAATGGTGCTTATCAAGCAAGTGGACAAGAATTTAATAAAAATGATTTTACAGGCGATACTAACCCTTACGATTTATGTGTGGCAGGTTCTTTACCTACATTATCTTTTGAACAATATGAGCAAGAACTTACTAATAATAATGGTGTTTGCGGGTACTGGGGTTTAGATACTGTTAATCAAAAATTTAAACTTCCTAAACTAAATGAAGTTTGGGTTGAAGCTGGAGATTTAACTACTTTAGGTCAATATTTGCAAGCAGGTTTACCTAATATTAAAGGGTTTGATGTGCTCACTTGGGCAGGTGAGCATAATGGTATTGTTAATAATGCCAATGCAAGAGGAGGTGCATTTAAACTACCGACACACTCAAATGACAATATTCTTGGAGGTGCTCCGGTTACAAACACATATAAGTTAATGGCGCCTAGAGGTGTTGAATTTGATGCTAACCTTTCATCACCTATTTACCAAGATAGTGTTGATACCGTACAAACAAAATCAATAAAACTTCGTCCTATGGTACAATTAGCAACAGGAGCAGATGAGCAATCATTAGCAAATACAACTCAATGTCTTGCAGAATTGCCTAAAAAAGCAAATATTATTTGGTATGCGGATAGAGAATTTGAATACAAACAACCAAATTTCATTCTTGCAGATAAACAATATGTAACAATCAAAGGTGGAACAGCAGTAAGACTTGCCAATGGTCAAACATTTTACACAGAAAATGATTTATTAAAACCAATTTCTGAAATATTAGATACTGGAAATGTCGCAAATGGTAAAGATTATTATTTCTATTTAGACAATCAAGGTCAGTTAATTGCAAGTTTAAATGAAGATTTACCAGTAGGTGTGACAAATGCAGTTAAAATAGGTGGGGCTCATACTTTATGTGTAGGTGTAACAGAAGCCAATGCTCCAACATTATTAAGCGATAGTTTTTGGATGAACCACCCTGCCGCCGGTTATAATGCTGGTTACTTTATACCAAATAGTTCTTGGACACCTGCTTTCCGTTCTGCCGCCTTAACTGGAAATAAAGGTCAAGCCTTTGTAGATAGAGGAAATATCCGTAAATGGGTAGATATTTATTTAGCAAGCGGAACAGGAACTTCAACAGCTTCAAGTTATGCGGGTACTATTTCTAACAATAGACAATATATGTCATTCTTTGGAGATATGGACCAAGTTGGTAAACAATTAGCAAGTGCAGATGAATTTAGAATATTCTCTGAAGGTTCTAACCAAAAAAAAGCTATTGCCGGAGCTAATATACCTGCTGATAAAAAGTGTGGTGGATATTTAGACACAGCTGGTAAACGAATGATCTCTGGTTATTTCATAGAATGTTGTTGTGGTTATTTATGGCAAGTTTCTAGAGATATTGCCGCAACCGGTTCAACAAACTGGAGTGGTTGGGCAGATACTCGTCGTGGTGACCACTATGGAACACCTTTTGTGGTGAGACTTGGGGGCACTTACAATGACTCTACGCACTGTGGCTCTTGGGCGACTGCTTCGGATTATTCGTTGACGGATTCGAATGTGTTTGATGGGTGCCGGGGCGTGAGCTTGCACCTAGAACGTGAACACGCATAACCAGAACGGACACGCCCTCCTGAACGAAGTGAAGGTGGGCCGTAATCCTAAAATCAAAGTGCAAAATCCAGAGCACAAAGAACATAGCACATTAAAACTTAAATAAAATAAGGGTTAAGACTCTTCCTGGTGAAACTTGGGGGCAATTACAATGAATCTACGCACTGTGGCTCTTGGGCGACTAATTCGAATAATTCGTTGACGAATTCGAATGTGAATAATGGGTGCCGGGGCGTGTTATTGTACTTGAAGATAACTTTATGGTGCAAGCTGGAGTCTAAATCCTTCGTCAGTAATGGCGAGAAAACAATACGGAGAAGGGTCAGTTTGAGTAGCAGTATGCGAAAATTCAGGCCCTTTACTATAAAATGAAAAGATACGGTAAATTATGGCCTAAATTTATAAGTCAAGAGAATTTCAAACTTGCTTGGTATAGAACAGCATCAGGTAGACGTGATAGAAGCGATGTGCAACAATTTGAAATTAATCTGGAAGTTAATTTAGAAAATATTAGACAAGAAGTAATAAGAGAAGAATTTAAAACATCTAAATACTCAACTAAACAAATATGCGAAAACGGTAAACATAGATTAATTTATATACTTCCTCTTAAAGATAGAATCGTACATCATGCAATAAACAATATTATAGAAGGTATATTTGTTAAAGGTTTCATAGACCATACATACGGATGTATTAAAGATAGAGGTCCATTAGCAGGTAGTTTAAGATTAAGAAAATTAGTAATGAAATATGACTATTGTCTAAAAACAGATATAAAGAAATTTTATCCAACGGTTGACCAGCAAATATTATATGATGAAATATGTAAAAAGATAAAAGATGTTAAATTGTTAAAAATTATTAAGAATATTGTATTTTCATTTCCAGGTGGCAAAAATTGTCCAATCGGCAACTTGACAAGTCAATTATTTGGAAATGTGTACTTAAATAAATTAGATAAATTATTAAAACATCATCTGAAAGTAAAGGAGTATTGCAGATATTGTGATGATTGTGTTATACTATCTAATAGTAAGGAGGAACTTTTTGCACTTCAAAAAGAAATTCATGAATTTGTAGATAAAGAATTAAAACAATCTATGAGTTACAGTGAAGTATTTAATATAAAACAAGGAATCGATTTCTTAGGATATAGACATTTTAGAGGTTATACAATTCTAAGAAAAAGAACCGCTAAAAAGTTCAAAAGGGCAGTATTAGACATAATTAAAAATAGAGACAATAGAACATTTCTTCAAAAATTATGCACACTTAATTCATATAAAGGATATGCCAAGCATTGTTACACCTACAACCTAATAAGGAGCCTAAACTTGAATAATTTAATAAAAGAGTTATCAATAAAAGAATTCAAAGATGTGGGTCCTCAACCTGAATTTCCTATGACAGGAACAAAAATATCTATTTTAACTTTATTAGATAAGCCTATTATAGTTACAGCTTGGAAACCTTGTAAAATTAAAAATGAAGATTCTAATAAAATTCAATTTGTATATGCAGATGAAAAAGATGGTGAATTACATATAACTTTTACAAGAAGTAAAGTTATAGAAAGTCAATTAAAGAAGGTTAATCTGGAAGATTTTCCTTTTAAAGCAGTTATTAAGAAAAATGGTAATTCATTTTTCTTACAATAAGGAGAAAAATATGGCATTTTATTTAAATGTAAAAAACAACAAAATTATCAACGCAAGTAATGAACCTATTAACACACAAGGTATTAAGAGTTATTCTGTAGAAGAACAAGTTTACTATAATTATTTATCAGATGAAGATAAATATATTGTGCAAAATAATAAAATTATAGAAGACCCAGATTATGCGGAAAAAGTAAAAAAAGAAAGAGAAACAGGTTTTAAAGAACAATTTTTTGAAACTTCTTTAGGCTGGATTCGTAGAGAACCTACATTAGCAGACGGTACAAAAGATAATTTTTTAAATAACAATCTTCCATTATTTGCTATTGCTCTAACAACAGGGCAACCGGTGATATTGCCAATAGCTTATGAATTACCAGATTTTACAAAAGAACTTTCAGAAGAATATATGAAATCTCTTCAAATTAAAAACCAAAATATAACTCAACAATTTATATGGGAATGTATGCAAGTTAAAATGACTGATTTTAGTGGTCAGAAAGCGGAGGTTTAACATGAATAAAATTATCAGTTTAACTTTATTAAGTTTAATATCTTTTAATTCTATATGTTTAGCAGAAGAAGTCATAGATACTTCACAAACCGTAGAGATAGAAAAATCAGGTGGTATAATAGCAATTCAAAAACAACCTGTAACAGATAAAACTGTACAAGTTATAAAAGTTTCAAAATGCGGAATATGCATTATAGCAAATTTAAACGGAAAGGTAAGAGACAATGATACCAACAGCAAATAGTATAACTTATTATCAAGATAATGAGCTCGCTATATTGTTTTCTAAAAACCCTCATGTGGATTTTAGGTATCCGTGTCCTGGTGACACTAAAGAACAGATAAATGATAAATTAGCAAAACCTTTCATGAATATGGAAGAATTATCTGTTAAAATTTTATACAAAAAGAAACAAAAAACTTTTGAATATTCTTTTGTTATACCACAATATTACACCTGGGATGGTGCAAGTATTCCTAGAATATTCTGGAGGTTAATAGGTTCAAAAACAAGCCCTAACTTTATGATTGCTTCAATGGTTCACGATATTTTATGTGAAAATCATGCGTACATAAACAATGATAGATATTTGTCAACCATTGTTCTAGAAAAACTATGTAAACAAGGAGGAACAGGTGCATTTAGAAGATGGGCAATTAAACATTCAGTAGATAATTATCAAAAAATTGTAGGAGGATGGAAAAATGCCTGAAAATTCACAGCTTATGCAATTTGTATATGGCTTCTTTTGTTTACTTGGAATAGCTGGTATTGTAGCCACTTTTAAAACTATAGACTGGTTAATAGGTCAAAAATATGTATCTCACCATAAATGTGAAAAATGTAGAGGTGAAATTTATAAAACAATAGCTACAGACCATGATTTATTACACAAAATGGATGGTAAAATGGATATTATGTTAGATTGTATGGGAATAGGAGAAAAATAAGAGAATTTATGAAAAGAATTATTATACATTGGACAGCAGGAGCTCACCAACCTAATAATAAAGAGTTTGAAAGTTATCATTTTTTAGTAAATAAAGATGGAATCATTATTGAAGGTAAATATAAACCTGAAGACAATGAAAATGTAAATGATGGTAATTATGCACAGCATACAGGAGGTGGAAATACTGGTTCAATTGGTATTTCTATGTGTGGTATGTTAAATTTTGATAAACCTGAAGGTTCAAAATATCCATTAACAGAAAAACAATGTCAAGCAACTTTCAAAAAATGTGCGGAATTATGTAAAAAATATAATATTCCTATTACAGTAGATACTGTCTTAACACATTATGAATTCGGTAAAAAACATCCTAATACGACCTCTTATGGTAAAATAGACATTACTTGGCTACCTTATGCAGTAGCACCCGGTATGATTGGTGACTATATAAGAAATAAGGTTAAATGGTACTTTCAGAAGTTATAAATTTTATTTTAGATAGAAAGTAAATAAAATTCGATAGATTTAACAAAAGCCCTTCATTTGTTTGCAAGTGAAGGGTTAATTTTATATAATAAAAGTATAGAAAAGAAAGGAATTTACCCCTAATGGTTGCAAATTATTCATACCCCAACTATATCCAATCTCCTCAACCTTTCAATGCAGGTTTACAAACTTCTTCAATGCAGAGCGGTCCTATGCAAAAATATTTGAAAGGCCGCCCTGTATCTTGCTTTCAAGAAGCTCAAGGCTTTGCTATTGATATGGATGGAAGTTTACATATATTTCCGGATATAGCTAATAAAAGAATTTACACCAAACAGCTACTAAATGATGGCAGTTGTCCGGTTAAGTGTTATGTAGAACAACAAATACAAATTAACACACCTTCACAGGTTGAAGAACTTGTTTCTAACAAAGTTTTAGAAGAATTACAGAATAAAGTTGCGATGTTAGAGCAACAGTTGAAAGGATTAGTAAACAATGATGCAAAATCCAATGCAACTGTTCCAAATGTTCGCACAGCTTAAACAAAATCCTAACCCTATGCAGGCCGCTCAAATGATGTTTGGAAATAACCCATTATTTGGTCAGGCTATGCAAATGTGTAAAGGTGCTGATATTAACACTAAAAAACAAATTATTCAAAATGTCGCAAAGGAAAAGAATATTAACCCACAAGATTTGAATCAGTGGGCATCTCAATTCGGAATTTCTTTATAGTTCTTGATTTTCCATAGTATTAACTATGTGATAGAGGTACATCATAAGTAAAGAAAGGAGAAGTTAAACTATGGATTCAGGTTTATCTTCAACCGAAGCTCTTTTGCTTGGCCAAAACAGTAACCGTGGTGGTATGTTTGGTGGCGACAGCGATGGTGCTTGGGTATTCTTCTTGTTCTTCCTATTAGCTTGGGGAGGCGGAGGATTCGGATTTGGTAATAATGGCTATGCCAACCAAATCAACAATGATTTTCTATACACTAACCTTTCTAACCAACTTGGAAGAGGGCAAGACCGTATAGAAAACACATTAGGTCAAGGTTTTACTCAAGTTGTAAACAGACAATTTGACACTCAAAAAGATTTATGTCAAGGCTTTGGTGGTGTGCAAATGTCTTTGAGCAACTTGCAACATAACCAAGACTCATGTTGTTGCACAACTAACAGAAACATAGATTCTGTTAAATACGAAATGGCTCAAAATACTTGTGCTATTACCACAAATGCAACATCAAACACTCAGGCTATTTTAGACAAATTGTGTCAAATGGAAATGAGTGCAAAAGACCAAAGAATTGCTGATTTAACAGCAGGTCTTCAAACTGCTAATTTCCAACTTTCACAACAAGCTCAAAGTGCTAATATTATCAACACTTTGAGACCTACACCTATGCCTGCTTATTTAACTTGTAGCCCTTATGAATCTACATACATGGCATATCAAGGATTAAATGGTGGCTGTGGTTGCGGTCGTTTTTGTGGGTAATTCCGGAGGGGCATTCTTTGCCCCTTTTTTCGTTAGACAATATTAAAAAGAGGATAGAAAAATGTGTAATTGTAATTGCAAATGTAATTTTCATAAAGTGACAGCGGCAGGTGCGACAGCAGATAATGTTGTATTAGCTTTCTCAACACCTGTATCCGCCAATAATAAAGATTGTTTCAATTTTGTTATATGTACTAATTTACCATCAACACCAGCACCTATACCTGTGCTTGTTACAGTAAACGGTGATAATATACCTTTATTGAATATGTATGGAAACCCTGTATATTCTAATGAATTGAGAAAAAGAAAAATGTACTATGGATTCTTTGGTTCACAAACAACTGCTCATATAATTGTTCGTAATTTAGGAGATTGTTGTTGTGGGTAATCAGTTTGATGAAATAGCGGTATTTAATACAATTCTAGGTTTAGTAAACTATTCTAAAAATTTAGAACAGATTGCACATAATCAAGAATTGGAGCAGAAGATTGATAAAATTTTAGAAATATTACAGGTGGAAAAATGAAATCAATTAAAGAATTATTAAGTGAAATTGCTAATATAGCTATGGATCTATCAATTCTAAATTTTAAATCAATGAGTTGTTGTCAACAGCTTGGTTTCAATGGTTTTAAAAGATGGCATCGTTGCTATTCTAAAGAATTTCATAATTTTGTGATTTGCCTTGAGAATAAAGCCTTTGATTATTATGCGGTTGATTTAGACTTATCTGGTGGTAAACTTGACTATTCACCAAAATCTATTACATACCATTTCCAATCTTATAAAGAGTATGCAGAAAAACATCTTGAAAAATTGGGAATGTTAAACAAACAATTTATAGAAGTAACAGGTTTTCATGCACCTAAAACAGAAGAAATGAAAAAGATACTTCTTAAACAAATTGAAAAATGTAGTAGAATGATTTATAGGTATAAATCAATTGGAAGTGAAGCTACTGGATTACACGATTTACATACTTATGATGATAGGTTACATGATAAAATGAAAAAGTACGAAGAATCAAAATAGGAGGCTACTATGGAAACTCTAGAAGAAAATCTAAAGTATTTAGTTAAACACGAGCCTGAAAAATTTTTAAAATTAGAGAAATATAAAGGAATGGAAGATTCAATTAGTTTCGAAGATTTTATTTGTACATTAAGGCACGGTTGTCATATTAGAGATTTAGAATTCTATAATAAGGCGATAGATACATTAGAAAATAAAACTGGTGAACCAGTACCTAAATGGGATTACCAAAGTATTAAAAACAAAGTAAATATTGACTTTGAGGACACTAAATATACTTGCTTTGATTTTGCATACTGGATGAATATGAAATATTCAGATTATGGAGAGATTACACAAGATTTCTCTACTTATGTAAAATACACTATGGCTGACTTGGATGATGAAGATTATCAAGGTGATTCAAGTGAGCGAGCATATATGGACGCCTTAGAGAAAATAAATTACAGAAAATGGCATTAAGCTCTCTTCAACTGCCCCGGCATATTCCAATTTAGGGATATGCCTTTTATTTACAAAACTTTACAAAGTGTGCAAAATTTTTAATTTTGTTATACAATAATTTTATGGCAGTAAAAATTATTATAGACTTACCTATGAACCTAAAAGCAGATAGAGCTTTACTTATAACATTTCCTTATGATGCAAAAATAGTAAATGTTATGAGAGGTTTTGAACGAAAATTTTGGCACCCTCAAAAGAAAATGTGGGAGCTACCTTTTAATTGTTTAGAAACTCTTAAACAGCAATTAAGTCTAATTAAGGTTGATTTTGATATTTTTGACCAACTAACTATTGTAGGCTACAATGAAGCAGATAAAGAAAAATTAAAAGATTGTGGTGTGCAACATGAATATAAAACACAACCAAGACAACATCAAATAGAAGGTTTTAATTATGGTATGAATAGCCAAAAATGGTTATTAGCAGATGACCAAGGATTAGGAAAAACTTTCCAAACTTTAAATATTGCACTTGCTAAACGCAATCAAAGTTGGTTCAAACATTGTTTAATAGTTGTAGGTGTTAATAATTTAAAATTAAATTGGTACCATGAAATTGAAAAACACACAAATGAAATACCTTATATTTTAGGTCAAAGAGTTTTAAAAAGAGGACCTAATAAAGGAAAATTAGCATTTAAAGATTCAAAAGAAAAATTAGAAGATTTGAATTCAGATATTGATAATTTCTTTTTAATTATAAATGTAGAAGCATTAAGAAATACAGAAATATCTGAAAGATTAAAATATATGTGCAAAACAGGCGAAATTGGTATGGTTATTGCTGATGAGATACATAAATGCAAAGACCCAAATTCACAACAAGGTAAAGGTTTTCAAAAATTATTATCTAAAGAAAGAATTGCAGTTAGTGGTACTCCTTTAATGAATTCTATTGAAGACCTTTATATTATTTTAAAATGGTTAGATTATGAAACTCATACATTCACACAATTTAAAAATCATTATTGTGTTTATGGAGGATTTGGTGACCATTCTATTATAGCTTATAAAAATAAAAAAGAAATAATTCAAAAACTTAACCAATGTATGCTTAGGCGGAAAAAGGAAGAGGTTACTGATTTACCAGAGAAAAACTTAATTCCTATTTATTTGGATATGTCTAAAGAGGAGTGGAAATTATATGACGAAGTTAGGACAGCATTAAGAGAACAAATTGATAAAATTAAATTAAGTCCTAACCCATTAGCTCAACTTATAAGATTGAGACAAGTAACTGGTTTAAGTAGTTTATTAAGTTCAAAAGCAACACAGACATCTAAATTAGATATGATGATAAAAATTATTGATGATTGTGTTAAAAATGAAGAAAAAGTTGTAATTTTTAGTGAATTTTCACAAATTATTGAGGAAGCTTTTAAAAGATGTAAAAAATATAATCCGGTTAAAATAACTGGTGATGTGAAACTTACAGAAAGAGATTTAGCAGTACAAAAATTTCAAGAAACAGAAAATTGTAAAGTTATCTTAGGTACTCGTCAAGCTATGGGTACGGGTATTACTTTAACAGCAGGTAACAATGTTATATTCTTAGATGAACCTTGGAATGAAGCTAATAAAAATCAAGCTATGGATAGATGCCACAGAATAGGTACCACTAAAATAGTCAATGTATATACCTTAATGTGTCAAGATACTATAGATGAAGTAGTTAATGAAATAGTAATGAAAAAAGGAGAACTCTCTAAGTATTTCATAGATGGTCAAACAACCAACAGACAATTTGTCAACGAATTACTTATTAGAGTTTTAGGAGAGGACTAAAATGGAGGAATTAAATATACATAATCAAATGTATTCAATAACCCGTACAGCCCTTATGCTTAATTGTAACCCTGCAACTATTAAGAGGTGGTATAAATGGGCAAACAAAACGGGAAGAACAATTTGTGAAGTAGGTTTACCTGCTTATACAACAGATACAAGAGGAACTTGGTTCTTCACATATGAACAAATTAAACAATTACAAGAATTCAGAGCTAACTTAAAATGGGGTGAAATGTCTGAATTTAATAGTAAATATTATTGGAGCAAAAAGAAAGGAGAGTCCAATGGAAGATAGAGAAAAACGAAATTTAGAAAAAATTATTGACCAATACCAGGTAGATAACACTAAAAAACAGGAATTGGAAAAAGAATTAAAATCTAAAAATTCTTTTATTAAGGCTAAATTAGCTGATTTGGGTGAAGATTTATATGAAACCTCTAAAAGTAAAGCAACTATAACATATCAAAATAGAGTTTCAATGGATGACGAAAAAGTTATTGAAATATTAAAAGCTAATTGTAAAGCTAAAGATTTAAAAAGTGTAATCAAAACCAAAGAATATGTGGATTATGAGGCACTTGAAAGTCTTATTTATAATGGAGGTATTGCCGCAGAAAAATTAGAAGAAGCTCAAACCACCAAAGTTATAACCACATTAACTGTTAAACCTTTAAAGAAGAAAGAGGAAGAAGATGACTAAAGGAAAATTACTACAAAATGTTGAATATAAAACAAAGCCTTATAAAATAACCAATGCAACTTATTCTATGAAATTAAGTTATGCTATGAACGAAAATTTATGGAATTCTTTTGAGCATTCTTTAACTGTACAAATAAACGAAGATTCAAATATTGATGAAGTCAATAAAGAAGTTTGGGAAAAAGTTATTACAGAGGTGGAAAATAAAATTGAAGAATCTCAAAGATTATATAAAGGTTAATGTCGAAATCTAATATTAAAGTCAATTTACAATTTGTGGCTGGTAGTCGACAGCTAGCCTTTTCTTTAAAGGAGATTAAATGAACATACTAAATTTATTAGCTAATGATGGCTTTATTTGTGTTAATAAACAACTTATAAAGCTATTAGGATTAGAAGCTACTGTATTCTTAGGAGAACTGGCTTCAATTTATAATTATAATAAAAATCTAAATACACTTAAAGACGGTTGGTTTTTTGCAACAGTAGAAAAAATTGAAAATAATACAAGTATATCTGATTATAAACAACAGCAAATAATAAAAAAATTACAACAATTAAATATCATTAAACATAAAATAGACGGAATGCCAAGGAAAAGATATTTTATGCTAAATGAGAACATTATATGGTCAATACTACAAGAGCAGGCACTTCCTCCAGTATCCGAAAATTCGGACAACAGTATCCTAAAATTAGGACAACAGTATCCTAATTTTAGGACAACAGTATCCGAAAATTCGGATGATTATATATATAATAATACATTAAATAATAATACATATGATAATACACCCCAACAGGGAGGGGATTCGAATCAAAAAAATAATAAACAAATTTTAGAAAATAATCAAAAAAGCAAACCAATCACCAGGATTTCAGCACCCGCGGTTTCAGCCGGGTCACAACTTCCTAAAAAAGTTAAGGCTAAACTTCTTCAATATCATGGGCAAGCCAAGACAGCTCTTGTTAATTATTGTTTATTTCTTATGGATAGTTATGATTTTAAAGATACAGCATTATGCCATAGAGTAGATGAGGTGGTAAGAAAAGCAAGAGGTACGGACGCTGGAATTGAAATTATTTGTAATTTTAATATAGATAGAAATTATAGAGTATTGTACCTACCTTCTAATTTAAGTAAGCAAATAGTTGAAGATGTTGTAATAAGTGAGCAAGCAACAGAAAATGATTTTGTTAGAGACGAAGACGGTAATATTGAGGAGGATTGGTAATGAATCCAGATTGTTGGTATTGCAATATAGCAGATGCAAAAGACGAACAAGATAAATGTTTAAAAGGTAAATCTTTAGATTGGTGTGATGAACATTGTCCTATATAC
>PPYF01208578.1_pt1 | contig 33704 bp, 37 predicted proteins | sample 1559871 | NCBI WGS metagenome assembly PPYF01 (sample SAMN08240021, study PRJNA423297) | Human gut metagenome, whole genome shotgun sequencing project.
TATCCGTCTCCATCCCTGGACTTAACAGCCATATCAGTAGCCATGACACCATCCTTATCAAGATAGTACCAATCGCCATCTTTGCTCTTGCGCCATTGTGACTTAACCATTTCACCATTCTCAGGTTCAAAGTATCGCCAATCTCCAAAGTCATCACGCCATCCTGTCACCATATATCCATCGTCATCAAAGCCATACTGTTTCCCATTAATGGTATAAATATCTCCTGAGACATAATCATCATTGGAGTTTCCATACCACCATTTTCCACCCTTGCCTTTCTGCCATCTTCCCTGGTCAGTTACATCCTCAAAATCACCACCACCGGAAGAACCAATACCATTTGACATTCCAAGAGAATTAAACAGGTCTACCATCTCATACAGCCGTGAGAAATCCATTGAATCTATATTGTACTGAATATTTGACAATGCATCTCCTACCGCTACAGAACACAAATCTGCCGCATTACCGCCCTCATTCCATGGTGTGGTCAGGTCTTCTATTGCTGCCAGGCTATATTCATCTCCATACTGGTTAAGCACTCCATATACTGTAGAATATTTCGTCTTTACTTCATTCAGATACTTTTCAATCGCCGCATTCTGTGCATCGAGGTTTGAATCAAGCTCATCCGATTCTTTCTGCTTATTTTCTTCATAATCATTGAATTCCTTGTCCAGCGCCTCTTTCCTCTGGTCGATTTCATGGTCATACTGTAGTTCATACAGTTCTTTCTTGGCCTCTGCCAACTGGCTTTGTAGCTGTAATCTCTGGGCTATGTCCTCTCTATTAGTAGAGTTTGACAATGCCGCTATCTGACGTTCCAGCTTTGAAATACTGTCCTGCTTCTCAGAGATTGAATTTTGATAATCGTGCAAATCCCTTTCAGCGTCAAGTGCCGCCTTGGTTTCATCTACAAGCTTCTTTTTAGCGTCAATTTCTGCCTGTATTCCGTCCTTTACCAATGAAAGGATAGCATCTTTTGCTTCTTTGGTTGACTGAACAGCACTATTCTGAGCAGAAGTGTAATCCTGTAGACGCTTATTATACTCGTCCTGTGTAAGCAAACCTTCATCCAGCATATCCTTTAATGCGTTCATAGCCTCTGCATACTCCGCTGCTTCCTGTTTGGAATTGGCAAGCTGTTGTGCATATAATGCCATCTTAGTTAATCCAAGGTCTGTTAACTTTCCCTTTTCATCAGTAAGCCCTACATTACCAATCAGGTCAGACATAGTGCTAATTGTATTGCTAATGGAATCCATCTGGCTCTTGAAATCAGTCAAGCCCTTAAATTCCAATTCAACAATTGCGTTCATATACTCCTTGACCGCTGATGCAGCAGACATCATATTGTTCTTGTATTTTTGCAATTCCTCGTTGTATTTGTACCATTCGTCACTACCCTTCTCAAGATTGATTTTGGACATTTCATTTGCCAGACGATTGTAAGCCTCTGCATTCTTATTGACAAGTTCGCCTTGCAAATCTATAAGGCCGGCATAATCATCCGCATATATTTCTTCTCCCATTGATTCACGGAGGTCAAGGTACTGTTTCTGTGCATCAATCAAATCATTCTGTGCGCCTAAAATGTTATCAAACTGATTTTTGATGTTATCAAGCTTGCTCAGATTGAGTTTTTCAATGTTCTTCCGTGTCTCAACAATCTTGTCGTTTGTATCTGTCGCTAATTTATACCACTTTTCATATTCCTGGATCTGCTTGACGAGATTTTCGTCAGATATTCTTTCGATTGCATCTTGATTCATTGTGCCGTTCTGGATTTTATCAATGTATTCCTGGGCTAATCCTATCTTTGCAGCTTCCTCCATATACTTGTCATGCATTTGCTGAAGAATGGACATTTTCTCAATCATTTGATCAACAATTGTGTCTGTCGTATTATTCTTATCTACAGAGGATATAAATGTATCTACCTGATCTTGGAGCTGTTCAATCGTATTGTCCAGCTTATCTACTTTATTCTGCATAAAATCAAAGATTGTGGGTTCTTTGGTTTTATCTTTGGAACCACCTGAACCGCCACCTCTTGCCTTATTACTAGCACTTCCGCCAGTGAATTTATATTCCCTCGGCTTGTATAATCCAGCCTTGATCTCGCTTTCAAGATTTCCATAAATACTCTCACTGATGGCATTCTCAGCACCAGCACTCCGGGCTACACCTGGAGCGTTTTTCTGATTCTGCGCGGCCTTGGCATTTTTGATTGCGGCTTCCGCAATACCAGCAGCAGTAGCTAGATCTATAAGGTTCTGAATGTCCCCATCAGTCACGATTCCAGTTTCATTACAGGAAATTTTAGACATCATAAGCTCAATAAGAGCCGCTTTAGATACATCAGCAGCTTCAGCAGAATTTATAAATGCTGCAATCTCATCACTCGTAGCGTCTGCTAAATCAAAAGAGGCATTGGCTGTTAAATACTTTTGCGCTTCAACAACTGCGAGGTTATGTGATAAAGCCTGCTGTACACGAATATCCGCATTTGCTATTCCTTGTTCCTGAAGATATGACTGGATTAAGGATGTATTGCTTTGATTTACTTGGTCAAGTATACCTGTATGTTCTATGTAAGCGCTGGTAAGGTTATTAAATGCTTCCTGTGTTGCTTCTGTGTTGCCTTTGGCATCCTGGATTGCTTTAATATAATTCTGTATACCAGACACATCTTTGAACTTATCAGACAAGGCTGCGAGATTATCAAAAGTGATTTCTTTATCCTTATCTATGAAATTAGAATAAGCTTCATCGAGAGCCTTTAATGGCTCAGTCATTTCTTCCAGCTTATCAAACGTATCCAAAAATGTTAGATTGGTTCCCTGATTAACAATATTGGAATTCGCCAGATACTTTTTCATTGCCTCTTGTCTGGTTTTACTTTCTTCAAGGCATTTATTCCAGAATGCAATCTCATTCTGTGTGTTTATACTGTTGGCTTTTGCAAATTTATCAAGTTCATCAAATTCCGTTTCATACTTTTCTCCCCCACCCTTAATCAAAGACAGAGCAGTTTGACCGCTAAACTTTTCAGCAGCTTTTTGCATGATTGTTGAATAATTCTGTACAAGTGAATCAATATCGTTAAATCCAAACTGAATTTTTAACTTTATCGGGTCTTTCCCAAGAATATCAGCAATTGTCTTGATATAACCATCCACCTGTTTCTTTGTGTCATCAAGTGATAACTTATCCGAATCTAAAGAAAACAGCTTTTCGTATGCATCGGATACTTTGCTTAAATCCTCATCAGACAGGGCTGTTAACGGAGCAATAATACTATTCCTGATATACTCATACGGATTATTCTTATCCATCTGGTCAGCAACATCCATCTGTAAGCCTTCTACCATGTGTAATGCTATCTGCTGAGTTGTCTCATCCAACTCTTTAAATGTTGCTTTTGACTTCATTGTAGCAACTAAACTGGGAATAAAGTCCTTCCAGGCAAGTTCTGCCTCTTTTGTTTTCTCAGCCTGTTTCTGCATAGAGGTTCCAACAGAATCAGACAGAGAGATTGCAATATCTTGAGACTGTTCCTGTATAAGATTTGTTAATGTCTGCTTCTCTTCGTTTGAAAGTGATACAGTATCCAGATAAAATCGGAATGAGGTTCCATCAGGATTCATTTGTACAATCTTGGATGTATCAAGCATCTCACCTATATCAATACGGCGCTCTGGTGTTAACTGTTTATAGAATTTTTGGATTGCAGAGATATAAGCATTATGCTTATTTGCATCACCTTCATTCATGAAATCACCAGTAAAATCGATCGAATCTCCGATAGATATCTTACCAGCAGCCATATTACGGATATCTTTCAGTACTTCCTGTGTTTTCTCCAACTCCATATTATACTCTTCTTGATTTTTAAGAGCATTATCTACCTGTACTTTGACACCGCCAAATACATCCGTTAGTTCCTGTGAGATTTTGAAGTTCTGTAAATCTTCCTCTGCGGATAGCAACTCTCTAAGATCTTCAGAAGCGCTTCTACCATGTGTTCCAAGATTTATGATGGCATTTCCATTCTGGTCAATGGTAGTGATTAATTCTGGAAATGCCTCTGCAAGCTGCTTATTGATATCTAAGAACTTATTGTAATCCTCAGTGCCTAAGCTAATATTCCTATTGGTTGCTGTATCGACACCTTTTGAAAGTTCTTCATAAGCCGATGCTGTATCCTCTACAACTTTTCTATGAGAGGCATATGTATCGTTTATCGACTTAATACGTGAACCGGCTTCCTGAGCGGCTTCTAAAGCACGTTCCTGAGCATGGACTTGTTCATCTATAACCTTTGTGAGTAGGGATATTCCGGTCTGAATAGCCAGGCCAAGGCCAAAGGACATTGCAGAGGTCATTAAGACTGTTTTAAGACGTAAAGCTTCTGTTTGAACACCTGCCGCTTTGAGTGATGCACGATAACCAGCTAATGACGCTGAACCATCTGTGCAAGTGGCTAGGTATTCTTTTAGCTGGGTGTTGTTTTTGACTACGGATACCTCAAAATCATTTATATCATTCAATCCAACAACAACCTGTTTATTCCATTGAGCAATCGCAGCTTCCGCTTCCGAAAAGTGCTTCTTCTGAGCCTTTAATGCGGTTATATTAATGCCCATGTAATTTCCCTGTACATCAAGCTTTCCGCTTTGGGGGTTTGTTATTTGAGTAATTCCATAGTCCTTATTTAGTAATGTATAAGCGCCTGTAACTGTAGTCAATAATGTTGGTATAGCCCCCAATGTGTCAACCAACTTTTCGGCTGCAAAGATCATATTATCAAGAAACGATATACCACCCTTAATCGTGTCTTGATCCGTAACATGATTAACAAATGAATCCCACTGGTTCTGAAGGCCATTGATTTTTCCCTCCCAACTATTTGCGGTCTTCTCAGCTTCACGCATTGCACTGCCTTGCGCATTTTCATAGTCCCCAAGCATTTTCTGGTATGTTGTATTCCAATTGCTCAGAATTGAACTTAAAACGTTACTCCTATATTTTCCACCCACCGAAGATATAATATCTGCCCGCTCTGCCGCATCTTTAGGTAGGGCATTAAACTTTTGAGACAGTTCGTCTAATACTTCCATCGGATTCCTAAGACGTAATATACCGTCTTCCATGTATTTTAGAGATATACCAACTTTATCTAAGGCTTTTTCTACCTTTGATAGATCTTCTTCTGTTGTTTCAAATCCTTCATCGGTATTTTTTACCTGTTGGAGATTCATAATAATTGCTTTTACAGCCCGTCCTACAACACTACCACTTTCTCTAGTTGTTGCAATGCCAGTACCTAAAAGGGCTGTCATCTCATTTTCTTTAATATTAGCATTGGACAACTGATTTGCGGCAACTTTTGTTGCTTCAGCCAATTCCTGCATACTTACTGCATTCCGGTTCGTGACCTGATTTTGTGAATCAAGTAGGCCATTCAATTTTTTCACATTGCCCTGATAACCATAAGCTGCATTACTTGCAATTAAATAGTCATTAGACAAATCAGCAGTCATATCCCCCGCCGATTTAGCCAGTACTGACAGCTCAGCCATAGCTTGACTATTCTCTTTTTCAAAACCAGCTCTTGACATTTCACGATATGCCGTAAGAAAATCCTTTGACAGCACTCCATATTTTGACGCTATTGAAAATGATCCATTAGCAATTTCTTTTATCTGTTTAGCTGTTGCTTCGCTTGTCTTTTGTATCTCTACAAGAAGTGTTGAATTCTCCTTTAGTGTTCCAAGCGCTTTAACATAATTACGAACCACAAGTGCTCCCAAACCAAATGCTGATGATATTTGAGTAATCTTACCCAACATGCCCTTCAACTTGTCTGTTGTACTAATTCCAGCATAGCCAGTAGCTAAGACCTCCGATTTATACAAACGGAACCGCTCTGTGGCTTCAGTCAAACTTTTCTTGTCATTAATTTTGTCAAACAACGCTTTTAAATTATCAGCTTCATTCAATAATCCTGATGATTCACGGATTTTACTATTTTTTGTCAGATAAGTTGTTAAATCATTTTGCAGACGTTGCTTTTTAATTTCATAGTCTACTGGAATTATCATTTTAGGAATATGGGAATTTATGCTCGATAGAGTTTTGCGAAGTTTGAGATTCAAACCATCTATATTTATATTGATGTCACTGAATTTGACATTTTTCAAGGCGTTATTTACAGCCTGTTGTGCCTGTTTCTCATCTAGCTTTGCCGCCAACTTAACTGGCGCCAATTGGGCTTGAATTTGATTAATCTGTTCCTTGATTTGTTTTTTAGTGTCACCTTTTAGTAAGGTAGCAGTCAAGCGCATCAAATTCACTGTCTTTTCCAACTGTTTAATGTCGGAATTAATCTGTTTCTTTGATTTTGCAACATTCAATGCCGCTGCCAATTGCATCATAAAATCGTTGTTACTTGCCATGTAAAATCTCCTTAAATGTTATTTTTGTGCATAATAAAAGAGAGGCCGTTATAGTCTCTCTTAATCATTTCTTGGATATTAAGTTATTTAAAATCTTGTCTTGCAATTCATGCAGACTCTATCAACCTTATTTGTCGCTATTCCTGTCAGCCATGACCATTTTCTTCCGACCAATTGTATCCGATTACTTCCACACCTTGGGCATCTGATTTCGTTTATTGCTGAATCATAGGCTGGTGGAGCGAATGCGTCTGGTATGTATGTACGGAGAATTTCTTTTGCTTTTTCAGAACCATTTTCATCTCTTGGTGGTGCTTGAAACTCCTTAATCAAAAAGAATGTATCTCCATGTTTATCTAAATCAATCTTCTTTTCGCTCAATGTTGCTGATTTCCCATCACCACTCTTGAATCCATAGTAATACCAAGTAATCCAATCGGAATGTTCCTCTGCCTTATTTATACTATCTCCGCCTAAATTAGCTCCGCATATTAAACATGTATTTTCGCTATTCTTAGCCTTTAAAATATCTTCATCAACAATGCTCCCGCAATCTGGGCAAACAATTTTTCTCCCCACAATCAATTCCTCCCCTCATTTCTATGATTAATTATAACCCACACCCTTTATTTTGGCAACGCCAATGCGTACATATGTTCCTATTTATTTTCCTCCAGTAATATCCCAGTCAGTTTCCCCCAAGAGTCCTTCAATATCTCCAAAGAAGTCTCTAAATTACTATTTGCAGCAATTTCACGATTAAACTTTACCTTATCCTGTGTGTTCAATTCTCTATATTCACAAGCCACATCATCAATCCAACCATCAACGGACTGGGGGCCAATCAGCTTTCTACGAAATTCCTTTAATGCATCTACATAAATCGCATACATCTTCGCATAATTCTCGGCGGTAGAAAGATAGTTTAAATATTTATCCTTATTAGAGGCCAATTCTTTTAGTTCGCCTATTTTTAATGTGCTGCACAGTAAATCTTTCTTAGCGCCAGTCATATTTGTTAATGCACGTGCAATTTCCAGTTCAGTATAAGTAGTATTGTTTTTCTTCGTTTCTGTCATTAATCAATTTCTCCTTGATTCGTTTAGATTATAGTCATTATTAGTTGTTCAATTATTTGTGGGATTTTTGTTTGGCTGAACGCCATTAGAGTATTCTTTTGATAGGTATTTACTCTGGTATGTTAACCTTTTCCAGATAGTTATTGAGCCTTTCGGCATTATCCTTTTTCAGATAGATTTGTCCATTTTTAAACCTTGATAAGTCAATAGCATTGATTTTCGTCCTCTCTGCAATAGCTGATAATTTCATCCCAAGACTTAAAATCTTGATAAGATGAATTCTGATTAAATCCTGATCCATAAAGTTCTCCTTCCATAATTTTATATGCATTGTTTTAGGGCACCCCGGAGGTTCCCTGTATGCAGTTTACAGATTCAATGACAAAAATGCTAATTTCCCTTATAAATTCAAGGTTTTTTGCATCATACCTTTGTGCATTTTGGGGCTATTTTGCACTCTTTATCTGCTCAAATACCTGTTCATAAGTTTAAATGCTCTAAGATAATTCTTCCCATCATAATAAATCTGTTCCTTATCCTGCTTATGAGGGATAAATAATAACTCACATGACTTATGTCCCTCAAACTTACGGAACCTTATAATCTTCATATCCACTAACGTATCCACCGCTTTTTTTACTTGGACATTATGTAGACCGCTAATTCTTGAAATATAATGATTAGTAATCTGTTGTTTACTGTTATCAAGACATGGTATACATACCGCCTTATTCATGCTATACAGCCTTTTATATGCAACCAGATAACAGTAATACACTTTCCGCACTGCTATATAATCCTTGACGGTTGAGGGGATTTTAGATTTAATTTCAGAGATATCAGACTTAAAGATGTAGAAGTCATCTGGTATCTTTTTATCGCACTCCAGACAAGCAATTTTGTTATCCTTTATCTCTTTTAATGCTTGAAATTTTTCATTATTTTGTTCTCGCATTAAATCCAGTGATTTTTTAAACTTCTCTTCGTCCTTGTGAGAACGTACAATAATATCCTTCCCAGAAGCCCTTCTAACTAATTCATCAGGAAATAAATTCCACAGTAAATCAAAATGTGAAAAGTTTTCTTCCTTGAACTCTGTGTATGCACAGGTTATGCAGCAGTCTAATATCATACTCTTGGAGCATAGTTTACCCTTATCACTACAAACACATAGAAGTTCACTCCGGCATTTATCATAGAATGCCTTATATATCATTGCGTACTCTTCTTTTGTATTTGCGCCCTTATCCTCTTCCATCTTCCTCTCACCAGAGATATTTTTCTGGTCTTGGATGTAACCTTTAAATAATTTTCTTACCTTGACATATTGTGTTTTCTTCTTCAAATTACAGTCTCTTGATTTTATTAGCGACGTATAATTAAACTGTGGAACGTTTATGGAGATTTCCAAATCTTCTAAATGAGACTTCATATATTCCATAATACGGTTCATAGTACAATCTTTATCCGAAAACCTCGACACAAATTCTTCACTGTATTCTTTATTCTTTTCGCATTCTCTATCGAATTCCCGTTTTGCCTGTTCCTCTTTTTTTCTCTGTTTCCTATTCTTAGGCAAATACATCATGAAACGCAGTTTCTTTATTTTATTGTCTCTAATATACGTATCTATCTCTTTTGGTATAGGTACTTTTACACCAGTCTTTACAAAGTCAATTACTAACGAACCAACCACAGATAATATCTTAATATAGTTCTCAGTTGTGTTGTTTTGACCTTCTCCCCATAATTCAGAGATACGATTGATTACCTCTCCAATATCGTTACTAAATCCCCTAATCTCACTCTCTATAATAGCCTGAGTATCAGATATACATACGTCAGGGATATTTTCGTTATCTTCCCTATCACATAGTAAATCCGGATAAATAGTTCTGGCCTTTCCCGCATCGATTGTCTGCTTTACTTCGTCCTCTAATATCGGATTTTTTACAGTAGCCAGCATATCCCCATCCGTATCTGCCGAATTACAACGTAATAGGTTGGTATCCCATACTGATACGACTATGTTTGACCTTAGATAGCGGAACCACTTATTTACTCTATCATCATTCATACATTGGCCTATCCAGTGTTCACGAAAAATATGCGGATTTCTCCAGATGTTAATCGTTTCCACACCTTTATGATTCCAATAGTTTGAATAGACCTTATCCCTTCCTAAAAGCCCTGTAACTTCCATGCCAAACGCATATTGAAGTAATGCATACGGATCGCTACAGACAACTGAATAATTTCCATCGAGATATAGTTTTCCTATATACGATTTCTCCTTAGCATTTTCTAATGTCTGCTCCACCTTCATTCTGACATATTTATCATTAAGCAAGGCGTGATTTACAGCCAATGCCCGATAATATGGTTTGACCGAATCTTTTCTGATATTGCCATTTTCTTTTATTCCAACATATTTTAAAAATTCCAGTATATCCGTATGCATAGATTTGATTACGTCTACAGTTCTGTCACATATAGCCTGTAAACGCTCCATTATATCCGTTTCAAATAGTCTATCCATTGTTTGAAGGGGCTGATAAGCGCTTAATAAAACATCCTTCAGATCAGAATCCTCTATTGCAAAGGAGCATATATTAAACGTCCTTTTATATCCATGTACTTCCTTATGGAACTCCCGTTCCCACTGTGCAGCTTTATCTTTTTCATTATAAAACTTCTTAAATTTAAACATGGATTCAGTCAGTATGACATTAAATGCATCCACATTATAATCCCAAGACTTGCCATCAATATCTATAACCTTTTCTTGATGGGAAACTTCATTTATAAATTCTTTAATTGGCATAACAAACAGACAGCCCTTTACCCCGCATAACCGTATCTGAAATGACCCCGGCACATAGTCTAATCCCAAATCTTTAGCCCATTGACTAGCCATCTCAATGTCAACGATTCCCATTCCATCAAAAGGACAGGTATTTACTTTTTTTAACATATCCTGGAAAACTTTATACTGGTATTTATCGGGTTCTGTTGATTCTGAATTATACCCTGCTTTATACTCCTGCCTTACTATATCCACAATATCCTCTATATTCAAATGTAAGTCTGGGATTATCACACACTTTGGCATAGTAACCGGAACACTATTACTGGCCTGAAGCCCATAATAAGATGTCCATTTGCTTATATACTTCGTCTTTGTGTCCGGTTCCACCCCACATCTTAGAATTTCATCAACAATAGAAAACAGCGACTTTTTTATAAATAAAGCCTTTTGACATCTTATATGGCTTGCGTTAGAGATTAAATGTATAAATGTTTCTACGGAATCCATAACATACGTCTGATTTTCCTTATCAAATTTGTAATTGTGAATTTCCAACTCACCTATGTTTTCAATGAACCTGTCGTTGCTGTCTTTGATGAACCATTTATATCTTCCACTCCTGCCAACTCTAATAGAAATAAGGTCGCTAATATATTCATAGTTTCCATCAAGCGCAATACCCATAGGATTCAAATGTTTGATAATTCTGGTCAGTTCTGAATCATCAATAAAAATCTTCATCTTCTTTTCTTTAAATGGGTACATCCTCACTATGATTTTATACTTGTCATTGGATAACTGTACCTTTTCAAACTCAGTCACTTTAATTCTTTTGATTTTACATAACCTATTTTTTGCTGAAATTTCATGCTCTGTACTTATTTTAATCACCCGCCAATCTTCAATCATCTAATACTATCTTCTCCATTTAACCCCAATGCCTCCATGGAGCCGAATTTGACCTAACGAAATCACCCCCATACCCGTTGTGCCAAAATTGGAGCATCGGTTTGTGAATCTAAAGCCCCCCTATTCAGTTCTCGTCTATGGGTATTATCCAATTGCCAGAACGGCAACGCTTGATATGATTTCTCTAGGCCAATAAATTGAGTAAGGGCGAATTATCCCACTCCTGCCTATGCTGGTTCTGATTGGTCCGTAACAGATGATTTCAAAGAACCTGTTTTAGAAAACATCATCTTTTCAAATCTTGTTTTCGCATCTACTTTCTCCATACCCTCATCCTTTTTATATCCTTTATCCACGTACTACGCCCGCCCTCTCCATGCCCTCCAAACCACCCACCCCAGCAACTCTCCCATGCCCCACTGCAAGCTCATATAAGCCGTTCTAACGCGTTGTACACCTATATAAAGAAATAGTGATTTCATCCGCTTATATTTCTCTTTTCTATTTCACAATCTTCAAATGAGATGGTTTCTTACTCAGCTTATGTATCTCACCTGTTTGATTATCTTTGAAGATACATAATTCCTGGTTCATCGTGAATGTGCCTATTCCCTGTTCCTCACACCACTTTTCCATGATTCCTCTACCAGTCTGGGCTTTATACATATTGCTGATAATCGAAAAAGCAACCATATCAAATGCAAATAAATCATCATTCCAGTAACACCACAAAAAGTTCTCCAGTCCTTCCTCGCCTAATGGTTTATCCAAATCAAAGTCCTTCAACTTTTCTATTGTGTAGAAGTAATCCTTGCAACCAGACTTTTCACCATCATACTCTTTTTCAATTGGGAACATGGACATCATCTCTCTAGGTGTAAGCTGTCCCATAAGCATTTTCACACACTCTAAAAAGTTGAAGTCAGCATTGACCTGCTCAAGTGTACGTGGCTCGGTACAATGCCTTCGATCTATCCTCTCTAAACTGAAATATTTCACTGCATAGAACACCGCACGTTTCAGATGGTCCCTGCACTGGTTCCAATCGCTATAAGCTGATATAGTGTCTAATTCTCTGACAAATGCTTTCATATAGAGTTGTTCCCGCTTGGCTTGCTTATCTTGCACCTTGCCTTTATCACCGCTAACCACTGTAAAATTATTATTCATTAAGCACCCCCATTAAATAAACTGATTATGCAGTCTATCTATTTCCATATTAAATTCATTGTCACTCAGCTCACCTTTTCGCTTTTTCTCAATAGCCTCCCTCATTTTAATTCTGATTTCATTGTTATGCGTCATTCGATTTATTACTTCATCGGTAACATAGTGATCCGGATCACCACTTCCATCACCATATGATTTTCCAAATAAAGTATCTAACCAAAACATGGCCAGGTAGCCATCTGTACTTCTAAACGTAAAATTTGACATAATGAATAGTTTAAGCTTTAATTCATCATCGGAATTACAATCATTTCGCAGATTCTCTTCTTGGAAAGCATAGTAACATTTTATTTGTTTAATCCCCAAGTCTTTACATGCTCTAACTCTCTCATGTCCAGAGATAATCGTTTTGTCTCGTGCTATACATATTGGTTCTATAATCCCATTCTTATCCACCATATTTAAGAAGAATATCCAATCCTTTCCCTTACGAATAGGGAAATACTTTTCATGATCTGGAAGAGGTTTTAATTCATCAATATCAATCAAATATGTTTCAGTGTCCCTCTCTATATCTATGGTACTGTCAGATGGTTTTTTCTCGACTGTTTCTTTAATAATTTCCTTCAATTCTCTTGTGGATATTTGTTTCAAATCATGATTTTCAATAAATGATTCTCTCTTGTCCTCTGGTACATCTAATAGTAATCCGACCTTTGTTATTTCCAAATTGGAAATCGCTTGCGAATTTGCACCAAATGCTTTCGCAATCCTCATAAGTTGATTCGCAGATCTTTGTGAAAAATCAACTTTCTCTCTAAGCCACTCTCCCCATTCCCCATGTGGAACCTTTTCCTTTGCCTTTAAAAGCTCCTGTCCTAACTGAATCATATTTTCGGCTGTTCTATTTTTAAGTGTAATAATATTTTTCTCAATCCGTGCTAAATCTCTATTTATAATATTGTTCATTTCTGCTCTCTCCTTACGCAATCTTCTTATTCCTTGCTCCATACACAATCACATTCCCAGTACCATCAATCACATCATCCGTAACGACCACTCTCTTTGCTTCAGCCATATCCGGTACATCAAACATAACCTTCTGTAACGCTTTCTCCACAATGGACCGCAACCCCCTTGCACCTATCTTCCGCTTAATTGCCAATTCAGATATCCTATGTAAAGCATCGTCTGTAAATTCAAGCTTCACATCGTCCATAGACAGTAGTTCCTGGTACTGTTTTACCAGCGCATTCTTTGGTTCTGTGAGAATCCTAAGTAAATCTGTTTCACTTAGAGGATTCAATGTTGTTATTACAGGTAGACGGCCAATCAGCTCTGGCATAAGACCAAACTTAACAAGATCATGTGGCTGCACGTCCGATAAATCTGGTGTATCCTTTGAAGAGTATGCTCTTATATCTGCACCGAATCCAATTGGCCTGCTATAAGACTCCTTATGTACTATCTTCTCCAATCCTTCAAAGGCACCACATTTCCACTTCAGATTTGTGCCTATACCTAATCCGTTTATAGTGGTTATAGACAGACACCGCCAATGTACGCTTTGCATCATCCTGACCTATCACATACTGATCCAGATGTTCCTTAATCTGTGATGGGGTTGCCAACTGTATGTTATCGTTTAATTCTTGTTCATCTTCATCATCATTCAGTACACTATAGGCTTCATTAACACAATCACTACATACATAACCAAATTTTCCTTTAACCATTTGATTAACTTCTGCTTGTCTTTTGCCACACAGAAAACAAATTTCATTATTCTTATTTGCCATATCCTTATCCCCTTACCTTCCTGTAGTTACTGCCACTGAGCCGATGGTAACTACATATATTATCTCTTTGTACAAACTCTATTTAAGTTCAAATTCCACTGTTCTATCATCATCAAACATATAATGCAGTAACGCTTCATTTCTTTGCTTTGAATAATCACATTTTGCATTTATGTCAGTACAACATCCAATGTCATTTATATATGGGCAATTCTCATTGGAGCAACAAACTTCACCAGTCATAGTTACGTTGATTCCTCCGTGTTTAATAAAATCTTTTCTATTCATCCTCATTCCTCCCATTATTCAAAGACTTTCTTCATAAAATTATTGCTTTTAAAATCATGGTATGATACAATTAAAGCAATTAAAGTTCATACTGATTTTTCCTAAATGGGTTGGATACTATTTTTAATTTGCACGTTAAAAACTTCAAAATCCCTTGAAATTTAAAGGCTTTTGCTTGATTTTTCTGTTCCGTTTTCCCCCCTGGATTTCGTACTCAAAACGTCATTTAAAACGTCTAAAAATCCTTATTTATTAATGTTTTTTATAATTAATCCCATTCTACTTTCCCCCCTATTGTATTCGTATGTATTATATGTGTAGCACAGCGTAACGTCCTTTTTGGCATCCTCACGCTATCACTTTAATCTCAACCTCATAGTCTACCGTCCTCTCATCTTCCAAATCATATGGACTAATAAACTTATACTTATTCCATTCATATCCCTTATCTGTATACTGCTTCTGTATAATTAAACACCGTTCTTTACTTAACTTTCTTATATGCTTACCAATCTCATTCGGAGTCAATTCATCTAAACCTATTGTCTCTGCTAATTCTTCGTAAGTAACCTTTTTACCGCTTTGTAAATTGTTCACCAGTGCTATATATACAATATAATCAATTTGTGATATCTTCCCATCTATTAGTGCGTTTGCTATCGAAAAATAAAACTCTATGTATCCTTGCTGAAAATCATTTAACCGCCTTGATAGTTTCAAATGTCTCTCTTTATATTCATCAGGCTTCTTTTTATCAGGTATAACTTCTATGTAACCTTTTTCTTTTAGCCCATCCAATAATTCCACTAGACGTTTTTCTCCAATACAACTTTTCTTTCGAACAGACGAGTATAGTAGTTCCTGCAAATTTTTTATCCTAAATCCTCGTCTCCCATAACTGTTTTTATATACTTCGAGAATCGTAATAATCAAAAACTCATGTCCTTTGGTTTCTCTAAAGTCTTTCCTTGTTAAAATTTTCTTGTTTATCTTAGCAGCTTTACCTTTTGTTATTGAAATCTTTGCTCCATTGTGATATGTACCGCAATACACTTTATCACACTGACTCTCAACAAATTTACGGCGAGGATCATCAATCTTAAAAGATTCATAACATCCTAGAAGGTGATAATCTTCTTTCAGATAATTAGCCGTATCCTCTTCAATGACTTTCTGTGGTTTTGGTGGTAAACATTTCAAATTATATTCCTGGCAGATAGAATATATCCTAGATGATTGATACCCTTCCATCTGGAGCATTTTGACAATACGGCCATGCCAGAAATTACGCTGTCCTTTAGAAGCTCCCTCATTCAACATTTTCCTCACACACAGATAGCAGGGATACTCGTTAAGGGCTTCATAGTTCCACCTTGTTCGTTCAAGGATTTTTATATTTTCCTGTTCCTGATGATAATAACGAATTAACTTTGAAATATATTCTAGTTCATACTGTTTGAATTGCCTTCCCACTCCATAACTGTTATTAATAACTTTTACATATGACCATTTGCCAATATTTTTACGATCATAATCGTAAGTTCCATCTTCAATCTTGTGATTAAAAGTGCATGGTGGCCTTGAAATCTGCGTTGGCTTTACTGCTTTTAAGTCGGCCCCTAAGATATTCGCAAGCGATTTATTAATTTCCGTTATATTCTTTATGTCACAAGTGGATTTTACGCTTATGTAATAATGAAACCCGTGTCCACTATTGATATATGCATGAATAAATAGTTTAGGAATTTTATCCCTAATCATTTTCGTAAAGTCTCTTGCATCCTTCATATCCGGATATTCTTTCTGATCAAAGTCTAAATACAGTACCCGTTTCATACGTTGGCTACCTATTGTTCCGTCTTTGTTCTCTCTATTTGTAGCAATTTGATTATAAACATCATGAGTATAGCGGTATTTTAGAATGAATCCTTTATATTGTTCAAAATCTTTTACGAAAGATACAATCCGATCCCCCTTTTCTTTCCCCACCTCACCATCTCTATTCCTTCTTATTGCTAACATTCTAATAAACTCGTTTTCTCTCAATTGCATTGGATATAACATATCATAGTATCTTTTTAAATATTCTGTTTGCATATTACTAATAACTGACCACTCCGTTTCTTTAGATAGGGTAGGGGAATAAATGTTTTACATACGCACTGTTTTCCCCTTTACAACATAGTTTTCTCTTTTACTCAATCACTCTTACATTTACGGCCTGTACACCTTTATCACAGTCCACAATGTCATATTCTACTGGCTCAGCTTCAGCTAATGTCTTGAACTTCATACCAACTATTCCAGAATAATGAACAAATACCTCATTACCGTCATCACCTGTTAAAAAACCAAAGCCTTTTTTCTCATTGAACCACTTACATTTACCTGTCATTTTAGAATCTCCTATACCATTTTCTTGTACTTAATCTGTATTCTCTTATCATATATGTTCTCTGTTGTGGCTGATTTTATTTTCTAAACTCACAACATGTAAAGGTGAAAAAATCTTCTTTTTACTTCCTATCCTACATTTCTATAGACATTACCGCTCTTCCCATAAATATTTTTTGTGTCAAGGCTATTGTATTTATCCACTATAAATAAATCACATTCCGGTAAACTTAATTCAATTACTTTGTCAAGTTTTTCTCTTATACGCTCTTTATTACAAAAGCATATAGCATGTTCAAACTTTAAATTGTACTGTTCCTTATTGGCATCTTCAAACAACGTAAAAACCTCAAATGCTTTTTTCTTCTTATTCCAATGCATAACATTTTGTAATAGCAATTCTGGCTGTAAATCCGCTACAATAATATAACTCCCCTTCAATAATTCGTTTACAACAACCCTTAATGACTTCTCCAGAATACACTCTGGAGATAATTTCAACTGACACATAACCTATTCCTCCAATTCAATTATTTATAGGCACACCGCCATCATGAGCAATGTGCCTGTCTCCCCGTACTGTAATGTCAATCAGTATCATCACTGAGCGCCTATCCGTTCCTGTCGGCTCCTGGTTCCTTCACCAGAATGTATTTTCCGTCCAATAAGTAATCATCCACAACCGATGATTGGCCTCTACTTTCACCGAAAGCATATCTCTGTATAATGATTATTCTCCAAAACTAAGCTGATTTTTGAAAAATAATTCTTCTCTAAGCTGAGTTTCTACATCGTCCCTGGTTACACCGTCATTTGCACATACTTCAACAAGAATAGAGCACTCACAATAGGGACTCATATTGCCAGCCTGGATAATTAATTTCTCTTTGCCTGTCCTAAAGTATCTAAAGTCAATACTGTCTGCAAAGATTCCGGATTCACTGTAGAATTCCAAATCAGATATGAATGCTTCAGGTGTAATGCTCTCAGTCTTATCTTCGCCCTTATAATACAGGACTGCATTTGTGACTGAGACCATCTACAACTGTAATATTAGTGGCTCTTTCCCTTCCATTTTTCGTATTTGCATATCTTTTCGGGAGCTGAATCGACAGAAGAGATATGAAAAAAAATGTCCTTATTACGATATAAATATTTAATAAAGCCATATCGCTTTTTGGGATTGTAAAATTTTATTATTCCTGTATACTTTTCCAACTTATCTCCTTAATTACCCCTTTGTTACAGGCGGCACGGTTAAGCACCGCCCTATTGATTCTATTAAAATTTGTGTACCCTATAATCTAATTCAATTTCCATATCTGACATACCATTATTAAACTCAAGTCTGTAAGTAATATTTCCTGATTTATCGGAATCATTGTAAATTTCCTCTATAATCTTACTATCTATAGTGGTATGTACAGCTTGTGAGTCTATTTCAATTTCGGTATCATTCACCCCAATAGTACAATTACGCGCATCGATATAAAGAGAACCGCCGTCTACGCTACATATTGCAAAAATGCCATCATTTGAATCTGTAAGCTCTTTGAACTGCTCCCAAGTGAGAGTTATCCCTTTATCTACTGTGTTGAAGCATAAGGTATATCCCGATATTTCAAACTTATAGTCGAAATACGTGCTACCATCCCATTCTTGCTGCATTGCTTCCTCTACCTCTTCGCCATCTGCACCTTCTATTGCATAGTTTGTAAATATCTCTTCATCGGAAATAGGAATATTGAGCGTAAGGCATTTTCCAAAGTTAGACATGAGACCCTCTTTTGTTACTGTGTATTCATGCAGAACATCCGTTACTACATTATACAAACCATTCACAAAATAAATCCCGCCTATAACCTGCTCTAACAATTCTTTTACCTGTTTTCCTGTCATTACTGTTTTACTCATTCTCTTATCCTCCAATGTTGTTATTATGGAGAACCAACCTTTCGCCAGTTCTCAGTCTGTATTTGTTGATGGGATAGGAGCACACCCTATCAGGACTTCCATCTATATATATCTACTTCTCCAACAGGAAAAGCAAATTCATTGATTATTCTTCGCTGATACTGAATCCTGCATATGCGGCCAGCTCCATTAGATCTATGTTCTTATCTACTACTGGGATTTCCGATTCATTTACTACATACCATCCATGAGTCCCCTTATCATCGCAAATTCGCATAAGGTGTAGCCCTTCTTTGGACAACTCATCCGTAACCATAGCTAATGTAAGAACCGGCTCCACATTCAATGCCTGGACACGGTTACTCTTGTCTGGCTCACTAACCTCAAAATTAACCCTGTCCCCCTTTAACAGCACCTTACATCCCTTCATTCGGATTTGTGAATAATGGAAGAAATAATCCTTCTTATCTTCACCTCTGATGAATCCATAGCCCTTCTGGCTGACAAACCACTTAACTGTACCCTTCATAATTAAAATCCTCCCTCATTAATCCATAAATCCAATCGTTACAACATTCCTGTTTCCATCCAATCTGCCACTCTCTGGGAGCATGTAAACGTTGATAACCCTTGTAGATGGGTATGCAAACCAATCTTCAAAATCCTCTAAGTCCTCAATAGTATCAACTTTAGTCATGTCAATAAACAGGCTGCTATTGATTTCCATAGGATACAGTTTTGTTCCATCCTCCTTTTGACCGACTGGCTCTCTGCTCATATTCCCAAAACATAGGATTTTCCCCTCATTTAATGAGCTACATTCTGTAAAATACATTTCCGCAAATTCAACACCTGTGCATCTTTTACTGGATACATCTAGGTTTCCGCTATTCAAGTGAATCTGATAGCCTTTGCCCGTTTTAATCTGTTCTAACAGTACATTTAAAAATTCTGCTAATTTCATGCATATAATCCCCCACATTTTATTGTTATAGCAGGCGGCATTACACCGCCCACTATATATTTCTCTTTTAATTATTTGTGCTTCTTAAAAAACAGCATCTTTATTTCCATAAAAGGCTGACCATATGGCTTGATGATAAATTCCACGGATGTTTCACTTTCCCTTTTATAGAAAGCATTGCAGCTATCATCTACCACCGGAACCTCAAATGTATTGGTATCGTCACTGATATGCAGTTTCCAGTCAGACAACGTATTAATATATGTACGCATAGGATTCTGCATTTTTAAATCCAGGCCATATACGTCCGTGATTTTTGCCAGGATGCAATACCATTCACTTTCTTCTTTCATTACGGAATCCAGAAATTCCTGTAATTCATATACGTCCTTTTCATGATATCCTTCTGAACCTGTCTCCTTAAAGCTGTCAGAAGCGTGTAGGACCATCATCTGAAGCTTTGCCCCATCTGCTAACTGTGATGTAATAAACAGGGCATCCGCATCTTCGTTAAATTCACCCTTAGTTGATACAATATCTTTCTGGCCGATAGTGTACTTGTTACCATACGACGTACATTCCTGTGAAAACTCAAATACATCATTATACGCTTCAAATCTGTTGACCTGCATGGACAGGGTAGTCTTATCTTCGTCTAATAAGCTGAGCGAGGTTATATCATAGTCGTTCACCAGCTCAAATAACTCCTGTGTGCTTACTTCCTGTCCGTTCATAATTGCTTCTACTGTTTTGTTCATCATGTTTGTTTCCTCCATATTGTTTGATTTTTATTTGATATAAATAAGATATAGCCCCATCATTACCTGGATTTAATTCTGACGTTACTTTCACATATACTTGTTACTTCTTAATTCTCTTTTGTAACATCTCAAACTTTGATGGTTTCTTTTTCTCTTCTGTCATTTCTTCAGTTATATCATTTGACATAAATTCCAGAACTCCCAGCTTTTTAACCTGTTTCCGATCCCTCATACGCTCTTCATAAGCTGTTTTTGCTAATTCTCCTAGTTTCGCAACATGGGACACAGGATAGTCCAGACCACTAATTACAATTAATGTACTTCTGCCGTTATATCCCTGAAACACATTCTTCGGTTTTCCAACTTCTGAAATAATCATTTCGGATTCTATGTCCTTATTGTCATTCCATGCGTGAATAATACCGATATTCTCACAGATCTTGTTTGACTCAATCGGAGCGAAGATACCATTCTTTGTTAATTTCTCCAACATAATTGCTGGTTCTGTTCCACTTTTCATTAAACTTAATACCATTGCTCCACTGTCCCTAAGCATTTCCAAACGTTCTGATTCATCAAAGTTATTTAATTCACCATATGAATCATTTGTAAGGAACGTATCAAGGAACTTTGCAAAGGTACTATTAATTGAAGAATAGTCTTTATTTACGTCATTGTTTATAAAAAAAGTTGCTCCCAATCCCTTTAATTCCTGCAATTCGCGCACTGTATCATATGCATTGGTATGTTTTTTAATTGCTTCATCAGAGGATGGCAATGCAATGACTGGACAAACAATTTTTGTAGGTTTACCGTCCTCTCCTTTATTTTGTAAGAGCATTTCTGCTAAGATAGTTGCACATCCAGATCCCGTTGAACCGCCACCTCCAAATAAAAGGAAAATAATCTCTTCTTTTATATTCCCTACAAAATCCAAAAACTCAAAATTCTGTGATAAACACTCCAATGCTCTCTCACGGTGTCCACCAAATCCATCAAATCCAAGTAACTGATACTTTGGAATATTTCCTAGTGCCTTTAAATCCTGTTCACTTCCATTAGCGGCGCTACCTTTGTAATTGTATCCTGCAATAAATTCTTTCGCCTGTTTCCCGCCATAGCAACCTAATCCTAAAAACATAGTCTTTTCTTTTAAGCTCATCCTTCTTTTCCTCCCTCAACAACTTTGATTCCTTTTTCAAGTAAGTAAAATGTATCAGCATGGTTATCAACACAACCCCTTTCTATGTAACCAGCTTTTAATAATTTTTGTAGCTTCCTGTAGATTGTCATTCTCGCACCCAATGCACCTTCATTATTATCTAAAAGTTCTGTAATGGTCATGGAATGGAAATGGTCTTTGCATCCACTATCATTTAATGTATCTAAAATCATAAATTCCAGGCGATTTAGTTCAAACTCTCCACGCATATATACCTGTCCTTTCTTTCATAATCGTCCTACGCATACTCGATATAGCCGAAACACTGAAACCATATATAAGTGACGTAACATTTAATAGTTAAAAAATATGAGGCTTTATCGCCCTTGTATGGAATAAGCAGCCCTCAATTGCAATCCCTCCCTTATGCTGTTGTCAAGGTGCACTTAATAAGCCTATTACCTTTCGATAATAAGAATATTGGTCTGTATAACCTGTGGTAAAAATTGGAATGATAGCAGAAACGCTTGACATAAAAGATAAAACTATGCAATAATAAAGCGTGGCTTCTGCCATTATACAAAAATTATGTAAGAGACTCGTCCGAGGTGCGCCAACACCGTTTGAGGACGGGTCTTTTGCTTTTGTATGTACCAGTATAATCCGAACATTTGTTCTAGTCAATAGACTTTCAGAACATTTGTTTTGTTTCTTTTCCAACGTTCCTTACTCAATTAATGAATTTTCTTGCGCACTTTCTACACGATACGTTTTGCTCTACACATATATTAACCCATAAACGTGTAGATGTCAATGATTTATTTAATTTTATACACATTTTTACTTAATAACACATTTCGTTGATTCTGTTGTTTTTATATGTTATACTAAAAAGTAGTATTATAAATGAGGTGATCTTATGTTTAAAGATAAATTAAGACAGCTACGAATAGAACGTAATCTTACACAAGCTGAAATTGCAAAGGCTATTGGTGTATCGGCTGCTACTATCGGAAATTATGAACAAGGTACAAGAGAACCACGCAATAATGAAATGTGGAAAAAAATAGCTGATTATTTTAATGTATCCATTGATGAATTGATGGACAACAAAGAAAAACAAAAAAAGAAGATTATCCGTATATTGAAACCCGAAGAGGCAGAAATAGCTGATTCTGTATGCCATTATAGAACGGATAGACCAATAATATATAACAAAGAGGACATAACTGTTTTTGTTCACTCACCGAATGATGAAAATATTCCTATAACACCAGAACAGAGACGCGCACTTATTGAATTCACAATTCGTAGTGGACACGCCATGTGTGCAAGAAGAACATTGGTAGAAACAATTTATAAAATCAAAAAATACTCACATGATTATATTGTTTCTAATCTTTCTGAGCTTAGTGAATATATTGAAAATAATGTTGTATACTGGTATCATCGCTGTTGGAATAATCTTGACGATGTTTTTCCTAAAGTAACAAATATAGAAACCTTATATGACTTAATTACAACTTGCTTAATTATTGACGATGGGGCTATGAAAGAATTTTATTTTGTAAGTCTTCCAGATGATTTCAATTGGCTACGTGAAAAACTACGATAATAATTAAGCTTGTATACTTAAAGTAGGTATGATGGATATGGTGCTGTTTACAGGTGATTTTAAAGAACCTGTTTTAGAAAACAAGTTAATGATAAAAACGGATCCAGGGAGTTTGTAATTTTGTAAGGTGCGAACATCCATATTCATATCAGCCGCAATATCTGATTGTGTTTTGCAAGACGAATTTTTTTCGTCTTGATGTCTATCTCCACCACAGCCTCGTGGGACTATGGTCTTCTTATTTCGTCTTAATGTCTAATGTTGCCCCTCAGTGGGGTAAAGCATGTCCTTATTTCGGACATATGAGGACTCAGTGCCGCCTTAGTACGCACTTTCAAATAGTATGAGTCAGAAATACCACGGGCTTTAGACGCACAGTAGTTTACAATATGGTGGTTGATTATATGTAATTATTAGTGTTACACATTAATACTTTGATATTCAAGCTATTATCGAACTGAGATTTTTTCTCACGCCATTTCACTCATATTCCAAAACTCTTTGTAATCTCTAGCGTTTCCGCACATTTCAGTAATCATTCCTAATATACTTCAATCTGCTCCAATATGGCTAAAACCACTCATAAAATAAGAGGTTTGCCGAACTCCTGCCAAAAGTGATATATTGTCACTATTTATTCACACCTCTAACAGCATAATTTCCTTATAAAATAAGCACTTTTAGCCTTTTACCGATTGATTACCGAACCCCTCTTTCTAATAAGCATGAAATCTTTAAATTTGCGCTCTATTCCTAGTGATTTGGTAGGTTTAGTAAATAAATTATTACGCTGCCGAACACAATACCGAACATCTTTTTTCCATTAGAAAAGCTGATATTATATCTCACCAGCTATCTCTATTTTACATGGATCTATAATTTCGTTTCCGTACCAAAAAATTCTTGGCACACTTTCTTCTGAACATTTGAAGGAATTATACCTTGCGTTATCATCGTTTTTAATACCCACCAGTTGTGCACGACATTTGCATTTTGTTAAAACCCCAGAATTAGTCAATAGTTTAAACATAACGTCAATGCCTACTATACTTTCTTTGTTTATATTTTCAAGAATTATCTTATTTTCTTCTGGTCTAACTAAAACAGTTATTGTAAATGAGAGTTCATTTTTACTTATAGCAATGCGTGTATAGTTGTTATATATTTCCTTGAAAAACATAAATACTTTTATTATGTTATGGCTTTCATCTGAAATAAAAAAATCCACGGAATTTACATGTACCATTTCAGCATATATACTATTAATCGGTTCCAAATCAAAAACTAAGTTTATACCCAAAAACTTTTCATTATCTTTTAATTCTGATGAAGCTAATATTTGTACCGTATGTATTTCGTGGTTTACAGGTATTGTATTCTTCATACTAATATGCAAACCTTTTATGACCACTTTACAATCATTGTTAGCTACAAGACTATTCTTTTCCAAAGTTTGTAAATCATCATTTTGTTTACATGCAATAATACCTAAAAATAATGTACCTAAAAAAGCCAATGCTCCAGACACATATCCTAAAGCATCCGCCGCATTCCATTTACTTTCCATTATTGCGATTACTGCATTATGCTCATAAGCATAATTTACCCCCAATGGTATTAAAATAAAAATAGCAATAACCATTACACTCAAAAAATAGACTATCCGCTTTTTGGATTTCATCAATATTTTCTAATCCTCTCCTGTTTTAATAACCTAAATGACATGAAAATCAATATCTATTAAGACAATACTACATTATTCAAAGCAATTTGACTTACTGTATCCAAAGGCATTCGACAATGAATCAAGTACCGGCCTTAAAGATTCTTTAATTAAGATATCTTCTGTACATATGCCTTCCATAGAATTGATTATATCTCGTACTATAGGATGTGATGTATCAATCCATTCTTCTGCAATATACCCTCTTGCATTAAGTAAGGAAGCGGATAAATGCCATGGTTTAGGAATCTTTAATCCTTCAAGTAAGATACCATATCTTTCTAGTGTGTGGATTATCATCTCTTGTAGATTAAACCAATCATATATTTGTCTCTCTTTATAATTAGAGATAAGCCGTACTTCTACAATTTCAATGATACCATTATGAAATACCTGCGTATACGTATTTAAAATATCTTCTTGTCTATTAGTTCTAAATATACAATACCCATCAGCATTATAACGGTAACTCCAACTGTCAGACGAAAGAGGAGTAAGGTACGAGTTAGAGCTTACTTGTTTTAAATCTATATTATTACCTATTTCTAAGCTCCATTCTGGTATTAAATGAATGACCAGCTTCGCATCATTTCCCAAATTTCCTACACACTCATTTGCTAGTATCATGGAAATTCTATCTCTCCGAAACTGTTCTATTTTATCTTGTAGAATACTTGAATATACAAATGCTTTTCTAAGATCATCAATATCCATATATGTTATACCATTAGCATATCGCATAAAAAACTCATCTTTATTACCATCCCAAAAACTATGAGGACGCGAATAGCTTTTAGGCACAGAAATAACTATACAATCAACACCGTGCAAATGTGGACGAATACGGGACAAGATAAGCTGACGAAATGAAGATAACCACTCATCAAAATCTTTTTTTGAAAAACCAACTCCGCTTATAATTGTTGGTATACGGTCTTCATTCTCTTGTATTCCTATTATTATATTTCCACCAACTGTATTTGCAAAAGCAACTATTTCCTTTACTAACTTTTCCTTTTGTTTTTCTGGTAATCTAGCCATTTTACCATCGGGAAACGTATAGTATTTATATTCAAGTTCTTTGTTCTCTGCTATCTTATTATCAACTAATACCTGTAAATCTTCTTTGCCTATTTTTTTTAAATCATTAGCTACTAACATTATATATCTTTCACCTTTCGCTGTGTTAATACAACCTGACCTCTACTTCCTCACAAACTCCCCTCTCCACTTACCCACAACCATAATAACACTATATATAGGTAAACACAATATCAATCCTGATTATATAGTACCAATGGTGGACAATGTGGATAACTACGTGGATATCTTGTTAATGAAATGTGGATAGATGCAAGGCATAGGGCCGAAAAAGGCCAGGGATATTTCCCCAGCCGTATAACTTACTTTTAAATTACATAAGTACTGTAATATGCGTTGTTGCGTCACATCTCTAGCTATAGGTCAGCCTTTTACTCCTTTGCGCATAACACCCCATAGTCAAACATTTTCATGCACAAATATTCTGTAATTAATTCATAGCTATTTATGATAACCTCTATGTCCTTATCCTCTTCCCCATCCACCCCCAACCTTTGGCATAGGCGCTGATAAGCACTCATTATCTCTGCATATGCCCGTTCACACACTTTTCCCTCTGAGAATTCATCCTCTACAAACTTACACTCTTCAGGCGGATTATCTTTAAAGTCTAACGTACCATTCATCAAATCATAAATTAGTTTCTTGCGCTTCTCCATAGTTCCCCCATTTATATTTTAAATAATATCATTATAAGCATGATTTTACCCCTCTTCTCCCATAATTATATTACGCCGTCATTATGCCGTCAATCAATATTTAGCCGTCATTTTGACTTTATAATGAAGTCATATGACTTATATGGAGGTAACACGCATGACTAACGAAATAGCAAAATTCACCTTACGCACTGATTCCGAATTAATGAAAAAATTCCGGATTGTTGCTGATTATAATGCACGTTCCGCTAATCGTGAAATGGAAGTGCTTATAAAAAACCATGTTGCTGAATTTGAGAAGAAGCATGGGAAAATAGAGCTGGATTAATGCTCCAGACATAAAAGAAGGAACCGAATTCCATGTTGGGAACCTGTTCCTTCTATATTAATATAGTGGTCTTTATATACCATCATTCACTCTCGTGCAATAATTCATCCTTATACTTGTAAAATGTCATTTTGGATATGCCCACCAGCTTCCATGTTTCCTCATTGTTAAGGCTACCGCCAAATGTCCTATTATACTTTTTGATTTTCTCTTTGGCCTCTATGGATTTTTTTGTAATAAACGTTGTACCGCCCCTCTGCCCTATCTGCTTTCCGTTTAACCTAGCTGTTTCAATTCCCTCTCTAGTCCTTTGTCGTAAATCGGCTACTTCCTTCTCAGCCTGGTCAAATGCAAGCTGAATCTGTTTCTTGGCTAATCGCATGATATATTTGTTCAGGGCTTCAATAATACTCCGCATAAGCTCATCCGTAGCAATATCACCACTGTCAAAGGCAATCTGTAACTTACTTTCTATAGCCTTACGATATGTGTTCGTATTAATATGTGGCTCTTTCAGAAACACAAGGTTGACTCCCTTAGTAAATAATTCCTCATATAAAGAAAAACCTTCCTCTGCATTCCTGGACATCCTGGAAACTGAATCAAATATAATCGTATCTCCTGTTTGAATTTTCGAGAGTATCTTATCCAGCTCTTTTCTACCCTGAAATTTTGTGCCTGTAAATATCTCTTTCACAATGATGGCAGAGGGATAAGCAGCCAGTATATTCCTGACCTGTCTTTCTATGTTCTGTTTTCCTGTTGATATTCTACAGTACCCATACTCTTTATTCATGTAATCACCCCTTTTAGTATTACTTTTGACGGTCGTTATTACTGTTACTACAATTATAAGAAAATAATACAATGATGGCAACCTTTTTAATACTTTTTGTAGATAGGTTAATTTTAATACTATTTGATTCAAAAAAGAACACCCATAATCTGGATGCTCTTATACTTACATTATTTTCCATCTATTAATTTTTTTACCTCTGCAAAGTCAATCTCAAAATCATCATAGATATTTACCTTTACTTTGTCAATAAAATGATAAATAATTGGTGCTGCGTCATGCTCCATATCATAGACGGTTATGCTTTCACGCATTGTATCCACTATCCAATATTCACGTACACCTGCCGTTCTATATATTGACAGCTTAGTGTAATAATCCATACGTTTACTGGTTGGTGAAACTATTTCTATTATCCAATCAGGACCACCATGACATCCTTTATCATCCAGTTTATCTTTATCACAAATAACCGAAATATCGGGTTCAAGATATTTATTTATATCATCACCTTCTAATTCTGGATATACTGAAAATGGCGCTGGAAATACCTCACACTTTCCATCTCTACAGCGAATATACAAATTTATCTCTGTATTCAAATAATTAAGCACCCTTTGGTGGGTGGTACTTGGTGGAGCCATGTAATAAATCTGTCCGTCAATCAGTTCCGCACGCTCTCCGTCTGGTAGAGCGTATATATCTTCTATCGTATAGGTTTGCTGTTTTGGTAATGGCATAAGTTCACCTCCCTATTCTGTTTATTCCCTTTTTGTAGCAGGTTTAATTCCGTTCGGAATCTCGCAATCTAACCCATCTTTTTTCATTGACTCATTTATTAATTCTATTACCAACTGATTTACACTCAATCCCTTTTGAGCAGCATAGTCCTTTATTACTTTTCTATAATCCGGAATCCCATTTTCTTCATCAGACGGAACACGAATCTTTATATCAGCAAGCCTCCCCAAATATTTATTATTTATATCTAACTTTTTTTTACTAACAGCCACCATTAATCCCTCTCTTCCTCTATAGACCATCTAACTATAGTATAACCCATCCACCAATAATTTTCCAGTATCAAGTGGCAAGCACCATTTCTAATACTTGCCACCCTCTATATCATGCTCCCCTTACTGCCATCAAACTGAAGGTATCAAAGTCCCAGGTTGCCAAAGGTTGAATCCCGTCACCTTCTTTATTAGAACTGTTTTCCCATAGATAATCATTAACTATATCCATAGCTATTGTGTCCTGATAGAGCTTGTCTGCCAATTTTCCCTCATAACCCCTTCCCATTCCCTTATCAAGCTTATTCTTCCGAACGTATTCACGCAACAACTGGCTATATTCCTTCGGTGAAACATCCATCCGTTACTCTGTTGTCTTTCCACACTGGATATCCCAGCTTTGGATACAGTTCTTTATTGCCGTTTCCAGGCTGCTGAAAGTACATTCTGTTGCATACATCCCTTTTCCGGTTTTTATTAGCTGTCCACTTTCCAGTACCTCTATGACCTTTGCTCCGCAACACGGGCAAGTAATCCTAATACAAGTACTCTTTAATATTGAACCAATAACAACTGTCGGTTTCTTATGCCCACATGCACAAGCCCGTAACCTATCTGCTCTTATCCTCTCTGTTATGTCTATTGAAGTCACCTGATACCTTTTGTACTTTACCTCTGTGCTATGCATGTATAAATAGTAAGACAATGCATCACACATAAGGTAATCATGGAATCGGCTACCCTCTGCCAAATGTTTCATTTTTAGAAATTCGTCAACTGTATAGAAAAACACCGCATTGACAACACGCTTTATTTTATGGTCATCCACCTCGACCATTCTACTGGCTGCCCTCGTAACATCCATCAGTCCGTCAAATGTCCAGTCTATTGCTTTCCTCTGCATATCAACATATTTACAAGCCCTTTTTACTGATTCATCATTGTAAAGGAATTCCAGTTCGTCCAATTCAATATTAAAATCTCTGTCACGATACGATATACTCATGTTCAACTTTATCCCTCCATCGTTTATATGTCTCGTCCATAATCATCAAGAATTCATCCTTGCTCAGTTCCACGCTCCCCCATATGCCTTCCTCATCACCATTATCAATATAGAGGGCTGTCTCCATTTTATCCTTACATATACAAAGTTCCATCTTGTCGCTGCATATACTATCAAAGTCTGTCCCAAAGTCGGCAGAGGCCGCAACAAGTACATCAAACATTCCTTCACTCCCATCCGGCCTGATTGGCACTGAAAGCAGGAATATTTCCTTTCCATATTCTGCACGTCCCCAGTCTAAAAGTGATAAAATTTTGTTCTCCGGTATCTCTGCTACCAATTCCGTCTTACTGCTGTCTTCATATATTTTCATTTGGTTAATCCTCCATCAATCTTTAAATCGCCTTTCCTATGTGGGGCGCTGTAATAACGCCCCTCTGCAACGTTCATCAAAATACTAATGACCTTATTTTCCGTACCGTCATTGAGATAACAAGCTTGATTCCTGTATGTATCACCATTCTTGCTATCTCCTCGTTCTGTCCGGACTGGTAAGCTAATATTGTTGTCATACTGCTAAAGAAATCCTCTGCAATAAAATCATTTTTCAGTCGGTTACATGCTTTATGTGTGGCTCGTAGATTATCAAGTTCATTGGTTCCGCCCTGGTTGATTGGTTTCCAATGGTCAATGTTAAAGTTGTTGATTGATAAAGGCTGTCCACATATTGCGCAGATACCGCCACTTTTGGCGTAGACCATCTTTTTCAGCTCCCAGCTATAGGAACTGTTAAATTCTGTCCGGGTCCTTTTATTCCTGTTATAGCCATAAACTGACAAGTCATAGGTACACTCAATTTCAGTAAATCCCTTTTCTTTTGCTACTGCATAACTCGTATATCCGTTAAGAATGTAATTATTACTGTCCAGCAGTACAGGCCGTGGGAAATGTCCTGTGGATTCAAAGTATATCCTTCGTTCCTCTAGCTTGTATTTATCAGCCAGCCGCTTTCCCTTTATAGTTTTGATATCATCAATCTTTACCAGCATGAACCTCTGCCTCCTAACTCAGATATTCTTGATTATAAATAGTCATAAGCCTGTTATGCGCTTTGTGATAGTCTGTTGCTGTCTCAATCAGTTCCTTTACACCTGGAGCCTTTAATAGTTCAAAATCTTTTGCAAGGACAGCCAGCTCTCTTTTAACAGCTCTCCTGCTTTCCATCCGTGGTTTTGCCATATGTGTCCCTCCTATGATTTTTCGGTAATGACCAGGGAAGGAATCGAACCTTCCCCAATCACTTCCCCATGATTAACAATTCTTAAAGAAAACATCATCTATGTACCTATGAAACATGTTTTTCACTAAGCCGTTATATTTCCGCAAGTCTATAGGAATCTCTATATCCGTCTCCATAAAGTTGTCCACAGCATCATGGAATCCCGCACGTATAAAATATTGCACTGGCTTATTTTCTTTGACCTCGACGCTTAAACTTATATAGTCAAATTCGATTCCTTTGTGATCCAATCTGCACCACTTTTCATTCTTGTACAGGCCATCAAAGCGCTTTAAATATTGAATCTTTTCATTGATGATAGCTGAATCAACTTCCTCCCATAATTCGTCTGATAAATCGATAATATTCATATCAAACGCCACACCACAAAATTCTTCCGAAAACACTTCCACATTACCATCAATCTTAATATCCTTTTCAATAATCGGTAAACAATATCCCATCTGTGCTACTGCTAACATAATTATTCCTCTCTTTCTTTAATATAAGTGTGTTGTTGCAAAGTGACAGTTTTTAGTCAAGTTGTCACTTCATATTTTCCGGCCTGATAAGCTTACTATCGTCAAACCATTTGATACTCCCATCACGAATGATGGGAACCATTACACGTGCACCACTTGCATACTCAACGACTTTTGAAAGCTTTATCTTTCCTTCCTTTGTTTGTTCAACCCTCAATAACATACTTGCTTTTTTGTTCATCTTCTTACCTCTTTTTCTTTTATAGTTGGGGGAAGCTGTAACGCTTCCCCACCAGGTCATGCAACTGCTATCTTATTATCAGAAGATCCGAACAACATGTTTGCCATTCTATCAACTATAAGCTGCTTTACCTTGTTCCCATCTGCTTCACTTAGGGATAAAGGTATATTTTCATAGCACATTGTTGTTTTACCCATGAATTCATCTGACTGCTGCCATATGTACACATCTATCATATATTCCTGCCATTCCCCCTCATTTTCTCCTAATGTATAGAGAAGGTTAAAATCATAATAAACATCATCCTCTAAATCAATGCCCGGATATTTTTCTCCATACTGAGCCAGACAGTCATCCACTATTTTGCTTGCTTGGTTTCCTATCTCATCAAGTGGAAGAAATATTTCTATCTGTCCCGCTAAACTCATGTCCACCTTATTCAAATCAAAAGTACCGATAGCTTCTATTGTCCGCTTCATCATGTAAATCACCTTTTCTTTCATTAAATATAGACGTTTCTATGTTGGGGAAGTGGATTGCTCCACCTCCCTGTTATCCCGTTGCTAGTTTGACTACTACTTTTTTCATTGGAATGAGTTTTGAGTACTTATCATAAAGTTCCTTGCCCTTCTTTTCGTTAGCAATGAAAGCTTTGCTGTCAAACTGAGGTCTTTCAAAAGGTGTATAAAGAACCTTATAGTATTCAACCTCCAGTTCGTTTTTCTGGCGCTTCTTCATATAAACCGCCACCTCGTCCTTGAGGGCTTTTATCTGAGACTCTAACTCGTCAACCTCCTTTTTCTTTTTTGCTTTCTTTTGCTCTAGTTCGCAACTGCAAATAATTCATCCATGTTTTTACACATCCTGCATCTCTCCTTTATATGTAGTTTTCAATGTTCTGTGGTTGATTCGTGTGTTGTGTGTTGGTTTTTTGTTTGTCTGTATCAACCTTATGGCTATATTATAGTGCATGGGTACATGTTTTACAATTGGCATTATAGCCAAACATGTCCCCATGTTTTTGTTTATTTTGTGCATGTACCCATGCTTTACTTTTGTATGTACCCATGTTATAATAGTCCTAACAAATCACTTACAACTATAGAAACGGAGGCACCCACATGAAACTTGAACGAACGTATTTAAAACCGTAACCGCTGCTAAAAGCAAAAAGGAACTTCTTAATGTATACGGCGGAAACGGAACCTTTGAAATCAAAGACATAACCAAAGATACCCAACATATGGGCGTTGACTATCTTCGGGAATCATTAAGAACTACAGGCTGGGGCGAAAAAGAGATAACGCTACTCACAGCATTACTACAACAACATTTAGATTCAATCAAGTAAAGGAGGGCAGGCCATGACAACATATTTTAATAACCCTAAAACATTGGAGGAATTAAGAAAGCAGTACAAGAACTTATTAAAGAAGTATCACCCTGATAACGTTGGCGGCTCAGAAGAAGCGACAAAGGATATCAACAGCGAGTATGAAGCATTATTCAAGGTTTTGAAAGACAAGCATAACCAGACAGCAGAAGATACCACACGGCAAACCTATGACAATATGAAATGGGACTTTGCAGAGGATGAAGCATTGAGGGATATGCTCAATAAGGTTATACAGCTTGTAGGCGTGAATATAACGATTGTAGGCAATTGGATAGTAAGCGTCAAATAAGATAGTGGATAGAAAAATAACCACCAGCCTCTTATACTAAAAGGGCAGTGGTCATCGGCAACG
>PPYF01370531.1_pt1 | contig 33682 bp, 27 predicted proteins | sample 1559871 | NCBI WGS metagenome assembly PPYF01 (sample SAMN08240021, study PRJNA423297) | Human gut metagenome, whole genome shotgun sequencing project.
CGCCTGAACGATACGTTTAAGAGTCCTTTGTTTGATCATCGTATAATCTCGCCAATTTACCTATCCAACCGAAGTGTACACCACTATCGGGAGGCCAGTTTAGCACAAAGAGCGCAGATGCCCAACTTCCAGTCGATTCTTAATCGGCTTGCTTACGCAGGAAGGCTGGGATATCCAGATAATCCGGCTCTTTCGCGGTTTGCGGCGTATTGTCGTTCACCACTTTGGCTGCCGGCTTCTGCTCTTGCGTCAGCGGCGACATACCATGCTGCTGGTAACGATCCATCACCGGCTGCTGAACCTGCTTGTTGGTTACCAGGGTGATTTCCGGACGCTTATCCATGCCAATACCGGTCGCCACTACGGTCACGCGCAGCTCGTCGTTCATATCCGGGTCCAGAGAGGTACCGATAACCACGGTCGCATTATCCGAGGCAAAAGCACGGATGGTGTTACCCACAGTTTCGAACTCGTCCAGACGCAGGTCGAAGCCCGCAGTAATGTTGACCAGCACGCCGCGCGCGCCTGACAGGTCGATATCTTCCAGCAGCGGAGAAGAGATAGCCATTTCAGCCGCTTCTTCCGCACGGTCTTCACCGCTCGCCACACCGGAGCCCATCATCGCGTAGCCCATTTCAGACATCACGGTACGGACGTCCGCGAAGTCGACGTTCATCAGACCCGGACGGGTGATCAGTTCGGCGATACCCTGCACCGCGCCTTTCAGGACGTCGTTTGCCGCGCCGAATGCGTCGAGCAGGGAAATTCCACGACCCAGGACCTTCAGCAGCTTGTCGTTCGGGATGGTGATCAGTGAGTCAACGTGCTTGGACAGCTCGGTGATCCCCTGCTCAGCGAACGCCATGCGCTTCTTACCTTCAAAATTAAACGGCTTAGTGACCACCGCAACGGTGAGGATCCCCAGATCCTTCGCCACTTCCGCGACTACGGGCGCCGCGCCGGTACCGGTACCGCCGCCCATGCCTGCCGCGATGAACACCATGTCTGCGCCATCAAGGGCTGCGCGCAGCGCTTCACGGTCTTCATCAGCCGCGTTACGGCCGACTTCCGGGTTCGCGCCCGCGCCCAGACCTTTGGTAATACCGCTACCGATCTGGATAGTCTGGCCAACCGCCGTCTTACGCAGCGCCTGCGCATCGGTATTTACCGCGAAGAATTCAACACCCTCAATGCGCTCGCGCACCATGTGTTCAACGGCGTTACCGCCGCCGCCACCGACGCCGATGACTTTAATCACCGCGTCGTTGGTCAGTTCCATAGGTTCAAACATAGTTTCTCTGGGCATAGTCGGTTAAACCGGTGATGTTCAGCGGCGCGCCAATGCGCACCTGAGTATGGAACACGCGCTGCGCACAGGCCGCCAGACCTTCAATTTGCGCCGCGCCGCCGGTTAACACAATCCCCGCCGCCAGATGATGTTTAACACCCTGCTGGCGGAGCTGTTCCTGCAGCTGCAGGATCTCTTCATTGACCAGGTTAAGCAGCTCGGTATAGCGCGGTTCAATCACCTCTGCCAACGTCTGACGCTGCAGGCTACGCGGAGGACGTCCACCAACGCTCGGTACTTCGACGTTTTCGTCTTTACCGACGATGGAACCCAATGCGCATCCGTGACGAACCTTAATCGCTTCGGCATCGCTCGGCGGCGTACCGAAGGCATAGGCGATATCGCTGGTCACCACGTTACCGGCATACGGGATCACTTTGGTGTGACGCAATGCGCCGCCGGTGTAGACGGCGATATCCATTGTACCACCGCCGATATCCACAACGCAGACGCCCAGCTCACGTTCGTCTTCTGTTAATACCGAATAACTGGCCGCTAACCCGGCGAAAATAAGTTGGTCAACTTTCAGACCACAACGTTCCACTGCTTTAACAATGTTTTTTGCCATATCGTTATGGCAGGTGATCAGATGCACCTTCGCCTGCATACGCACGCCGGACAGCCCTACCGGGTTTTTAATCCCTTCCTGGTAGTCGATAGCATATTCCTGCGGAATCACGTGCAGGACACGATGTTCATCGCGAACGCGAACCGACTTCGCGGTGTGGACCACGTTCTCGACGTCGTCCTGCGTCACTTCTTCTTCCGAAATCGGTACCATCCCGATTTCATTCTGACAGCTTATATGTTTACCCGAAAGTGCCAAATAAACTGATGAAATCTGGCAATCCGCCATCAGTTCGGCCTGGTCGATGGCGCGCTGTACGCATTTCACTACCGACTCGAGGTCGTTCACACCGCCTTTATCCATACCACGCGATGGGCAACTGCCCACGCCGATGATATTGATCATGCCGTCGGGCAGAACTTCCCCTACTAAAGCGGCCACCTTGGCGGTGCCAATCTCCAGTCCAACTACCAGTTTTCTGTCCGTCGCCTTGATCATTGTTGTTCTGCCTGTGCCTGATTCTGCTTTGCCAGCACCTGCCCCATGTCACGATACCCCTGCAGCACTTCGTTCTCGCTGCCTTCGGGGCCGTATAACATCGGTAAATTCTGTTTGCTGGTGCGATCCGCCGGCACGCTGAAGGCATTTCCTTCTGCATCCACCATATGTTGATCATTCCAGCGCGCTATCGGCACATATTCAACCAGATGAATCTTCAATTCATCGGGCCACTGCTTTCGGACGCTCGCCTGCTTAATCCACGGCAGACGTTCAATCTGGCTCTGGATGATGTTCACATCCTGAGTCATAAAGGTACCCGGCGAACCCAGCGCCAGGATCGCCTGACGGATGTCATCATTGCGCGTATAGTGGCGCTCGCCGGTCACCACCATCTTCGACAGCGGTAAGCGCTGCGCATCTTCCATCCAGCCAAGAACCATCCACCCGCTGACCAGCACGGTAAACAGCACCGCCAGCAGGAAAACGATCCCTGCCAGCCGCGTTCCATTACTCCGACGCGAAGAAGAAGCCTCTTCTTCATGGTTCCGCGTATTCAGCGCAGCCTGCGACATATCACCCCGCCAGGTCCAGAATTCGTACAACAAGCTGGGAGAAGCTCATTCCTGCCTGACGCGCCGCCATTGGCACAAGGCTATGGCTGGTCATGCCCGGGGAAGTATTCGCTTCCAGCAGATAAAACTGGCCATCGCTGTCCAGCATCACGTCAATACGGCCCCAGCCTTTGCAACCCAGAACATTCCAGGCTTTAAGCACCAGGTTCTGAATAGCTGACTCACGCGCGGGATCTTCAAATCCTGGGCAGAAATATTGCGTCTCATCAGAGAGATACTTCGCCTCATAATCATAGAAGGTTCCCGCGGCCTGGATACGTATTGACGGTAAAATTTCTTCACCGACTATGGCGACGGTAAATTCCGGTCCACTGAGCCATTTTTCGACCAAAACTTCATCATCATGCTGAAAAGCCAACGCCAATGCACTTGCTAAATCACAACTTTCGCTGACTTTCGACATCCCGACGCTGGAGCCTTCACGGCTCGGCTTGATGATGACCGGCAGACCCAGCGCCGCAATTTGCTGTTCGACGTCAGTAGACAGCCCGGCGGCAAACTGGGCGCGGGTCAGCGCCACCCACGGCGCGACCGGTAATCCGGCGCCCTGCCACAGCCACTTGCTGCGCAGTTTATCCATTGAAATCGCCGAAGCCATCACGCCGCTGCCGGTATAAGGCAGCTGGATTAACTCCAGCAGCCCCTGCAGAGTGCCATCTTCCCCGCCGCGGCCGTGGAGGGCAATAAACGCTTTCTTAAAGCCCTGCTTTTTTAGCTGGGTAATATCAACATCGCGCGGGTCGACCGGATGGGCGTCCACCCCGCCTTCACGCAGCCCGGCCAGCACCGCCGCGCCTGAATTCAGCGACACTTCACGTTCAGCGGAGGTTCCACCGAAAAGCACCGCGATTTTATCAGCCATGGCGCTCCTCCTCCGTTTTTTGCGGGATCAGTTTGATTTCAGCCAGGTGGCGGGCGATTTTACCGATGTTACCGGCGCCCTGCACCAGTACTAAATCGTTGCCGGTCAGGACTGACGCCAGCATCTCCGCGGCCTGGGCCGAATCGGGCACCAGGATCGGATCCACTTTCCCGCGACCGCGAATGGTGCGGCACAGCGAGCGGCTGTCGGCGCCCGGGATCGGCGCTTCGCCCGCCGGATAGACGTCCAGCATCAGCAGGGCATCCACCTGGGTCAGCACGTTGGCAAAATCATCATACAGATCGCGGGTACGGGTATAACGGTGCGGCTGGAATACCATCACCAGGTTTTTATCCGGCCAGCCGGCGCGCGCTGCTTTAATGGTGGCGTCCACTTCCGTCGGGTGGTGACCGTAATCATCGATCAGCATCGCGCTGCCCGGTTTGCCGTTGACTTCGGCCAGCGGAAACTCGCCAAGAAAATCAAAGCGGCGTCCAGTTCCCTGGAAGCTCTCCAGTGCGCGCAGAATAGCCCGATCGTCAATCCCCTCTTCCGTCGCCACGGCGACGGCCGCCGCCGCGTTCAGCGCGTTATGGCGTCCCGGGGCATTGAGCGTCACCTGCAGGATCGCTTTATCCTGGCGCACCAGGCGGAAATGCCCCTGCGCCCCAACCTGACGATAGTCCTCGACGCGTACGTCGGCGTCGTCGCTAAAACCGTAGGTGGTGATCTGCCGGCCAACGCGCGGCAGCAATTCCCGGATCACCGGATCGTCCACGCACATCACCGCGCGTCCGTAGAACGGCAGGTTATGCAGGAAGTTGATAAAGGTCTGCTTCAGATTCTCAAAGTCGCCATGGTAGGTATCCATGTGATCGGCTTCGATGTTGGTGACAATGGCCACCATCGGCTGCAGATGCAGAAACGACGCGTCGCTCTCATCCGCTTCCGCGATCAGGTAACGGCTATGGCCAAGACGGGCATGTACGCCCGCCGCTTTTACCAGTCCGCCGTTGACGAAGGTCGGGTCCAGCCCGGCCTCGGCGTAAATGCTGGATACCATCGCGGTGGTGGTGGTTTTGCCGTGGGTCCCGGCAATGGCGATCCCGTGGCGAAAGCGCATAAGTTCCGCCAGCATTTCGGCACGACGGATCACCGGGATACGCGCCTCATGCGCGGCAACGATTTCCGGGTTATCTGCCGAAATCGCGCTGGAAACGACAACCACGCTGGCATCACGCACGTTTTCCGGGCGATGGTTGAAATAAATGGTGGCGCCAAGCTGCGACAGCTGCTGGGTCACCGGATTCGGCGCCAGGTCGGAGCCGCTGATCTGGTAACCTTCGTTAGCCAACACTTCGGCAATACCGCCCATACCGGCACCGCCGATGCCGACAAAGTGAATGTGCCGAACGCGACGCATCTCGGGCACTATGGAACGCAGTTTTGCCAAATCTTGTGTATTCATTCTTTACGCCATCAACTTCTGTATTCGGGCGGTGAAAATCACCGCAATTAGCGCGCCAAAGCTACGGCGCTGACCTCTTCTGCTACCCGCTCGGTAGCGTCCGGAATCGAAGCGCCACGCGCTCGTTCCGCCATATCCAGCAAGGTTTCCCGATCCCAGCTCGCCAGGGTAGAGGCAACCGCCTCTACCGTGAACTCAGGCTGTTCAAGAATTTTCGCCGCGCCGGCTTTCTCCAGCGGCAGCGCATTCCAGTACTGCTGACGATCTTTGTGCTGGAACGGGACAAACAGCGCTGGTAAACCTGCGGCCGCGATTTCGCTAACCGTCAGCGCGCCGGAACGGCAAACCACAACATCTGCCCAGGCATACGCCGCGGCCATGTCATCAATAAATTCCGTCACTTTATGCTGCGGCTGTCCGGCGGCGGCATAGGCCTGCTGCACGGTTTGCTGGCCGCCTTTGCCGCTTTGATGCCAGATGGTCACCGTAGCGCCGAGCTTCGCCGCCACCTGCGGCATCGTCTGGTTCAGGACGCGCGCGCCCTGAGAGCCACCGACCACCAGCACGCGAATCGGCCCCTGACGGCCAACCAGACGCTGACCTGGCAGCGGCAGCGCCAGTACATCGGTGCGCACCGGGTTCCCAACGACGTCCGCATGCGGGAACGCGCCGGGAAACGCCTGCATCACTTTCTTCGCAATCTTCGCCAGCCACTTGTTAGTCAGGCCGGCAATGCCGTTTTGCTCGTGGAGGACCACCGGGATCCCCAGCGACCACGCCGCCAGACCGCCAGGCCCGGAAACATAGCCGCCCATACCCAGCACCACGTCCGGCTGGAAACGCTTCATGATCGCCCGCGCCTGACGCCAGGCGTTAAAGATACGCACCGGCGCCAGTAGCTGCGCTTTGATACCTTTGCCACGCAGGCCGGAGATGCGGATAAAATCAATTTCGATGCCGTTTTTCGGCACTAAATCCGCTTCCATACGATCGGCGGTACCCAGCCAGCGAACCTGCCAGCCCTGGTCCATTAAATGGTGCGCGACCGCCAGTCCCGGGAACACATGCCCGCCGGTACCGCCCGCCATCACCATCAACCGCTTTTCCTGACCGCTCATCGCACACCCCGTGTAAACGCCTGGGCTTTTTCCAGACGCGTTTCATAATCAATTCGCAACAACAACATAATGGCCGTCGACATAATCAACAGACTGGAACCACCATAACTGATCAGCGGCAGCGTCAGACCTTTCGTCGGCAGCATCCCCGCCGCCGCGCCGACGTTAACTAACGCCTGGAAGCTAAACCAGATACCAATCGCACAGGCGAGGAAGCCGGAAAAGCGATGATCGATCTCCAGCGCTTTACGGCCAATCGACATGGCGCGGAAAGCGACGAAGAATACCATTAAAAGCGCCAGTACCACACCGATATAACCGAGTTCTTCGCCGATAATGGCGAAGATAAAGTCAGTGTGCGCTTCCGGTAAATACTCCAGTTTTTGCACCGAGTTGCCGAGGCCCTGCCCCCACATCTCGCCGCGGCCGAAAGCCATCAGCGACTGGGTCAGCTGGTAGCCGCTGCCGAACGGGTCTTCCCACGGGTTCCAGAAGGAGGTCACGCGGCGAATACGGTATGGTTCGGCGAGGATCAGCAGGACCACCGCCGAAATACCCATGCCGATAATGGCGATGAACTGCCACAGCTTCGCGCCAGCGAGAAACAGCATCGCCAGCGTGGTGACGAACAGGACCACCACGGTACCGAGGTCAGGCTGCGCCAGCAGCAGGATGGCCAGTACGAAAATCACGCCCATCGGTTTTAAGAAGCCGCGCAGGTTGTTACGCACTTCGTCGGCTTTACGCACCAGATAGTTGGCGATGTAGCAGAACAGCGACAGCTTGGTGAACTCCGCCGGCTGAATACGCAGCGGACCAAGGGCTATCCAGCGCGATGCGCCGTTTACCGAGCTGCCTACTACCAGTACGATCAGCAGCATGACGATCGAGGCGATCAGCATCGCGGTACTGTGGCGCTGCCAGAAATCCATCGGCAGACGTAGCGTAATCATCGCCAGCGCGAAGGCCAGCACAATGTACAGGCCGTCACGCTTGGCGAAGAGGAAAGGATCGTTCGCCAGGCGCTGTCCGACCGGCATCGACGCCGAGGTCACCATAATAAAGCCGATCGCCGCCAGGCCGAAGGTCAGCCATAGCAGCATCCGGTCATACATCACCAGACTGTCGTTATCTTTCGGGCGCGAGCCCATCACCCAGCCTTTCAGCGCAGCGAATAGCCAGGCGAAAATAAACATCCCCGGCAATCGCGGCAGTCTCAGCCGAGGCAGGCTCAGCTGCGGCATTCTCAGGCGTGGGAGAGAGAAACGCATCAACCTAACTCCTTCGCCAGACGGGCAAACATCTCGCCCCGTTGTTCAAAGTTCTTAAACTGATCCAGGCTAGCGCAGGCCGGCGACAGGAGCACCATGTCCCCCGCTTTCACCAGGGGAGCAATCTGACGCATCGCCTGTTCCATAGTCTCAGTTTGTACCGCCACCTCAGGACGCAGCTCAGCGAGCTCGGCGCCATCGCGACCAAAGCAGTACAGGCGAATACGATCGCCGCCGAGGTAGCGCTTCAGCGGGGTAAAATCAGCGGACTTGCCGTCGCCGCCCAGCAGCAGATAGAGCGTGCCGTCCAGCTGCAGGCCGTTCAGCGCCGCCTCGGTGCTGCCGACGTTGGTCGCCTTCGAGTCGTTAATCCAGCGTACGCCGTTGTGATCCAGCACCAGCTGGAAACGGTGCGCCAGACCGGTAAAGGTGGTCAGCGCCTTCAGGCTGCTGGCCCGCGGCAGACCCGCGGCATCGGCCAGCGCCAGCGCCGCCAGGGCGTTGCTGTAGTTATGCTGACCGGTGAGAGGCATCTCTTTCACATTGAGGACTTTCTCACCTTTAACGCGCAGCCAGGTTTCGCCCTGCTGGCGGTTAAGGTGGTAGTCACCGACATCGACGCCAAAGCTAATGCAGCGTTCGTCCGCCCCGCGTACCGGCATGGTGAGCGCATCGTCCGCATTCACCACGCAGGTCTTCGCATTCTCGTAAATCCGCAGCTTCGCCGCGCGATACTGCTGCAGCCCCAGCGGGTAGCGGTCCATATGGTCCTCAGTCACGTTGAGGATGGTTGCCGCCACCGCCTGCAGGCTGGAGGTGGTTTCCAGCTGGAAGCTGGAGAGCTCCAGCACATACAGCTCTCGATCGGTGTCCAGCAGCATCAGCGCCGGCAGGCCGATATTGCCGCCCACGCCGACGTTAACTCCAGCGGCTTTCGCCATCTCGCCCACCAGGGTAGTAACAGTGCTTTTGCCGTTAGAACCGGTAATGGCGATAATCGGCGCCTGCGCTTCGCGGCAGAACAGTTCGATATCGCCAACGATCTCTACGCCAGCATCGGCCGCTGCGCTGAGCGAAGGATGGGCCAGCGCAATCCCCGGGCTGGCGACAATCAGGTCCGCCGCCAGCAGCCAGGTATCATTGAGTCCGCCGACATGGCATTCGACCGATTCGGGTAATTTATCCAGCCCCGGAGGCGCGACGCGGGTGTCCATCACGCGCGGGGTTACGCCGCGCGCCATGAAAAAGTCCACGCATGACAGGCCGGTCATACCCAGCCCAATAATGACGACTTTTTTACCCTGATAATCTGCCAGCCCATAAAGACTTGCGCCGGGTAGGTGTTGAACCACAGGAAGCCCAGCCCCGCCCCGACAATCGCCGTACAGACGATCACCAGCTCGCCAGCGTGGCGCAGATACGGGATATGCAGGTAGTTGGCGAAATTCATGTTGCCGGTGGCCCATGCCACCAGCGCAAAGCCTGCCGCGACGAAAACGGTCGGCATAATCGCCAGGCCGTCGAGGCCGTCGGTCAGGTTGACGGCGTTGCCGGTACCGACGATAACGAAGTAGGCCAGCAAGATATAGAACAGCCCCAGCTGCGGCATTACGTCTTTAAAGAACGGCACCACCAGCTCGGTTGCCGGGGTATCTTTCCCCGCCAGATACAGCGCGAAGGCCACGCCCAGGGCGATCACCGACATCCAGAAATACTTCCAGCGGGCGATCAGGCCTTTGGTATCTTTGCGCACGACTTTACGGTAATCATCAACGAAACCGATGATGCCGTAGCCGATTAATACCGTCAGTACGCACCAGACGTACGGGTTAGATGGATAGGCCCACAGCAGAACGGAAACGGTGATCGCGGTGAGGATCATGATCCCGCCCATGGTCGGAGTACCGCGTTTACTGAAATGAGACTCCGGGCCGTCGTTACGTACGACCTGGCCAAAGGCGAGTTTTTGCAGACGGGCGATCATGCGCGGGCCCATCCACAACGAGATGAACAGCGCGGTCAGCAGGCTGACGATGGCGCGAAACGTCAGATAAGAAAAGACGTTAAAGCCGGAATAATATTTGACCAAGTGTTCGGCCAGCCATACTAACATGTCCCAGTCTCCTGTAATGCGCGTACTACCTCTTCCATGGCGGCACTACGTGAACCTTTCACTAAAATGGTCATTATTTTGTGCTCCGCCAGCAGCTCGCGCAGGCGAGCCACCACGGCGGCTTTATCGTTAAAATGTTCGCCCACGCCGCTGGCGCGGCTGATATCCGCGCTCAAGGCGCCGACGCTGAGGACGCAATCCAGCCCCGCCGCTTTCGCCGCTTCGCCGACTTCGCGATGGCAGGCCGCGCTCTCCGCGCCAAGCTCTGCCATATCGCCGACCACCATCGTGCGAAAGCCGGGCATCTCTGACAGCACCTGCACCGCCGCGGTCATCGAACCAACGTTAGCGTTATAGGAATCATCCAGCAGCAGCTGGCTCTCGGTCAGCCGGATCGGGAACAGACGTCCCGGAACGGCCTGCAGCTGCGCCAGTCCGGCTTTCACCGCCGCCAAATCGGCGCCTACCGCCATCGCCAGCGAAGTGGCGGCCAGCGCATTAGCGATGTTGTGGCGTCCCGGCAGCGGCAGCAGTACGTCAACGTTGCCGGTTGGGGTCTGCAGCGTAAATTCGGTGCCGTGGCTGGTGATCTGCACGTTGGTCGCCGTGAAATCGCTGTTCGCCGCGTTCGGCGAGAAGCGCCACACTTTGCGATCGCCAATCACCGCCTGCCAGTTCAGCCAGTCGTTATTGTCGGCATTGAGGATGGCGATGCCATTTTCCGGCAGACCGGTATAGATTTCGCCCTTCGCCTTCGCCACGCCCGCCAGCGAACCGAAACCTTCCAGGTGCGCCGCAGCAAGGTTGTTGACCAGCGCCGCTTCCGGACGCGTCAGGCTGACGGTCCAGGCGATTTCGCCCTGGTGGTTGGCGCCGAGTTCGATCACCGCGTACTGATGCTCTTTGGTCAGCCGCAGCAGCGTCATCGGGACGCCGATATCGTTGTTCAGGTTGCCGGCGGTATACAGCGTGTTGCCGCACTGGCTGAGGATCGCCGCGGTCATCTCTTTAACCGAGGTTTTACCGGACGAGCCGGTCAAGGCGACGACGCGAGTCGGCACCTGCTGACGCACCCAGGCGGCTAACTCACCGAAAGCCTGCCGGGTATCGTTCACAATCACCTGCGGGAGATCGCAGGCCAGCGGACGACTCACCAGCAGCGCGCCGGCGCCCGCCGCTTTCGCCTGTTCGGCAAAATCATGGGCGTCGAAACGCTCCCCTTTCAGCGCCACAAACAGGCAGCCCGCCGTCACTTTACGGGTATCGGTGGTCACCTCGTCGATAGCGACATCGCTACCCTGCCGTTCGCCATGGGCGATCGCGGCAAGTTGACTTAACGTAAAGCGAATCATGCTACCGCTCCCAGCAGACGCGCGACGGTCACGCGGTCGGAATAATCCAGACGGCGGTTGCCGACGATCTGGTAATCTTCATGGCCTTTACCCGCCACCAGCACCACGTCGTTCTCTTTCGCCTGCATCACGGCGTTGGTCACCGCTTCCGCGCGGCCTTCCATCACCTTCGCCTGACCTGCATCGAGCATGCCGGCCAGAATATCGTTGATAATCGCCCGCGGCTCTTCGGTGCGCGGGTTATCGTCAGTAACGACCACGATGTCGGCAAATTCTTCCGCGATAGCGCCCATCAACGGACGTTTACCTTTGTCGCGGTCGCCGCCGCAGCCGAAGACGCACCACAGCTTGCCGCTGCAGTGCAGGCGTGCCGCCTGCAGCGCTTTTTCCAGCGCGTCAGGCGTATGGGCATAATCTACCACCACGGCAGGTTTACCCGGCGCGCTGAACACTTCCATACGGCCGCACACCGGCTGTAAACGCGCTGCGGTCTTCAGCAGATCGGCCAGCGGATAGCCCAGCGCCAGCAGCGTGGCCAGCGCCAGCAGCAGGTTGCTGACGTTAAATGCGCCCATCAGGCGGCTTTCGATTTCGCCTTTGCCCCAGCTGGAGTCAAACTGGATGGTCGCCCCGCTGTCGTGATAGTTCACCGCAGTAGCCTTTAGCCAGCGGCCGTGGCAATTCGGGTTGATATGATCTTCCATCGATACCGCCACCGCGTCCGGCAGCTTCGCCAGCCAGCGACGACCGACTTCATCGTCAGCATTGACGATGGCCTGACCGCAATGATGGGTGGAGTACAGCAGCCATTTCGCCGCCTCGTAGTGCTCCATGTCGCCATGGTAGTCGAGATGATCGCGGCTGAGATTGGTAAACACCGAGGCGGCAAACTGCAGGGCCGCTACGCGGTGCTGTACCAGACCGTGGGAGGAGACTTCCATCGCGCCGAAGGTAGCCCCCTGCCCGACCAGACTGGAGAGCACATGTTGAACGTCCACCGCGGAACCGGTGGTGTTTTCAGTTGGAACGACTTTATCCAGCAGACCGTTACCGACGGTCCCCATCACCGCGCTGGTTTCGCCGAGCAGCTTTGCCCACTGCGCCAGCAGCTGAGTGGTGGTGGTTTTCCCGTTGGTGCCGGTGACGCCCACCAGACGCAGCTGCTGCGACGGCTGATGATAAAAACGCCCGGCCAGCGCCGATAAGCGTTCGTTAAGCTGGCTCAGGTAGATAACCGGCACGCCGTGCATTTCACGGATCTCACCGTCTTTAGCTTCGCCCTGCGCTTCAGCAATAATGGCAGCCACACCTTGCGCTATCGCCTGCGGGATATAACGACGCCCGTCCGCCTGATGACCCTGTACCGCGATAAAGAGATCGCCGGAAGCAGCCACCCGGCTGTCCAGCGTCATCTCTCGCAGAATGCGCTCCGGTGCGTTTGGCACCCATGGAGCGAGTAGGTCGCGCAAATTACGATCTGCCACCTGTTCCCTCGCCTTGATTAATTACAAATTCACTTTTTTCGCCCGTTGCCAGCGCATCCGGCTCGATGTTCATGGTGCGCAATACGCCGCCCATGATGGCACCGAAGACCGGCGCGGAAACGGCGCCACCGTAGTATTTACCTGCCTGCGGGTCGTTGATCACCACCACCAGCGCGAAGCGCGGATGGCTGGCGGGCGCAACGCCTGCGGTGTAAGCAATATATTTGTTGATATAGCGGCCATCCGGCCCCACTTTTTTCGCCGTACCGGTTTTAATCGCGATGCGATAGCCTTTGATCGCCGCTTTCACACCGCCGCCGCCGGGCAGCGCCACGCTTTCCATCATATGAACGACGGTACGAACGAGTGATTCCGGGAAGACGCGCTCGCCCGGAACCGGAGGATCAACCTTGGTAATCGACAACGGGCGATAGATGCCATAGCTGCCAATCGTTGCGTAGACTCGCGCTAACTGTAACGGGGTTACCATTAGCCCATAGCCGAAAGAAAAGGTGGCCCTCTCTATGTACCCCTGTCAGGGTCAATTCACTGTAACGCGCCACGTCTTTAATTTCGTGACCGTTAATTCGATATGGGATGGTGTTCAGTACGGTATTTTCACGCACCACGCCGCGCTGCAGCGCGGTCATCACGACCATCGGTTTTACCGTTGAACCCGGCTCGAACACGTCGGTAATTGCCCGGTTACGCATGGTGTCTTTCGCCGTGCCGGTAAAGTTATTCGGGTTGTAGGACGGGCTGTTGGCCATCGCCAGCACTTCGCCAGTACTCACGTCGACCAAAACGGCGCTGCCGGATTCCGCTTTGTTAAACGCCACGGCGTTATTCAGCTCACGGTAAACCAGCGCCTGAAGGCGTTCATCGATACTCAACGCAAGGTTGTGTGCGGCCTGGCTATCGGTGGAAGAAATATCTTCGATGACGCGACCATAGCGGTCTTTACGCACAATACGTTCGCCCGGCTGGCCGGTGAGCCACTTATCGAAGCTTTTCTCAACCCCTTCAATCCCCTGACTGTCGACGTTGGTAAAGCCGATCAAGTGAGCGGTCACTTCGCCCGAAGGATAATAACGGCGAGATTCTTCACGCAGATAAATGCCCGGGAGTTTGAGCTTTTTGATGTAGTCGGCCATATCAGGGTTAACCTGACGAGCCAGATAGATAAAGCGCATACGTGGGTTGGTGTTGATGCGCGATGCCAGCTGATCGAGCGGCATATTGAGCGCATCTGCCAGCGCCTTCCAGCGATTGTTCAGCACCACACCGCCGGCTTCATGCAGCTCTTTCGGGTCAGCCCAGATGGCTTTTACCGGCACGCTCACCGCCAACGGGCGACCAGAGCGATCAGTAATCATGCCGCGAGACGTGGAAACTTCCTGCACGCGCAGCGAACGCATGTCACCCTGACGCACCAGCATATCTGGCGCGATAATCTGTAGCCAAGCCACGCGGCCCAGCAGGAAACCCAGTGCAATCAGAATACAGCCGCAAAGCAACGCAAAACGCCAGCTTATAAAGCTGGCCTGTTCTTCCTGACGTTTCGGTTTAAGCGTTTTTGCCGCCGGTTTCATGCGTTGCAATAATCCTTATTTTTGTACAACAATGTTTTCTTTTGACGGATCAACATGTTGCATCTGCAACTTATCTGTAGCGATACGTTCGACGCGGCTATGATCGCCCAAAGCATTCTCTTCGAGGATCAGGTTTCGCCACTCAATGTCCAACGCATCGCGCTCCAGCACCAACTGTTCACGTTGGGCCGTTAACAGGCGAGTATGGTGAGCGGTCGTCACCACCGTTACCGCCGTAACAATAATGCAAATGAACAGACAGAGTGGCAGCTTCCCATATTGCAAAAGGTCGTCGCGAATAACGCCAGGCAAGGCATGACGTTCGCCATTTCCTAACGACCCGGTTATTTTGCTTAGGGTTTCTGTCACTCTGCCGATCATGCGTTCGTCCTCTCTGCAATACGCAGCACTGAACTACGAGCACGTGGATTCTCGGCCACTTCTTCTTCGCCCGGCATCAACTTGCCTAGCGCTCGTAAATGACGGCCACCCAGTTTCCTGAGCTGCTCTTCAGTCATCGGGATCCCCGCTGGAACCTGAGGACCGCGGCTTTGTTCACGCATAAAGCGTTTCACAATGCGGTCTTCCAGCGAATGGAAGCTAATGATTGACAGCCGCCCACCCGGGGCCAGCACGCCAAGCGAGCTTTTTAGCGCCTGCTCTATCTCCTCCAGCTCACTATTCACCCAAATACGCACCGCCTGGAAGGTACGGGTTGCGGGGTGTTTGAATTTGTCTTTTACCGGCATCGCAGCGGCGATCACTTCCGCCAGCTCTTTGGTTCGCGTCATCGGCTCAATACGGTTGCGCTCCACAATGGCGCGCGCAATGCGTTTACCAAAACGTTCTTCACCGAAGGTTTTAATAACCCAGGCAATGTCCGCTTCTTCCGCGGTAAGCAGCCATTCGGCAGCCGATTGGCCGCGCGTAGGATCCATACGCATATCCAGCGGACCGTCACGCATAAATGAGAAACCGCGTTCGGCATCATCGAGCTGCGGCGAAGAGACGCCAAGATCGAGAAGAATGCCATCGATCTTGCCGACGAGATCGCGCTCGGCGACGTAGTCCGCCAGCGCAGAGAAAGGGCCATGGACGATGGAAAAACGCGGATCATCAATGGTCTTGGCCACTGCGATCGCTTCAGGATCGCGATCGATTGCGATCAGACGTCCCTGCTCGCCAAGCTGCGAGAGAATGAGACGCGAGTGACCGCCACGGCCAAAGGTGCCATCAATATAGATACCGTCTGGACGAATATTCAGGCCGTTAACGGCTTCATCCAGCAGTACAGAAGTATGTTTAAAATTTTCCATCATATTTATAAGGACAAATCCTGCAATCGCTCCGACAGCGCCCCTGAAGCAGATTGCTCAGCGTCGATATCTTCCTTGACCCGTTGATACCAGGCCGTTTCATCCCACAGTTCAAATTTGTTGAACTGCCCGACCAGCATCACTTCTTTGGTCAATCCGGCGTGTTGCCGTAAAACCGGCGCAATCAATAATCGCCCCGCGTTATCCATCTGACATTCGCTAGCATGTCCCAACAGCAATCGCTGTACGCGGCGCTCGACGGGATTCATGCTCGACAAACGCGATAACTTTTGCTCGATAATTTCCCACTCGGGCAGAGGATAAAGCAGCAGGCAGGGGTGATGGATGTCAATGGTACAAACCATTTGACCGGTAGCATTCTCAAGCAGCGTGTCCCGATATCGGACAGGGACGGCTAAACGCCCTTTGCTGTCGAGATTGACTAACGTTGCCCCTCGGAACATGCCAGCCTCTCCCCTAATTACCACTTTGCCCCACAAATTCCCACTTTAAGGAGTTTACGGAGCAGAGGAAAAGCTTGTCAAGCCAGCATGAATGCCAACAGAGTCCAAAATACCGTTATTTACGGACGACAATAGCCCTGATTAAAAATTATCCAACCGACGAGGCAAATTAACGTCATGAATACCCGCAAGAAAAATACAGACAGTTTCACAACGCGTTAACGCAACTAAATATCATCAAAAGAATTTATAAAGTGTCAGTTTGCGACGCGAGCGGCATTTTAGGACATTCTGCTGTCCGTTAACAGTCCTAGTGGCGCGCCCTTGCGAGGATTTCAAATGCAGACGAGATCCCATTCTGGTAGGTCAGCAAAGAAGTGTTTGTTATTTCGGCAATCTGCCGGGAGAATGTAACAAAATAATACACAAATAATATAATTTTACTTTGCGTTCACAATAATAAACGCTCGGCAGGTAATTTTGAGGGGAATTAAATAGAAGGCTAACAAAAAATAAGGAATTATCTGAATATCCACACGGGAATAATGTTTTCACGATGAAGGCAGCCTATTGCCACCCTCATCGCAAAAGGATTACCGGCGACTCAAACTGCCGCGACGATAAAGATTACGGCGAATACGACTTAGCCCTGGCTTCGGTTTACGAGGCTCATCAAGGCTTGCGAGGACAATTTCCAGCACGCGTTCAGCCACATCACGGTGACGCTGAGCCACCGCCAGCACTGGGCACTGCAGGAAATCAAGCAGCTCATTATCACCAAAGGTCGCAATCGCAAGATCGGTCGGCAGCTTACCTTCACGGCGCAGCGTGACATCCATAACCCCCTGCAACAATGCAAATGAAGTGGTGAACAACGCCTGCGGCATCGGATGCGTTTCCAGCCACTTCTCAAACAGCACCGCTGACGCTTCGCGCTCGTAGCTGTTGGCGTAGAGGAAATTAACCTCGCGCGGATCGTCTTTCCAGGCAGTCCGGAAGCCCTGCTCACGCAGATAGCTCACCGACAGCTCCGGAAGCGCTCCGAGATAAAGGACCGTTTCGGCCGGGAAAGTACGCAGCTCAGCGGCCAGCATCTCCGAATCGTCCTGATCGGCACCAACGACGCTGGTGAAGTGCTCACGATCGAGTGCACGGTCAAGCGCGACAATCGGGAATGAGTCGTTAGCCCAGCGCTGATAGAAAGGATGTTCCGGCGGCAGAGAGGTGGAAACAATAATGGCGTCAACCTGGCGCTGCAGCAGATGCTCAATGCAGCGCATTTCGTTATCTGGCTGATCTTCCGAACAGGCAATCAGCAGCTGATAGCCGCGCTGGCGCGCCTGCCGTTCAAGATAGTTCGCGATACGGGTATAGCTGGTGTTCTCCAGGTCCGGGATCACTAACCCAATAGAACGCGTGCGTCCTGCACGCAGGCCGGCAGCGACCGCGTTAGGATGGTAGTTATGCTCACGCACCACGGCCATCACTTTTTCGACAGTCTTGTCGCTCACGCGATACTGCTTCGCTTTGCCGTTAATCACATAGCTAGCGGTGGTTCGGGAAACACCGGCAAGCCGGGCGATCTCATCCAGTTTCACAATTGCCCCTTGCTTTATAAGTATAATCCGTAACATCTAAACGCAGAATGATCTCATCGGCAATAGCTTTTCTTCGCACTTCTTGCTGATTTCGCAAAAAAAAGCCCGACGTCTGGCCGGGCTACGATAAAGCGATGAGATCCAGGCTAACGCATAATCTTGTCACCGCGTGATAATCCAACTACACCTGAGCGCGCCACTTCCACAATTCTGGCGACATCGCGCAGCGAGGCAAGGAATGCATCCAGCTTATCGCTCGTGCCAACGAGCTGCACGGTATACAGCGACGGCGTGACGTCGATAATCTGCCCACGGAAAATCTCCGTGTTGCGTTTGACCTCGTCACGGCCATAACCGCTGGCCTGAACCTTCACCAGCATGATTTCACGCTCTACGTGCCCGCCCTGCCCTAACTCCGTAACCCGCAGCACATCCACCAACTTATGCAGCTGCTTTTCAATCTGCTCTATGGTTTTTTCATCACCGACCGTTTGAATGGTCATGCGTGACAGCGTGGGATCATCAGTGGGCGCAACGGTCAGGCTTTCAATGTTGTACCCACGTTGTGAGAACAACCCGATGACGCGCGACAGCGCACCGGACTCGTTTTCCAGCAATACAGATAATATCCGGCGCATAATCAGGTTCTCTCCGTTTTACTCAGCCACATCTCGTCCATTGATCCGCCGCGGATCTGCATAGGATAGACGTGTTCGCTCCCATCGACGCAGACGTCGACAAACACCAGGCGATTATTGCGCACCTGCTCCAGTGCCTCCGTCAGCTTGCTCTCAAGTTCGGATGGCTCGGTAATGCGGATCCCAACGTGGCCGTAAGCTTCAGCCAGGCGAACAAAGTCCGGCAGCGACTGCATATAAGACTGGGAGTGACGACCGGAATAGATCATATCCTGCCACTGCTTCACCATCCCCAGATAGCCGTTGTTGAGGTTGAGCACCAGCACCGGCAGTTCATATTGCAATGCGGTCGAGAGCTCCTGAATATTCATCTGGATGCTGCCATCGCCAGTCACGCACACCACGGTGGCATCCGGCAGAGCCATCTTAACGCCAAGGGCGGCAGGCAGACCGAAGCCCATCGTGCCGAGCCCGCCCGAGTTAATCCAGCGGCGCGGTTTATCAAACGGGTAGTACAGCGCGGCGAACATCTGATGCTGGCCCACATCAGAGGTCACATAAGCGTCACCATTGGTCAGTTTCCAGATGGTTTCCACCACCGCCTGAGGTTTAATCTGGCCGCTCTGGGTGTCGTATTTCAGGCACTGGCGAGCGCGCCACTGTTCGATTTGCTGCCACCAGTCGCGGATATCATCCAGCGGCTGGACGGTGCTCTCTTGATCCAGCAGCTCCAGCATTTGATCGAGAACGAGACCCGCATCGCCAACAATCGGAATATCCGCCGGAACGGTTTTCGAGATCGAGGTAGGATCGATGTCGATATGCAGTACGGTCGCATTCGGGCAGTACTTCGCCAGATTATTGGTCGTGCGGTCATCGAAGCGGACCCCGACGGCAAAAATCACGTCAGAATGATGCATCGTCATATTGGCTTCGTAGGTACCGTGCATCCCCAACATCCCCAGCGCCTGTCGATGCGTTGCCGGAAAACCGCCTAGCCCCATCAGTGAAGAAGCAACCGGTAAATTGAGTTTTTCGATAAGCGCCCGTAGCTGCGTATGACATTCGGCGTTGACTACGCCGCCGCCAACGTACACCACCGGCTTTTTCGCCGCGATAAGCGTCTGCAATGCGCGTTTGATTTGTCCTTTATGCCCTGTGGTGGTCGGATTATAAGAACGCATGCTCACCGCATCAGGCCAAACATAAGGCATCTTATGCGCAGCGTTGAGGATATCCTTTGGCAGATCAACCACCACCGGGCCTGGACGACCGCTGGCCGCCAACCAGAATGCTTTTTTCAAAACGCCGGGAATATCTTCGGTCTGCTTCACCAGGAAACTGTGCTTCACCACCGGTCGCGAAATCCCGACCATGTCGCACTCCTGAAATGCATCGTAGCCAATCAGCGAAGTTGCCACCTGACCGGACAGCACAACCAGCGGTATCGAGTCCATATAAGCCGTCGCAATACCGGTAATGGCATTGGTCGCTCCTGGGCCGGAAGTCACCAGCACCACGCCCACTTCACCCGTCGCGCGCGCCAGGCCATCGGCCATATGGACCGCCGCTTGCTCATGACGCACCAGCACATGATCAATGCCACCGACCGTATGTAGCGCGTCATAGATATCGAGGACAGCGCCCCCCGGGTAGCCAAATACCTGCTTCACGCCCTGATCGATTAACGACCGGACGACCATCTCGGCTCCAGACAACATCTCCATGGTTTGCCTCCAGGCTTCTCTTGCATCTTGATGACCGGGGAACTCATTTTCCGGCGGCCATGTGTCGACGGCGTATAACTCATCCGCCGACGCTAAATGATCGGTAAAGACCTAACATAACCGCTCGCCAACAGGCAGGCAATTCGCACATCTGCAGTAGAACCGGTACTAATAAGTGGGAAAATAAGGGGAAAAGGGAAAATGATGGATGATTGCTTCAGCGATAAGAAAAGAAGAGCGTGGATACTCGGGCGAAACGCACCATTACAGCAAAACCTGCATTTTTCACTTTGTTGCCGGCCACCTTCGTCGGCAATAACAGAATAATATTTTGCATTTATCGTTATTAAAAAAACAAACGGGATGCCAACGCACCCCGTTTATTTACTCGTGTTACTGCTGACGACAAGCATTCACCAGCAGCTCTTCCATCCACTGATGACCTTTATCCCGACCGGCCGCTTCATGCCAGGAAAGGTAGCAGGTACGGCTATTTAGCTTCATCGGCAGCGGTAAAATCTGTAGGCCCAACTGTTCAGAAAACTCTGCCGCTAAACGACGCGGGGCAATAGCCACCAGATGCGTTTGAGAAACAACATTCAGTACGCTAATAAGTGCCATGCCCTGATACGCAATACGATTTTGTTTATCAATTGAGTCATACCATGGCTGGCTAAATGATGCATAGCGTTCCAGAGAAACAACGGCATGCTCTTCCTGATAAATACTGTCTTCGGTAATAGGGCCATGAATACGAGGATGATTTTTACTGGCGACCAGCACCATTTCATCATTAAATAATGGCACGCAGGAAAACTCAGGGCGACGGAACTCGTCATAACCCAGGACGAACTCAATTTCCTGGTAGCGAAGTTGATGCTCTGTATTTTGGTTTAAGGCTGACTTAAATACCATGTGAATATGTGGCGCAACGGCATGCACTTTATTGAGGATAATTGACGTTAAATAATTATCCAGCGGGCTGCATACGCAAAGATTAAAAATACGCTCACTGCTCAAAGGATCGAAGCCCGAACCCGGGAGCTCATTTTGCACCAACTGCAGCGCCTGGCGAACCGAGCCAAACAGCTGGAAAGCGCGAGCGGTAGGCTGAATCCCCCGGCCGTAGCGCACAAAGAGCTCATCATTGAACATGACTTTCAGCCGGGCAACCGCATTACTGACCGCAGGCTGAGACATTCCGAGCGAGTGCGCTGCACGCGTTATATTTTGCTCCTGCATCACCGCATCAAATACGGTTAGCAAATTTAAATCGACCATCCGGAGCTGCGGTTTTGTTCCTTCATTCGTCGGTACGTGCTGCTGCTCCGATGCGTTAATTCCACAATCAGATACTATTGTCATACAAAACTCCCTTTGCCAAATGACATAAATATATTGTGGCCATATGATTTACCATGCATATAAGTTCCAAAAAAGATAATTTAATAAAAATCGGAATATATAAAGAGGCAAAGCGCGTGGCTTACAGCAGAAAACAGCGGCGCTTATATATATCACCAACTTAATGGAACATAGTTTACTCATGGATTAGACGAATACACAACATGCCGAAATCGTAATAATGGATTAAGTTTTATTAAAGTGTGTTATTAAATCAAAAAAGCAAATTAACATTTTTCTATCAGAAATACTCTTTTTAACTATACAAAATGCAATTTTAAAGCAATTATCCCTTTACTATCATTATGATATAGATCGCACTTATAGATGACAGAATAATGAGCAGATGCAATAAAGCTTGTATAAATGCGACAAAATATTAAAACCGCACGTTAACCTAAAAAATGATTCGCTATGAAATGAGACATTCATCAGCACAATTAGCTAATCCAGCCGTTTCGTTTACTTGCTCAATTGACCTTGTGAATCTCATTCAGTGTTGACATCAGAAGTCATATCCAGTACCACTAATAGCATATCGAATTCATCTGGAGAATGATGACAATGTTACGTACCACTCGCATCAACGGTCTACTACTACTAAACGCCTCTTCTGTGCGCGGTAGACTGGTGTGCGACGTATTACGTTAAGTCATCATCAGTAAAACAAAAACCCGCGCCGCTGCGCGGGTTTTTTTATGCTCGTAGCAAGGCGCCCAAGAAAACCCAAGGACCTAAACCATGAGCCAGCAAGTCATTATTTTTGATACGACCTTACGTGATGGTGAACAGGCATTACAGGCAAGCCTGAGCGTGAAAGAAAAGCTGCAGATTGCTTTCGCCCTCGAGCGTATGGGTGTTGACGTCATGGAAGTCGGCTTCCCTGTCTCTTCGCCGGGCGATTTCGAGTCCGTACAGACCATCGCACGCAACATTAAAAATAGCCGCGTCTGCGCGCTGGCTCGCTGCGTAGAACAAGATATTGATGTGGCCGCCGAGTCGCTGAAAGTGGCTGAAGCCTTCCGCATTCATACGTTTATCGCGACGTCCCCAATGCACATCGCCACCAAGCTGCGCAGTACGCTGGAAGAGGTTATTGAGCGCGCGGTCTATATGGTGAAACGCGCTCGTAACTATACCGATGACGTAGAGTTCTCCTGTGAGGATGCCGGCCGTACGCCAATCGATCAGCTGTCCCGTGTGGTTGAAGCCGCCATTAACGCCGGTGCCACCACCATTAATATTCCAGACACCGTCGGTTACACCCTGCCATTTGAATTCTCCAACATCATTACCGGCCTGTACGAACGCGTACCCAATATTGATAAAGCGATTATCTCCGTCCACACCCACGACGATTTAGGGATGGCTGTCGGTAACTCCCTGGCGGCAGTCCATGCCGGTGCGCGTCAGGTTGAAGGCGCAATGAACGGCATCGGCGAGCGCGCAGGTAACTGCTCGCTGGAAGAGGTCATCATGGCGATTAAAGTGCGCAAAGACATCATGAAAGTGCACACCGCTATCAACCACAATGAAATCTGGCGTACCAGCCAGACGGTTAGCCAGATCTGCAACATGCCAATCCCGGCAAACAAAGCCATTGTCGGCACCGGCGCCTTCGCCCACTCTTCCGGTATCCACCAGGATGGCGTACTGAAGAATCGCGAAAACTACGAAATCATGACCCCAGAATCCATCGGCCTGAATCAGGTTCAGTTGAACCTGACCTCTCGCTCCGGCCGCGCTGCCGTCAAGCACCGTATGGAAGAGATGGGTTACAAAGACACCGACTACAACATGGACCACCTGTACGACGCCTTCCTGAAGCTGGCGGATAAAAAAGGCCAGGTCTTTGATTACGATCTGGAAGCGTTGGCCTTCATTAACAAGCAGCAGGAAGAGCCGGAACATTTCCGCCTGGACTACTTCAGCGTGCAGTCTGGCTCCAGCGACATCGCCACGGCCTCCGTCAAGCTGGCCTGCGGCGAAGAGAGCAAAGCTGAAGCGGCTAACGGCAACGGCCCCGTTGACGCGATTTATCAGGCGATTAACCGTATCACCGGCTATGACGTCGAGCTGGTCAAATATGACCTGAACGCTAAAGGCCAGGGTAAAGACGCACTGGGTCAGGTTGATATCGTGGTGACCCATAACGGGCGTCGCTTCCACGGCGTGGGCCTGGCGACAGATATCGTCGAATCCTCCGCCAAAGCAATGGTCCACGTACTGAACAATATCTGGCGTGCCGCCGAAGTCGAAAAAGAATTGCAACGCAAAATTAAGAATAACGAGAACAACAAGGAAACCGTGTAATGTCGAAGAATTACCATATTGCTGTGTTACCAGGTGACGGTATTGGCCCGGAAGTGATGACACAGGCATTGAAAGTACTGGAAGCCGTGCGTCAGCGTTTTGATATGCGTATTACCACCAGCCACTATGATGTCGGTGGTATTGCCATCGACCGTCACGGCGAGCCATTACCGCAGGCCACCGTCGACGGCTGCGACCAGGCCGATGCCATTCTGTTTGGCTCCGTGGGGGGGCCAAAATGGGAAAACCTGCCGCCCGCACAGCAGCCAGAGCGCGGAGCCCTGCTGCCGCTGCGTAAACACTTCAAGCTGTTTAGCAACCTGCGTCCCGCAAAGCTGTATCAGGGGCTGGAAGAATTCTGTCCACTGCGTGCCGACATCGCGGCCAACGGCTTCGATATTCTGTGCGTTCGCGAGCTGACCGGCGGCATCTACTTCGGCCAACCGAAAGGCCGTGAAGGCAGCGGTCAACACGAAAAAGCGTTTGATACCGAGGTCTATCACCGCTTTGAAATTGAACGTATTGCGCGCATCGCGTTTGAATCTGCACGTAAACGTCGTCACAAAGTGACCTCCATCGACAAATCTAACGTGCTGCAGTCTTCTATCCTGTGGCGTGAGATCGTCAGCGAAATCAGCAAAGAGTATCCGGACGTTGAGCTGGCGCATATGTACATCGATAACGCCACCATGCAGCTGATTAAAGATCCGTCCCAGTTTGACGTGGTGCTGTGTTCTAACCTGTTCGGCGACATTCTCTCCGACGAATGCGCAATGATCACCGGTTCCATGGGGATGCTGCCATCCGCAAGCCTGAACGAAGAAGGCTTTGGCCTGTACGAACCTGCCGGCGGCTCCGCACCGGATATCGCCGGTAAAAACATCGCTAACCCTATTGCGCAAATTCTGTCGCTGGCGCTGTTGCTGCGCTATAGCCTGGATGCCAATGACGCAGCTTCCGCGATTGAAGCCGCGATCAACCGCGCGCTGGAAGAAGGCGTTCGCACCAGCGATTTAGCCCGCGGTGGCGCAGCCGTGAGTACCGATGAAATGGGCGACATTATTGCCCGCTACGTTGCCGAAGGGGTGTAACCATGGCGAAGACTTTATACGAAAAATTGTTTGATGCTCACGTGGTCTTTGAAGCGCCAAACGAAACGCCGCTGTTGTACATCGATCGCCACCTGGTGCACGAAGTGACTTCACCACAGGCGTTTGACGGCCTGCGCGCGCATAAACGCCCGGTACGTCAGCCGGGCAAAACCTTCGCGACGATGGATCACAACGTTTCGACTCAGACGAAAGACATCAACGCCTCCGGCGAGATGGCGCGTATTCAGATGCAGGAACTGATCAAGAACTGCAGCGAGTTTGGCGTAGAGCTGTACGACCTGAATCACCCTTACCAGGGTATTGTGCACGTGATGGGGCCGGAACAAGGCGTGACTCTGCCGGGCATGACCATCGTGTGCGGCGACTCCCATACCGCCACCCACGGCGCATTCGGCGCACTGGCGTTTGGTATCGGCACCTCGGAAGTCGAACATGTGCTGGCGACCCAGACGCTGAAACAGGGCCGCGCGAAAACCATGAAGATTGAAGTCAACGGCAAAGCAGCGCCGGGGATCACGGCAAAAGATATCGTACTGGCAATTATCGGTAAAACCGGCAGCGCCGGCGGCACCGGCTACGTGGTGGAATTCTGTGGCCAGGCGATTCGCGATCTGACCATGGAAGGCCGTATGACGCTGTGTAACATGGCTATCGAGCTGGGTGCAAAAGCGGGCCTGGTGGCGCCAGACGAAACCACCTTCAACTATGTGGAAGGCCGTCTGCACGCACCAAAAGGCCAAGATTTTGACGACGCGGTCAGCTACTGGAAAACCCTGAAGACCGACGATGGCGCGACCTTTGATAACGTCGTCACCCTGCAGGCGGAAGAGATTGCGCCACAGGTCACCTGGGGCACTAACCCAGGCCAGGTGATTTCCGTAAATGACAACATTCCGGATCCCGCATCCTTCAGCGATCCGGTCGAGCGCGCCAGCGCCGAGAAAGCGCTGGCCTATATGGGCCTCAAGCCGGGTATCCCATTGACCGATGTCGCCATCGACAAAGTGTTTATTGGTTCCTGCACCAACTCACGCATTGAAGATTTACGTGCGGCGGCTGAAATCGCCAAAGGCCGCAAAGTGGCTCCGGGCGTACAGGCACTGGTTGTGCCAGGCTCCGGCCCGGTGAAAGCACAGGCCGAAGCGGAAGGTCTGGATAAGATCTTTATTGAAGCCGGTTTTGAATGGCGTTTACCGGGCTGCTCGATGTGTCTGGCGATGAACAATGACCGCCTGAACCCCGGCGAGCGCTGTGCCTCCACCAGCAACCGTAACTTTGAAGGCCGTCAGGGCCGCGGTGGCCGTACTCACCTGGTCAGCCCGGCAATGGCCGCTGCGGCCGCGGTCACCGGTCATTTCGCCGATATTCGTAGCATGAAATAAGGAAACCATCATGGCAGAGAAATTTACCCAACATACGGGACTGGTGGTGCCGCTGGATGCCGCGAACGTCGATACCGATGCGATTATCCCGAAACAGTTTTTGCAGAAAGTGACCCGCACCGGCTTTGGCGCGCACCTGTTCAACGACTGGCGCTTCCTCGACGATAAGGGCGAGCAGCCAAATCCAGAATTCGTGCTGAACTTCCCGGAGTACAAAGGCGCCTCCATCCTGCTGGCGCGGGAAAACTTCGGCTGTGGTTCTTCGCGTGAACACGCGCCGTGGGCGCTGACCGACTACGGTTTTAAAGTGGTGATCGCCCCGAGCTTCGCCGACATCTTCTACGGCAATAGCTTTAACAATCAGCTGTTGCCGGTGACCCTGAGCGATGCACAGGTCGACGAACTGTTTGCGCTGGTGAAGGCCAATCCGGGGATTAAATTTGAAGTAGACCTGGAAGCACAGGTGGTGAAAGCAGGCGATAAGTCTTATAGCTTTAAAATTGACGACTTCCGTCGCCACTGCATGATTAACGGCTTAGATAGCATCGGCCTGACGCTGCAGCACGAAGACGCCATCTCCACCTACGAAAACAAGCAGCCAGCGTTTATGCGCTAACGCTTCTGATGCCGGATGCCCTGCGCATCCGGCATCATCACCTCACACGTCTTTCACCCGACAGGTCATGGCCAAAGTGACCACGGATATTCCCGCAATCACCCAGTACACCGAAAAGTGGCCAAAACTTTGCGCCAGCGCGCCCTGCACAATGCCCGCAAGGATGACCCCGGTTGAAATGCTATTGGTAAACAGCGTGGTCGCCGCCCCTGCGCGTCCCGGCATCAAATCCTGGAACCACAGCATACCAATCCCGGCGACAATGCCGATAAACACGGCGTTAAACAGCTGCAGTATCAGCAGCGACGTGTGGCTATGGAAGAAGATCAGCCCCACATAGAACAGCACGCCTGCCGCCACCGCCGTGACCATCATGCGTCGTTTACCAAAACGCTTCACGTAATAACCGGCGAGGATCATCGCCGGAATTTCCAGCCCGGCTGCGGTCCCCATCAGGATCCCCGCCAGGCTGTCAGGCAGGCCGAGATCGCTGCTGATCCACAGCGGCATGTCGATGATATACATGGTGTTGCAGGTCCACATCAGCGTCGATGCGATAAACAGCATCCGCACGTTGCTGTCCTTCCAGCCGCTCAGCTGATTCTGCTCGGCCTCACTGGGCTGCTCCACGCGCGCGACCGAAGGCAACGTCAGCGCGATCAGCGCCAGACTAATCGCAAAAATGGCTGCCGCGATAGAGAACATGGCGGTAAAGCCGTAATTCAGCGCCAGCATAAAGGCCAGCGGCGGGCCAATGACCCATGCCAGCGAAAGCTGGGCACGCATCACCGAGCTGAACATCACCACTTCACGCGCCGAACTGTCGGCGTACTCACGCGCCAGGGCAAACAGTTGCGGCATGGCGGCGTTGGCAATCGACGCCAGCAGCACGCCGCAGGTAATCAGCGTCAGATAATGGCGATTGAACGCAAACAGCAGCGCGTTGCCAACCGCCATCAGACAGCAGAACATAATCAGCTTACGCCTGTCTCCCCGGCTATCGGATCGCTTTGCCAGCGCAAGGCTGACGACGATCCCGGCGACCGCATTGACGGTATAGAACAGGCCAACCCAGAACGGCTGTACGCCGACCTCACGGCTGAGGTACAGGCTCAGGGTTGGCGCCTGGAGCGCTCCCGCGATCCCCATCATAAACGCTACCATCATAAAGGCAGCGTACACACCGTTGAGACGTCGTCCCATCGTCATTAACCAGAGCATGTGAAATCCTTTAAGCACGCGAAAGAATAAAAAAAAGCCAGCAGATAATACCTGCTGGCAAATACTCAGTCACACATGATTAGGCGAATTAATGCTCAGAGGTCGGTTTCGTAACTTCCCACTGCATCAGATAATTCAGCACTTCAAGCCGCTGCGCGGTTGCCTGGCGGGCCAGCCAGGAAACCTGTTTGGTAGCAGAAAAATAACGCTGGTAGAACTGATACATAGTGACCTCCTCATCTACCTCGTAGATTTCACGTTGCCGGTAAACCGCATACCTGTTTGTCCCCATTCACATACAACGATGTGGCCAGGGCGAGCAGGCGCAGCCAATGCATCCGCAACCTGAAAGACGATGGGTAGACACCTCCTCGCTTCATCGAAAGTCATTATTGGCTTAATATAGGGATTAATAAATTGCTGAGTTTTTAGCGGGAGTTCCTCTTTTATGCCTTCAGGTCGACTGCAACAACAATTCATCCGCTTATGGCAGTGCTGCGAAGGGAAATCGCAGGAAACCACGCTCAACGATCTGGCTGAACTGCTGAACTGTTCCCGCCGCCATATGCGCACGCTGTTGAACACGATGGAAGCGCGCGGCTGGCTGACCTGGGAAGCCGAAGTCGGGCGCGGCAAGCGCTCTAAGCTGCATTTCCTCTATACCGGATTGGCATTACAGCAGCAGCGGGCAGAGGATCTGCTGGAACAAGATCGGATCGATCAGCTGGTGCAACTGGTGGGGGATAAAGCAGCGGTGCGCCAGATGCTAGTGTCGCATTTAGGCCGCAGCTTCCGTCAAGGCCGACATATTCTGCGCGTGCTTTACTATCGCCCAATGCACAATTTACTGCCCGGTACGGCGCTGCGACGCTCAGAAACCCACATTGCGCGACAGATTTTTAGCGCACTGACCCGCGTTAATGAGGTAAATGGGGAACTAGAAGCCGATATTGCGCACCATTGGCAGGCCATATCCCCATTACACTGGCGTTTTTACCTGCGTCCTGGGATTCATTTCCATCATGGGCGCGAGCTGGAGATGGAAGACGTCATCGCTTCGCTGCATCGCAGCATGACCCTGCCGCTGTTTTCCAATATTTCGCGCATCGACTCCCCCACCGCCTGGACGCTGGACGTGCATCTGCTCCAGCCCGATCGCTGGCTACCGCTGTTGCTCGGCCAGGTTTCGGCAATGATCCTGCCGCGCGAATGGCAATCGCTGCCTGATTTCTCCCGTATGCCGGTGGGGACCGGACCGTATGCGGTAGCGCGCAACAATCAGAACCAGTTAAAGATCCATGCCTTTGACGATTACTTTGGTTTCCGTGCCCTGATCGATGAGGTTAACGTCTGGGTACTGCCGGAAATTGGCGAAGAGAATAACTGCGGTCTGACGCTTCAGGGCACCACGCAGAGCGAAAAAGCGATCGAGAGTCGCCTGGAAGAAGGCTGCTACTATCTGCTATTCGATGCGCGCAGCCCACGCGGTAGCAATCCGGCGGTGCGCCAGTGGCTAAGCCACATCTTTCATCCCAACAATCTTCTCTATCACGCGGGTGAGCAGCACCAAAGCCACTGGTTCCCTGCCTATGGCCTGCTGCCGCGTTGGCACCATGCGCGCAGCCAAATCTGCGAAAAGCCGGCCGGGCTGGAATCGGTCACCCTCACCTATTATCGGGAACACGTTGAACACAAAATCATTGGCCTCATCATGCAGGCGCTGTTAGCCGAGCATCAGGTCACGCTAAATATTCAGGAAGTGGATTACGACGAGTGGCATCGCGGCGAAGCAGTGAGCGACGTCTGGCTCAACAGCGCCAACTTTACGCTGCCGCTGGATTTCTCGTTGTTTGCCTATCTGTATGAAGTGCCGCTGATTCGTCACTGCGTCCCCATCGACTGGGAACAAGATGCCGAGCGCTGGCGCGCGGGTGACCTTCCGCAGGCAGACTGGTGCCAACAGCTGCTGGTGAATCAGTCCGTCGTACCACTCATTCACCACTGGCTGATGATCCAGGGGCAGCGCAGTATGCGCGGCGTGCGTATGAATACATTGGGCTGGTTTGACTTTAAATCGGCGTGGTTTGCTCCGCCCGATCCGTAGAACCGACTGGATAACGCTTAAGGCTTTTGATTTATTCACGTAATCATTACAATGTGCCGTTCTCAACGGGGTGCTAAAAAAGCATACACGACATCATTTGAGTTGCATCAAGGCGGCGAACGAGTGCAGCCAACGCAGAGGCAGCTCGAAGGATGAAGCGTATGGGCTGAGATAATACCCGTCGAACCTGATCCGGATAATCCCGGCGAAGGGATTTGAGGCTCACTCAAAATCCTTTGCCACCAATATACTAAAGGTGCAAAGTGTTCAAAAAATTACTCCCCCTGCTGGTCCTGGTGGCCGCTCCCGTCTTCGCCAAACCGGTTCTGACGGTTTATACCTATGACTCTTTCGCCGCTGACTGGGGCCCGGGCCCGGCGGTGAAAAAAGCCTTTGAAGCCGACTGCGACTGCGAACTGAAATTCGTGGCGCTGGAAGACGGCGTGTCACTGCTGAACCGTCTGCGGATGGAAGGCAAAAACAGCAAGGCTGACGTCGTGTTAGGGCTGGACAACAACCTGCTGCAGGCAGCTACCGACACCAAACTGTTTGCCAAAAGCAATGTTCCTGCCAGCGCGGTGAGCGTCCCGGGCGGCTGGACTAACAATACCTTTGTACCGTTCGACTACGGTTACTTCGCCTTCGTCTACGATAAAAACAAACTGAAAAACCCACCAAAAAGCCTGAAAGAACTGGTGGAAAGCGATCAGAAATGGCGCGTGATTTATCAGGATCCGCGTACCAGCACCCCCGGCTTAGGCCTGCTGCTGTGGATGCAAAAAGTCTACGGTGATAAAGCGCCGGAAGCCTGGCACAAACTGGCGGCTAAAACCGTCACCGTCACCAAAGGCTGGAGCGAAGCCTACGGTCTATTCCTGAAAGGGGAAAGCGACCTGGTGCTGAGCTACACCACGTCGCCGGCGTATCACGTTATCGAAGAGAAGAAAGATAACTACGCGGCAGCGGCCTTTAGCGAAGGTCATTATCTGCAGGTGGAAGTGGCGGCGAAAACCGCCGCCAGCAAACAGCAGAAACTGGCAGACGAGTTCCTGAACTTTATGGTCTCCCCGGCGTTCCAGAACGCCATCCCGACCGGCAACTGGATGTACCCGGTTACCCTGGTCACGCTGCCGGAAGGCTTTAACAGCCTGGTGAAACCGCAAACCGCACTGGAATTTACGCCACAGCAGGTGGCGACTGAACGTCAAAACTGGATTAACGCATGGCTTCGCGCAGCCAGCCGCTAATTCCCCGCTGGCTTTACCCTGGACTGACGGCCACTGCGTTAATGGTGGGCGTCGCCCTGGCGGCGTTTCTGGCGTTGTGGCTCAACGCGCCGGAATTCTCATGGTCAACGCTGCTCGGTGATAGCTACCTCTGGCACGTGGTGCGCTTCTCCTTCTGGCAGGCGTTTCTTTCGGCGCTGCTGTCGGTTGTCCCAGCCATTTTCCTCGCGCGGGCGCTGTATCGACGCCGCTTCCCAGGCCGACAGCTATTGCTGCGGTTGTGCGCGATGACGCTGATCTTACCGGTGCTGGTCGCGGTATTCGGCATTCTGAGCGTTTACGGGCGGCAGGGCTGGCTGGCACAGCTTTTCGCGTGGCTCGGCTGGCAGTGGAATTTCTCGCCCTACGGCCTACAGGGTATTCTTCTGGCGCATGTCTTCTTTAATATGCCGATGGCGACTCGACTGCTGCTGCAAGCGCTGGAGCAAATCCCCGGCGAGCAGCGGCAGCTTGCTGCCCAGCTAGGCATGCGCGGCTATCCATTCTTCCGCTACGTTGAATGGCCGTGGATGCGGCGGCAGATTCTGCCTATCGCGACCCTGATTTTTATGCTCTGTTTCGCCAGCTTCGCCACCGTGCTATCGCTAGGCGGCGGGCCTTCCGCCACCACGATCGAGCTGGCTATTTACCAGGCGCTGAACTTCGATTACGACCCCGCGCGTGCGGCCATGCTGGCGATCATTCAAATGACCTGTTGTCTGGCGCTGGTGCTGTTAAGCCAGCGCTTAAGCCGGGCGATTGCCGTCGGTAATACGCAGGTCCACGGCTGGCGCGATCCTGATGACCGCTGGCACAGCCGGATTGGCGACGCGCTGCTTGTTGCACTCACGCTGTTACTGCTGCTACCGCCGCTGCTGGCGGTGGTGTTTGACGGCCTCAACGCCAGCCTGTGGCAGGTGCTTCAGCAGCCCATTTTATGGCAAGCGGTCGGTACATCGCTGCGTATCGCCCTCGCCGCCGGCGTGCTGTGCGTCATCCTTACGATGATGCTGTTGTGGAGCAGCCGCGAACTGCTGGCGCGCAATCGGCCTCTGGCCGGGCAGGCGATGGAGTTAAGCGGAATGTTGATTCTGGCGATGCCGGGGATCGTGCTGGCAACCGGCTTCTTCCTGCTGCTGAACAATACCGTTGGCCTGCCGGAATCGGCCGACGGCATTGTGATTTTCACCAACGCGCTGATGGCGGTGCCCTATGCCATCAAAGTACTGGAAACGCCAATGCGCGACATCACCGCCCGCTACACGATTCTCTGCGAATCGCTGGGGCTGGCCGGTTTCAACCGGCTACGCGTGGTCGAACTGCGGGCGCTCAAGCGGCCGCTGGCGCAGGCGCTGGCGTTTGCCTGCGTGCTGTCGATTGGTGATTTCGGTGTCGTCGCATTGTTCGGCAATGAGAATTTCCGCACCCTGCCGTTTTATCTTTATCAGCAAATTGGTGCCTACCGCAGCCAGGACGGCGCCGTGACCGCGCTGATTCTGCTGCTGCTGTGCTTTGCTCTGTTTACCATGATTGAAAAATTACCCGGACGCCATGCTAAAACTCAATGATGTGACCTGGCTGTATGAGCATTTACCGATGCGTTTCACCACCTCGATCGCTCAGGGCGAGAAAGTGGCGATCCTCGGGCCCAGCGGGGCGGGTAAATCCACGCTGCTCAATCTGATCGCCGGTTTTCTTCCGCCCGCCAGCGGGACGATTATGCTGGAAGGCCGTATCCATACGGATACTCCGCCGTCACAGCGGCCGGTATCGATGCTGTTCCAGGAGAACAATCTATTTAGCCACCTGACGGTGCGCCAGAACATCGGTCTGGGGATGAGCCCACGCCTGAAGCTTTCAGCCGATCAACAGCGAAAAATTCAGGTTATTGCCGGGCAGATGGGGCTGGAGAGCCTGATGGACCGGTTACCCGGCGAGCTTTCCGGCGGCCAGCGTCAACGTGCGGCGCTAGCGCGTTGTTTGGTGCGGGAACAACCTATTTTGCTGCTTGATGAGCCTTTTTCTGCGCTCGACCCGGCGCTTCGTCAGGAGATGCTTCAGTTGGTCGACGACGTTTGCCAGCGCCAGCAATTAACGTTGTTGATGGTGTCGCACAGCGTGGAGGATGCCGCGCGCATTGCCACGCGGGCGATGGTGATTGCCGATGGCCGTATCGCCTGGGATGGCGACACGCAGGCACTGCTAAGCGGCAA
>PPYF01612521.1_pt1 | contig 33634 bp, 30 predicted proteins | sample 1559871 | NCBI WGS metagenome assembly PPYF01 (sample SAMN08240021, study PRJNA423297) | Human gut metagenome, whole genome shotgun sequencing project.
CCCTGTGGCAGGAGCATGGCTTTACGGTCCTGCTGGTCACGCACGACGTCAGTGAAGCGGTGGCCATGGCCGATCGGGTGCTGTTAATTGAAGAGAAGAAGATTGGCCTCGATTTAAGCGTGGATATCCCGCGACCGCGGCGCACCGGTTCGGCGAAGCTGGCCGAGCTGGAGGCTGAAGTACTGGATCGGGTGATGAAACGCGGCGACAGCGAGCGTGCGCCGCGTTTGTTTAGTCATGGCTGACCGGCGTAACTGTCCGCTATCTGAACGGGGGCATATCGTCATCCGACATGTCCCCGGCTCGCGGGTTGCACAGCCGGGCTACCAACGCCAAATCAGCCGTGTATTCCAGGTCGGGTAAGCATCGCGCCGCCCGACAACATCACCACGCTAACGGGTAACCCGGACAGGGCGCAAGGCGCGCCGCAAGCCGGGGTTATGGCACCGTTACGCCAGCGCCTTACTGATTTTCTCGAACAGGTCGCCAGAGAGATTCTCCAGCCCCTTCAGCTGCTCCAGCGCGGCGCGCATCAGCGCCTGTCGCTTCTCATCATAACGCTTCAGACGAATCAACGCGGTTTCCACCACGTTGGCTGCCGGGCTGGTGGACTGCAGGATAAACCACTTATCCATCACCAGACCGTCCTGATGCCATTTGTCATCGTACTCCTGCATCAGCGCATCGCGGCACGGCAACTCAGCGGCAACCGCCGCCGACAGGGCGGCCAGCGCGTCGGTCATGTTATCTGCCTGGTGATACTGCGTCGCCACCAGCTTATCGCCCAGCGTCGGTTCCGCAAACGCCAGATAGCGCAGGCAGGTATTGCGCAGAGCACGTTTACCAATATCGGCGTGCTCCACCCGATAGCTGTCGAGCTTATTGGCGTTATAAACCGCGAGGAATTCGTCCGCCAGTTCGTTCGCCAGGGTGCGGGTGAGCGCTTCGCGCACGGCGGCGATGGCGATCGGATCGATAATCGCGAACATCTCGGCGATTTCGTTGGCTGACGGCAGGGTTAAGATCTCAGCGGCCAGCGCCGGATCAATCTTCTCATCCAGCAGGATGGCGCGGAAGGCATCCGCTACGTGCACCGGCAGCGACAGCGGCTGCCCCTGCTGATGGCGGTTGACGTTCAGCTTGATGTAAGTCGCCAGCAGGCTCTGCGCCGCATCCCAGCGCGAGAAATCATTCCGCGCGTGACGCATCAGGAAGGTCAGCTGCTGATCGCTCCACTTGTATTCCAGTTTCACAGGCGCTGAAAATTCGCACAGCAGCGCCGGCACCGGCTGGAAATAAACGTTATCGAAGACTCGCAGGTGGCGGCGCTGCCGTCATGGCGTTCAAAGTACAGCTGCATCCCTTTCTGGAAGTTTTCTTCACCCAGCAGGGTGTGCAACATGCGGATCACTTCGGCACCCTTTTCATAGACCGTCAGGGTGTAGAAGTTGTTCATCTCGATAACCATATCCGGACGGATCGGGTGCGCCATCGGGCTGGCGTCTTCGGCAAACTGCAGCCCGCGCATGGTGCGCACGTTGTTGATGCGGTTCACCGCCCGTGAGCCGAGGTCGGAACTGAACTCCTGATCGCGGAACACGGTCAGCCCCTCTTTCAGGCTGAGCTGGAACCAGTCACGACAGGTGACGCGGTTGCCGGTCCAGTTATGGAAATATTCATGACCAATCACGCGCTCAATATCGAGGTAGTCTTTATCGGTGGCGGTATCGGTACGAGCCAGAACATATTTGGAGTTAAAGACGTTGAGTCCTTTGTTCTCCATGGCACCCATATTAAAGAAGTCGACGGCGACAATCATATAGATATCGAGGTCGTACTCGAGGCCAAAGCGCTCCTCATCCCACTTCATAGAGTTTTTCAGCGAGGTCATCGCCCAGGGCGCGCGATCGAGGTTGCCGCGATCGACGTACAGCTCCAGCGCCACTTCGCGGCCAGAGCGGGTGCGGAATGAATCGCGCAGGACGTCAAAATCACCGGCCACCAGCGCAAACAGGTAGCACGGCTTCGGGAACGGATCCTGCCACTGTACCCAGTGACGACCGTTCTCCAGCTCCCCTTCCGCCATACGGTTGCCGTTGGAAAGCAGGAACGGGTATTTCGCTTTATCGGCGATAATTTTGGTGGTAAAGCGCGCCAGCACATCCGGACGGTCCAGATACCAGGTGATATGGCGGAAACCTTCCGCTTCGCACTGGGTGCACAGCGCTTCGCCTGACTGATACAGTAAACTAGGCCTCGCAAATGACCGTCAGCGTCACCATTGCTCGCCATCGCGGGACAGAGTCGGGTAATAAAGGTATACTCCGCCTCCATTTTCCGCGTTGGTTTCGATGGAACGCTCCAGTGAGAGGATGCTACTGCGCACCATGACACAATTCACTTCTCCTGTACTGCACTCGCTGCTTGATACGGATGCCTATAAGCTGCACATGCAGCAGGCTGTCTTCCACCGCTACGGCGATGTGCATGTGGCGGCGGAGTTTCGCTGCCGCGGAGACGACCTGCTCGGCATCTATGCCGACGCGATCCGCGAGCAGGTGGAGTCCATGCGCGACCTGAGGCTGCGGGATGATGAATATCGCTGGCTGTCCACCCTTCCCTTTTTTCGCCAGGATTACCTCAACTGGCTGCGCGATTTTCGCTATGACCCGAGCCAGGTCACGGTCAGCAATGACAATGGTAAGCTGAACATTCGCCTTACCGGCCCATGGCGGGAAGCCATCATGTGGGAAGTCCCGCTGCTGGCGGTGATAAGCGAGTTGGTCCATCGCTATCGTTCACCAGAGATGGGCGTCGATCAGGCGCTCAACACGCTGGAACATAAGCTAGGCGACTTCGCCACCATGACCGCTGACCTCGATATGAGCGCCTTCCGTCTGATGGACTTCGGCACCCGCCGTCGTTTCTCACGCGAGGTGCAGGAAGGTATTGTGCGGCGTCTGCAGCAGGAACCATGGTTTGTCGGCACCAGCAATTACGATCTGGCGCGCCGTCTCAATTTAACCCCGATGGGTACCCAGGCCCATGAGTGGTTCCAGGCCCACCAGCAGATCAGCCCCAGCCTTGCCAGCAGCCAGCGGGCGGCCCTTGCCGCCTGGCTGGAAGAGTATCCCGACCAGCTGGGTATCGCGCTGACCGACTGCATCACTATGGATGCGTTCCTGCGCGATTTCGGTCCGGAATTCGCCACCCGCTATCAGGGGTTGCGCCACGATTCCGGCGACCCGGTGGAATGGGGAGAAAAAGCTATCGCCCATTATCAGAAGCTGGGTATCGATCCGCTGAGCAAAGTGCTGGTCTTCTCCGATAATCTCGACCTGGCCAAAGCCGTCGATCTGTATCGCCACTTCGCCTCGCGGGTGAAGCTCAGCTTTGGGATCGGCACCCGTTTAACCTGCGATCTGCCGCAGGTTAAACCGCTCAATATCGTGATTAAGCTGGTGGAATGTAACGGCAAGCCGGTGGCGAAACTCTCCGACAGCCCGGGGAAAACCATCTGCCACGATAAGGCCTTCGTCCGCGCCCTGCGCGAGGCTTTCGACCTGCCGCCGATTAAAAAGGCAAGCTAAAAAACATGGCCCGACGGCATTCTGCTATCGGGCCAATCAATATCACTCCTGCGGCAAACGGGCTCTGACGACCTCGGCAAAATACTCCGCGCCAGTTAGCAATATCTCATCATTAAAGTCGTAGCAGGCATTATGCAACGGTGTATTGCCCTGAGCATCTGAACTATCGCCGTTGCCTAAAAAGATGAAACAGCCGGGGATTTTTTGCAGAAAAGCGCCAAAATCCTCCGAAATCATCATCTGTGCGACGTTGCCGTCCACCTTCTCAGCCCCTACCACGTTAATCGCAGCGGTGACCGCCACATCAACGCATTGCTGCCAGTTCACCGTTGGCGCAAATTCATGGGTATAGCTGAACTGGCACGTCGCACCGTGCATCGCGCAAATCGCTTCGCTAATGGTACGCATTCGTTCTTCGAGCAGCATCTGCACCTCCGGTGCAAAGCTGCGCGTATCCCCTTTGATTTCGACGTGCGTCGGAATCGCATTGCGGATGCCATCGGTGTGCAGTTCAGTACAGGAAATGACCGCTGGCACGTTCGGATCAACATTTCGCGAAACAATTGTCTGCAAAGCCAGGATGATTTCCGCCGCAATGACCAGCGGATCTTTCGCCATATGCGGCCGCGCCGCATGCGCTCCCTGCCCTTTAATACGAATAATAAAGTTATCTTCACTGGCCATAATGCCACCGACTCGCGTGGCGATAGTCCCGGCTTTCATACCCGGCATATTATGCAGACCGTAGATTTCCTCTATGCCAAAGCGTTCAATAACGCCATCGTCCATCATCGCTCTGGCGCCATAGCCAGGTTCCTCAGCAGGCTGAAAAACAAAGCAGACCGTGCCGTTAAAATTCTGCCGCTGCAATAGCAACTGCGCCGCGCCCAGCGCAATGCAGGTATGACCATCATGTCCGCAGCCGTGCATCCGCTCGGCGGTCATGGAGCGGTAAGACCAGTCTCCCTGTTCGGTCAATTGAATGGCATCGATATCGGCACGAATAGCGATAACGCCCTTCCCGTCGCCGCATTTCAATCTCCCCACCACCCCGGTTTTGCCAATATCGCGGTGCACCTCAATGCCCATAGCTTCGAGCTTTTCGGCAATAAACCGTGAAGTATTCTGCTCCTCGAAGGCGCTTTCCGGATGGGCATGCAAATAGTGACGCCAGGCGATAAGCTGCTGCTTTAGCTGTTGCTGATTCATTCTCTGCTCCTGTAAACATTAGTCCATACGCTGGGCGCGCTGTAAAACCACCTGCAGCAGCACATTGGCGCCAGCAATCAGATCTTTGGCTGCGCTATGTTCTTTGACGTTATGGCTAATGCCATCGACGCAGGGGACAAAAATCATCCCGGCGGGACATACCGACGCCATAAATTGTGCATCGTGTCCGGCGCCGCTTGGCAAACGTCGGTAACTGAGCGCCTGACGCTCCGCCTCGGCTTCCACCGCATTGACGATCTCATCGGCAAAAATGACGGGATTAAAGCGCACCAGTGAGCGGCTGGTTATCTCCACGCCCTCTTCCTGCGACGTTTTCGCGACAAATTCGGCTAATTGCTGCTCCGCCAGACATAAGATCGCATTATCGGTATTGCGGAGATCCACTGACATGACGACATGGTTGGGAATGACGTTGATCAGATTAGGCTTCACGCTGAAATGTCCAACGGTAGCTACCTGATTACCACCAAGGCTTAGCGCCAGCTCACGGGCAAAAACAGCGATTTTCGCAGCCGCCAGCCCGGCATCACGTCTCATGGACATTGGGGTAGTACCCGCATGATTCGATACGCCTCTCAGGGTAAATTCCTGCCACGAAATACCCTGTACGCCGGTAACCACGCCAATATCAATCTGCTCTTTATCAAGAATTGGTCCCTGTTCGATATGCAGCTCAACGTAGCTATCTACCGCCATATCTCCCGGCTGACGTTCGCCTTTATAACCAATGTTACGCAGCGCTTCATCGAGCGTGATACCGTCGAGATCTTTTGCCGCGAGCGCCTGCGCCAACGGATACTCGCCGGCAAACACCACGCTGCCCATCATATCGGGCTGAAATCGCACCCCCTCCTCGTTAGTAAAGAAGGTTACCGCCAACGGTCGTCGGGTGCGGATCCCGGCATCCTGGAGGGTGGCAATCACCTCAAGGCCGGCCATAACGCCGTAGTTGCCATCGTATAACCCACCGGTGGCGACGGTATCGATATGTGACCCCATCATCACCATCGGCAACGTCTCCTCGCCGTGATAAACGCCGGTGACATTGCCGATAGCATCAATTGACACGCTCAGGCCCAGCGCCTTCATGCGGGCTACAACAAAGTCCCTGCCGGCTTTATCTTCGGCAGTCGCTGCCAGGCGGCATACGCCGCCGCCTGGCAGCGCACCATGTTCGCCAAGTGCATACAGGGAATCGATAAGCCGTTGGCCGTTAATCTGCAGATAATGACTCATATAACATCTCGCTAATAATGGTGGTTATTGGAACATGCCGTAAAAAATGGCAGATACGGTGATAAGACCGATCAGGGTGACGAAAACGTTGCTCGCTTTACCGCGCCAGGGGGCAAGCACCGGTAATTTATGAATGGCGTACATAGGCAACAGCAGCAGAATTGCCGCCCCGGTGGGACCGCTGATGCATTCGATAATACCGAGGATACTGGGGTTCTTGTACGCGGCGAACCAGCAGGTAAGCACCATAAACACCAGGATGACCGCGTCGACGAGGCGAATACCTGGTTTTTTACCGCGTGCGGCGGCGGCCTCCAGAATCAGGTCGCGCAGCGATTCATAGGCGCCGATGTAGTGGCCAAGAAATGATTTAGTAATAGCGACAAAGGCGATAATCGGCGATAGCCAGGCAATAATCGGTGTATCGTACTGATTGGCCAGATAGGACAAAATCGACAGATTCTGGGCTTTGGCTTCCGCCAGTTGCTGCGGCGACAGGCTTAACACGCAGCTGAGAACAAAAAACAGCACCACCACCGTCATGAGCAGGATACCGTAGCGCTGGATCTGCGCACATTTACCCTCAGCGAGCGCCAGACCGTAACGCTGCTTCTGGCGCACCACCATCGGCGAAATGATGGGATAGTGGTTAAACGACATCACCAGTACCGGGAAGGTCATCCACAGGGATAACATGATCCCCTGCCCATCGCCCGTGGCGCTGAAGCTTACGGTTTGCAAAATTGCGCCGTTCCAGTGCGGAATCAGAAAAAGTGCCATAAAAATAAGCGAGATGATGAAGGGATAAACCAGGGTGCTCATCACCCGCATTATCAAACGCTGTCCGAAACGGACGATAAACATCAGCCCGAGGATCAGAACGATGGCCACCAGCGACCGGGGAGGCTCGGCCATTGCCAACTGGTGGGTGATAAAGCTCTGCGCGGTGTTGGTGATAGCCACCGCATACATAATCAGAATGGTATAGACGGCGAAGAAATATATGACGGTAAATACTTTTCCCGCCAGCGCGCCAAAATGCTCGCCAATAACATCGGTAATACTGCTTTCCGGCGTATTGGAAGAGTAAATGAATCTCGCCAGACCGCGGTGAGCCAGATAAGTAATAGGAAAAGCGAGGACAAAAACAATCAGCAGCGGCCAGAAGCCGCCAATTCCGGCATTAATCGGCAGAAACAGCACCCCAGCGCCAATGGCGGTACCGAACAGGCCAAGGACCCAAACGGTATCTTCGCTATGCCACTTTGCGGGATCGGAATATCCTTTATTGATAATTATATTTTCAGTATTCATCGGTCAGGTTCTCTCTATGCATGACGCGAAAGCGCGTATGTTTTCGTTATGAGTCAGAACGCTTGTCATACCGAGGGCTTGTAGGGTAGGTAAGATGGCCCCCTTGTTATTGTCGATAGCGCTCAACCATTACGGCCAAACCAGACGATGTCTTCATAGACATCGGGTGATGTATCTCCTTCCGTGCTGATTAACAGAACCTGTGCATCGGCATTCAGGCGCAGCGATTCGGCAAGCTCGCGATACGCCGGTTGAGTCATCAGCGCATAAAGCACTCCTGTGCCAATAGCGCCGGATTCCCCGGAGACAAAAGGTTCGTCAGTACCTGGACGCGGAGCGGCCAACAGGCGCATGCCATTGGCCGCCAGACAATCGTCGGCGGAAATAAAACAGGTGGCATGGTCGCGGAGCATTGGCCAGCTGGTGATGTTAGGTTCACCACAGGCAAGCCCGGCCATCAGAGTTGACATATCCCCGCCGACGCTGTGCGGCAGTCCGTCATTAATGGTTGCCGAGCGATACAGGCAGTTCGCCTTGTGCGGCTCAACGATGATGATGGTGGGAGCCTGCTGCTGCATCTTTTCGATGAAATATCCCATGATGCTACCGGCAAACGACCCGACCCCGGCTTGTAAAAACAGATGCGTCGGCATCGGCGCTCCGCTTTCTGCCAGCTGCTGCCAGATTTCAACAGCGAGGGTCATATAGCCTTGCATGATCCATGTGGGGATCTGCTCGTAGCCCTGCCAGGCGGTATCCTGGAGTAGAACCCATCCCTGCTCGCGCGCGGTTTTGGCCGCCAGCCGAACTGTGTCGTCGTAGTTCAGTTCAGTAATCGTGCATTCGGCGCCATGCCGGCGAATATTCTGCGCGCGTACCGGCGACGAGCCCTTTGGCATATACACCACCGCACGCAGCCCAAGCTGCTCAGCCGCCCACGCCACGCCACGTCCGTGGTTACCGTCGGTAGCAGTCACAAATACGATGTCCTTGATACGCGCCTTAATCACTGGTGAATTAAGCTCGGCAAAGCTCAACGTATTAATATCTCGCTCAAGCAGAGCGGCGAGATATTTCCCCATCGCATAAGATCCGCCTAATCCTTTAAACGCATTCAAACCGAATCGCTGCGCTTCATCTTTTATATGGATCGATCCCAGCCCCAGCCGCTGGCTTAAAAATTCCAGCTTACGCAGCGGCGTGACCCGGTAATCAGGAAATTTTTGATGGAATGCCAGCACTTCGTTCCCCACGCTTTCATTCAGCAGACTCAAGTCTGCTCCCTGGCCATAGGGCTGCCGCCGGGCGTTAAGTTGATATTTAATTGTGTCCACTATTCAGGCACCTCTATTTTCATATCGTCCTGCGACGATAACGTTATTTGCGACCATTCCGCCTAAACGACGGGTGCACGGATCCGTGCGGCCTGAGACAGGACGGTCGCTTTAAATTGGTTAAGTCAGAATGTGAGAGGCTTTTTGTCGCGATATACCGCTTTCCCACTGCCTGTGATGGTACACTGCGCCCGGCGGTTAATTGGCGCAAAGTTGCCCATCGCGCCGCAATTTTCACTCTGTTTTATCATTCACACGCAACAACGTTGCATTAGTGAGGTTGATCACAGGCTTGCAGGACGAGATATATGATGAAACTTGACGCATGGGATAAAAAAATTCTTACGCTCTTGCAGCGTAATAATCGCTTGTCGCAACGGGAGATCGCCGATCGGATCAGCCTGTCTCCTTCGGCAGTCAATCGGCGTATCGCTGCACTGGAGGATGCAGGGGTGATTAAAGGCAGTGTTAGCTTAGTGGACGCCAGTAAAGTGGGAAGACCAATCACCATTATGGTGCAGGTGACCATTGAGAATGAACGTCTCGATCTGCTTGAGGAGGATAAACAGCGTTTCGTAACCTGTCCGCAAGTGCAGCAGGTCTACTATGTCACTGGCGACTTCGATTTCCTGCTCGTGATCAACGTCCGTGATATGGCGGAATACGAAGCGCTAACCCGTGAACTCTTTTTTGCCTCGGGAAATATCAAGTCTTTCCGGACCATCGTGTCGATGCAAAATGCGAAGCAGGAAATGACGGTCATTATCGAGTAAGTCGTGTAAAAGTCGACATGGGGAGCCAAAGAACGCCCCGGAGGTGTATTTATTTCCGAAATCCACCCTTCCCTGTGCGAAATCTACTTGTCTGATGGAAGATGACAGGTAACATAGATATCCCCCCGCTGTTGGGGGAAGAGACTTTTTTATTGGACTACATAGAGAGATTATTATGAGCGTTGTGCCTGTAGCCGACGTACTCCAGGGCCGCGTTGCCGTTGACAGCGAAGTCACGGTCCGCGGATGGGTGCGTACCCGCCGAGATTCTAAAGCTGGCTTTTCTTTCCTCGCCGTCTATGACGGTTCCTGCTTTGATCGTAGCGCACCTGCGTCCGCGCACCAACCTGATTGGCGCGGTAGCCCGCGTGCGTCACACCCTGGCGCAGGCGCTGCACCGCTTCTTCAACGAACAGGGCTTCTTCTGGGTTTCCACCCCGCTGATCACCGCCTCCGATACCGAAGGCGCCGGCGAAATGTTCCGCGTGTCGACGCTGGATCTGGAAAACCTGCCGCGTAACGATCAGGGCAAAGTCGATTTCGACAAAGACTTCTTCGGTAAAGAGTCGTTCCTGACCGTTTCCGGCCAGCTGAACGGCGAGACCTACGCCTGTGCGCTGTCGAAGATTTATACCTTCGGCCCGACCTTCCGCGCCGAGAACTCCAACACCAGCCGCCACCTGGCGGAATTCTGGATGCTGGAGCCGGAAGTGGCCTTCGCCAACCTGAACGACGTTGCCGGCCTGGCGGAAGCGATGCTCAAGTACGTCTTCAAAGCGGTACTGGAAGAGCGTGCGGACGACATGCAGTTCTTCGCCGAGCGCGTGGATAAAGACGCTATCGACCGTCTGCAGCGCTTTATCACCGCTGATTTTGCCCAGGTGGATTACACCGACGCCGTCACCATTCTGGAAAACTGCGGCAAACAGTTCGAGAACCCGGTGTACTGGGGCGTGGATCTCTCCTCTGAGCACGAACGTTACCTGGCCGAAGAGCACTTCAAAGCGCCGGTGGTGGTGAAAAACTACCCGAAAGACATTAAAGCGTTCTATATGCGCCTTAACGAAGACGGTAAAACCGTCGCGGCAATGGACGTTCTGGCGCCGGGCATCGGCGAGATTATCGGCGGTTCCCAGCGTGAAGAGCGTCTCGACGTGCTTGACGCGCGTATGGCAGAGATGGGGCTTAACAAAGAAGACTACTGGTGGTATCGCGACCTGCGTCGCTACGGCACCGTGCCGCATTCCGGCTTCGGTCTGGGCTTCGAACGCCTCATCGCTTACGTCACCGGCGTGCAGAACGTCCGCGATGTTATTCCGTTCCCGCGGACGCCGCGCAACGCGACATTCTAAATTTTTCTGACATCAATCTGAAAGGCCAGCGCAAGCTGGCCTTTTTTTATGTCAATTACTGTTAGTAAAATTCAACAACCTTAAACATCAAGACCTGGAAATCACAATTATGTTACGCACTGTTTCGGTGCATCCTGGTGATGTAGATCGCACTTTATGTTCATAACTGAGCAAAACCGCTGATAAATTTGCTCATTTTTTGACCTTTACCCGCACATCTTGCAAAGACAGAGACTGAATAAAAAGAATACGAATTCAATACACAAAATGAACGAATTGCCGCTTAGCCAAATTAATCATAAATAATTCATATAGATAGATAAGTAATGGCGTTTGCCCTTATCCGGTGGAACGGAATTTTGATTAAGTTCACAAAGTTCCGTTAAATACACATTTAGTTACATTATTTTTCGTTTTGTTACTCATATAAGATATTCGTAGCATTTTCCGGCTAGCGAAACGTTGTCGCGGATGGAAAGATGCCTTCAGACACCAAACTCTCATCAATGGTTCTGTAAGTTTTTATTGACAGAACTTATTGACGGCAGTGGCACGTGTTCATATAAAAAATATTAATGAGGGTAATAAATAATGATGAAGCGCAATATTCTGGCAGTGGTGATCCCTGCCCTGCTGGTAGCCGGTGCAGCCAACGCTGCAGAAATCTATAACAAAAACGGCAACAAACTGGACTTCTATGGAAAAATGGTCGGCGAGCACGTCTGGACCACCAATGGCGACACCAGCAGCGACGATACCACCTATGCCCGTATCGGCCTGAAAGGCGAAACTCAGATCAACGATCAGCTGATCGGCTACGGCCAGTGGGAATACAACATGGACGCGTCCAATGTTGAAGGTTCCCAGACCACAAAAACCCGTCTGGCGTTCGCAGGCCTGAAAGCGGGCGAATACGGTTCATTCGACTATGGCCGTAACTACGGCGCGATCTACGACGTCGAAGCGGCAACCGATATGCTGGTTGAATGGGGCGGTGACGGCTGGAACTATACCGACAACTACATGACCGGTCGTACCAACGGCGTCGCAACCTACCGTAACTCCGACTTCTTCGGTCTGGTTGACGGTCTGAGCTTCGCGCTGCAGTACCAGGGTAAAAACGACCATGACCGTGCGATTCGCAAGCAGAATGGCGACGGCTTCAGCACCGCAGCCACCTACGCGTTCGACAACGGTATCGCACTGTCTGCAGGCTACTCCAGCTCTAACCGTAGCGTCGATCAGAAAGCTGACGGCAATGGCGACAAAGCCGAAGCCTGGGCGACCTCTGCAAAATATGACGCTAACAACATCTATGCGGCCGTCATGTACTCCCAGACTTACAACATGACTCCGGAAGAAGATAACCACTTCGCTGGTAAAACTCAGAACTTTGAAGCAGTTGTACAGTATCAGTTTGACTTCGGCCTGCGTCCGTCCATCGGCTACGTACAGACCAAAGGCAAGGACCTGCAGTCGCGTGCTGGCTTCTCCGGCGGCGATGCGGATCTGGTTAAATACATCGAAGTGGGTACCTGGTACTACTTTAACAAGAACATGAACGTCTACGCTGCGTATAAATTCAACCAGCTGGACGACAACGATTACACCAAAGCGGCTGGTGTCGCCACTGACGACCAGGCGGCCGTGGGTATCGTTTACCAGTTCTAATCTGCAGTACACCCCTTCGTGATATGCCTTCAAAGCAGGACTTCGGTCCTGCTTTTCTGTATTCGTGAGACAAAGATCGTCTCTTTCGAAAACCTTCGCGCTTTTTGTCGCAAACGGTTGGCAATTCGTTATTCTCCCGTTAACCTGATAGCGGATTTCCCTTCAGTAATCACAATGGAACCTCGTCATGTTTGAGAACATTACCGCCGCCCTGCTGTTCGGTAAAGGCAATGCGATTATCGCTGATAAACGCGCCCGCACCGCGCAGACACCGGGCGGTACCGGTGCGCTGCGTGTCGCCGCAGACTTCCTCGCCAAAAACACCGACGTGAAACGTGTGTGGGTAAGTAATCCGAGCTGGCCGAACCATAAAAGCGTATTCACCTCTGCCGGGCTGGAAGTGCGCGAATACGCATACTACGACGCGGCTAACCACGCGCTGGACTTTGATGGTCTGCTGGCCAGCCTGAACGAAGCCCAGGCGGGCGACGTGGTACTGTTCCACGGCTGCTGCCACAACCCGACCGGTATCGATCCGACGCTCGATCAGTGGCAGCAGCTGGCGCAGCTGTCGGTGGAAAAAGGCTGGCTACCGCTGTTCGATTTCGCCTACCAGGGCTTCGCCCGCGGTCTGGAAGAAGATGCTGAAGGGCTACGCGCTTTTGCTGCTCTACATAAAGAGCTGCTGGTCGCCAGCTCCTACTCGAAAAACTTTGGCCTGTACAACGAGCGCGTCGGCGCCTGCACTCTGGTCGCCGCGGATCAGGAGACTGTAGACCGCGCCTTCAGTCAGATGAAGTCGGTGATCCGCGCCAACTACTCCAACCCGCCTGCGCACGGCGCCTCCGTGGTCGCCACCATTCTGAGCAACGATGCGCTACGGGCAATCTGGGAGCAGGAACTGACCGATATGCGCCAGCGCATCCAGCGTATGCGTCTGCTGTTCGTCAATACCCTGCAGGAGAAAGGCGCGAGCCGCGACTTCAGCTTTATCAGCCAGCAGAACGGCATGTTCTCATTCAGCGGCCTGACTAAAGAGCAGGTGCTGCGCCTGCGTGAAGAGTTCGCCATCTATGCGGTAGCTTCCGGACGTATCAACGTGGCCGGGATGACGCCTGACAATATGGCGCCGCTGTGCGAAGCCATCGTCGCCGTACTGTAAGCGATAGTATTCGGTATAAAGAAAAAGGCCGCGAATGCGGCCTTTTTTATGTGTTCGCGTCATGTCTGTTACCAGACCGGCATCTCATCCTGCAGAAACGGGTTATTACGGCGTTCCTCACCCAGCGTCGACAGCGGACCATGGCCGGGAATAAAGGTCACATCATCGCCCAGCGGCAACAGCTTTTCCTTGATAGCCGCAATCAGCTGCCCATGGTCGCCGCGCGGAAAATCGCTGCGTCCCACCCCGCCTTTGAAAATCACGTCTCCGGAGATCAGCAGTCGGGAGGCGTCATCAAAAAAGACCACATGGCCCGGCGTATGGCCCGGGCAGTGCAGCACCTGCAGCGCCACATTCCCCACATTGACCACATCGCCTTCATTGAGCCAGCGATCCGGACGCAGCGGTTGGCAATCCTCCAGGCCGAACATCCGGCTTTGCGCCGGTAATCCTTCCAGCCAGAACTCATCCTCTTTTTCCGGACCAATAACCGGTACGCCATAATGCTGCGCCAGTTCAGCCGCGGCGCCAACGTGATCGAGGTGGCCATGCGTCAGCAGGATCTGCATCAGCGTGACGCCAGCCTCCGCCACCACCGCTTTGATACGTTCAGCATCGCCGCCAGGATCGACCAGCGCCGCCAGCCGGGTTTGCCCGCACCAGATAAGAGAACAGTTCTGCGCGAACGCGGTAACCGGAATAATACGATAGTTCATGACGCTCCTTTCGTTACCAGTGCCTTACGGGACCGGTATCAATATGCACAAAGTTACTACGTGGGTAATATCCTACACCACCTGCGCGCATAGATAACGCCGCTTTGCGAATATTGCTTAACGAAATACCTTCAATATGGAAATCCATCGCCTGCCCCTTGGTGTGATAGCTGTGTTTCGCTACACCACGGCTTCGTGCGCGAAGCTCATCGTTGGTATCAAGGGAACGATAGCCAGAGATAAGCTGGACAGGTTTGTTGGTGCCAAGTAGTCCCTGCAACCGATAAAGATGATCGAACAGATTTGGATCGATGGACTTAATTTTATTCGCGCGATAGTCACGGAAAAAATGGTTAAGTCTTGCTAATTCATCCTGAATATAGCCTCTGCCATCGAAAAACTCCGCCCTGAGCGATTCACCGGTATGCAGGTTATTCAGCGTCAAAATACGCGGACGGGGGGTCGAGAGGGTGGCAAATGCCGGCGCAGGGAGAATGGCGGCAGCACCCAGCGCAGCGCCACCCAACGCCAGCAATCTGCGGCGATTAGCGTCAAATTTGTCCATGATAATCAGGTCTACAGTCAATGAATCGTTATATACTTTTTCCGCTTTGCGCGATGCCAGGATCAGCTCGCTATCGCTCGCCACGACCGAGATGTTGCCCGGCAAAGGAGAGCGTTCGCGCTAACCGCGCTACGCATTGAGCGGAATGATATGTATATGCACTTCTGGCGCACGAAAGGCACCTTACCGGGCATTATTGCCAACGTCAAGGCAGCCTCACCCCAGGAAAATCGGGCGCTGCAGAGGTGCAGCGCCCTTTTTTACCCAGTGCTAGGACAACAAAATCCATTGAACTACTTCATTTACCTGATTAATTGTTCCGCTTTCGTCAGAATTTGTGCGCTGGATCGCGCGGTGATATCGTAATTGTAAATATCTGTTCGATATTGTGTACGTCCATCAGCGTCCACAAACGCCGTTAAGTAATATAAATTCACCGGTATATTTTGCCGAATATTGACATAGCGCGTATCCCCCTGCTTCAGGGCGTCGGATATGCGCGTGTCATTCCAGCCCGCGTCCTGCAGCAGCATATTGGCCAGCTCCGAGGCTTTATTGACCCTGACGCAGCCGGAACTGAGCGCACGGACATCCTTCTGAAACAGATTATGATTCGGCGTATCGTGCAGATAGATAGCATCCGAACTCGGCATATTAAACTTGTAACGCCCCAGTGAATTACGTGCCCCAGGCGCCTGCTGAAAACGGAACGGTAAATTGTTCTCGGTGATGGTTGACCAGTCAACCCGGTAAGGATCGATGGTCTCTTTACTGTTCCAGCCGCGCATCACGGTGTAGCCATGCTGCTCCAGATAGCCAGGATTATTACGCACCTTCGGCAGAATATCTTTGCGCGCCAGGGTGGGCGGTACGTTCCACGGCGGATTGACCACTACGTTGTTCAGCGCGCTGCTCATCATCGGCGTCTTGCGGTCCGGACGTCCGACGATCACCCGCGAGGCCAGCACCTGACTGCCGTCCTGGTAATAGACCAGCGAAAACGCGGGAATATTCACCATGATACCGGTCGATAGTTTGCCTGGCAGCAGACGTAGACGCTGAATGTTCAGCGCCAGCACGCCAGCGCGCTGCGCCGATGAGACATTGAGCCAGTCACGGGTGGATTGGCCGATGACCCCATCCGCCCCCAGCCCCTGCATGGCCTGAAAGCGCTTAACGCCCTCCACCAGCTGGCGATCGTACACACCGCGCGCCGCGGGCTTGCTCTTTTTCTTCGCCGAAGGACTCACCACGTCGCCGGGCAGAACGATATTGGCGGAATTTTCCATCGGTCAGCAGACTGACCCAGGTGGTAAACTGCGGCTGAAAACCGGCGATGGCGATCTCCGCCAGCTGCTGCTGGAACGCCTGCACCGCCTCGCGGTTTTCCCACATCGGTTTCATATCCCTGGCGGCGTATAGCGAGACCAGCGGATTCATAAAGACGGGTTTGTAGCCAGCCGGCAATAGCGCTTCGATCTGGGCGCGACTGTTCGCCGCGGCTTCCATCGACAGCGGCTGCTCACCGGCCAACTTCGCGACCGCCGGCGATTGCCCGTCGCTTTGCGACAGCGCGACGGAAAGCTCTCCAGGCGTAGCGGAGCTATCACCTGGTACGACTTCAGGCTCTGCGGCCTGGACATTGAACAGCGGAGCAAATGCCATTGCCAGGCTCAGACTGAGCGCTGACAATGGACGACCATACCGTTTCTTAAGCAACATCCCTTGCCCCCTGTTGTCACACATTGCTGCCCACAAATTCGTGGGCTTTAACACAGTATATAAAGACGAAAAGGCTTTTGCCTTACCTAATGTAAAGAAGCTTAAAGATTATACCACCCTGGCATAGCAAGCTGGATAGCAAAAAGGGCAACTTAACGTTGCCCTTTTCAGCGCTTACCCGCCAGTAGTGAGCTGCATCGTCAGGAGGCGTCGGCCGTTCCCGGCAGCGCTTCCGGCAGCGGCGCGGTAAACCCGCGCAGCCCCACGACGTGCACATGTTCGTGATTATTGAACACCTTACGCACCAGTTTATAGGTAGTGCCTTTTTCCGGACTGATGTTCTCCGGCGCTGCGATAATCAGCTGCATCTCCAGACGTTCGCACAGCTCGAACAGGGTGGCGATGGAGCGGGCGTCGAGACGCGCCGCTTCATCGAGGAACAGCAGACGGCAAGGCGAGATATCCTTGCCGCGCAGGCGACGGGATTCATCTTCCCAACTCTGCACCACCATCACCAGAATCGACATCCCGGTACCGATAGCTTCCCCGGTAGACAGCGCGCCGGACTCCGCGCGCAGCCAGCCGTCGGAGCCGCGGTTAACTTCCACTTCCATCTCCAGATAGTTGCGGTAGTCGAGCAGCTCTTCACCGATGGTTTGCGGCGTACGCTGCCCCATGTCGATCTGTGGGTTGAGACGCTGATAGAGCTTGGCCAGCGCCTCAGAGAAGGTCAGACGATTGCTGTTAAACAGATCCTGGTGCTGCTCATGCTGCTCGGAGAGCACGTCGAGCAGCATCGAGTGGGTCTCACGCACATTGACGTTCAGACGCACGCTGTTGACCTGGCCGAAGGAGACACTCTGCAGACCCTGGTTGAGCATCCGGATACGGTTCTGCTCGCGCTGAATGGTTTTGCGAATAATGTTGGCCACGCTGCGGGAACTGATCGCCAGCTTCTGTTCACGGTTGGTCAGCTCTTCGGTCAGGCGGCTGAGCTCAATCTCCATCTGCTCGATCGCTTCCACCGGATCATCGGTGCGAATAATATCCTGACGAATACGCTCGCGCAGATGCTGGTATACGGCAACGAAGAACTGAATTTTGCGCTCCGGACGCTTCGGATCTTCCGAGATACGCAGCACGTCACGCAGATGTTCGTTATCGGCGACCGCCAGACGCAGCGCCCCCAGCGCCTTATCCGACATTGAGCGCAGCTCATCGGCGGAGAGATAGGCCAGCTCGCGTCGATGCAGACGACGTTCGACGCCGTTGTCTTTCACCAGACGCATCACCGCGCACCAGCCCGCCTTGGCGGTCACCACCTGCTCGCGCATTTCGCAGTAATCGCGCTCCAGCTTGCGCAGTTTACGGGTCAGGTTGTCCATTTCCGCTTCGCAGAAGGTCAACGCTTTCTCCAGCTGATTGCGTCGGGAGCGGTTATTGCTCAGCTGCATGTGCAGCTCATCGCGACGCGCGCGAGCACGCTCTTCCGCGCCGGCGTCGGCGCGCACGCCAATGTCCTGCAACTCTTTATACAGATCGTTGAGCAGCTCTTTCTTGGTGTCATACGAGCTCTTCAGCGAGGCCAGCACCTGATTGTACTGACTAAGCTGCGCCGCATGGGCACGCATCGCGTCGCGCGCGCGGCTGCGTTCGGACTCCGCCTGCTCCAGACGCTGGCGCAGCTTCTCGTTGAGATCGCTGTTGCCGCTGAGCATTTCCGCCGAATCGGAGTAGCTGAAGTGGGCCCTGCGCTGCACAACTTCCGCCAGGGCAAAAGCCTGCTGACGCGCATCGCGCTGGGTTTGCTGCGCATAGGCGTAATCTTCTTTCAGCTGCTCAAACTGCTCCGGATCGCTCTGCAGCACCGAAACAATAGGCTCCAGCTTCGCCAGCTGGTTACCGTGCTGCTGAATAAAGCGCGCGGCCTCCTGCGCTTCGTCCAGACGTTCCTGGATCTCGTCCACGCGGTCGGCCAGCGTATCATCCGCCAGCAGGTTCAGGCGCGGCAGCAGGCGGTTGAGCGCCGACACGCCCTCTTTCGCCTGCTCGTACTGCACACGGTTCTGTTGGTTATCGCTTTCATGGGCGCTTAGCGCACGCTCCAGCTCGCCGCGGCGGCTGTTGAGTTTGCGGATCTCTTCTTCCGGATCGTCCTCGAAAGCCACCGCCAGATGGCTGCCGATAAAGCGGCTGAAGGCCTGGTGCAGGCGCTGGGTTTTCTGCACATCGAACGACAGGGTCGCAAAACGCTCTGACAGCGATTCACGCTCGGCATGCAGGGTTTCAATGCGGTTTTCACGTGCCGCGCGGCCAAACAGCGGCAGCGACGGGAAGCGCGAATAACGCCACTGGCGATCGGCAATCTTCACCACCACCGCTTTTTCCAGCTCGTCGACGCTGAATACGCTGTCGTCAAAGGATTGCGGATCGCCTTCGATCAGATACAGGTCTTCCGGGCAATCTTCCAGCCCCTCAAGCTGCTCGGCTACCCGCGACAGATCCGGAACCACGATCGCATGGCGCGACGGACCATACAGCGCGGAGAAGTACGGCGCATCGTCGAGGCTAACATCATCGTAGATCTCGGACAGCAGAACGCCGCCGAACCGTTCCGCCAGGGCGTTGAGGCGCGGATCTTCCGAACCGCCCGGCTGGCTGAGACGCTCGATTTCTTCGTCGATGGCGCGCTTGCGGGCGCCGACCTCGTCACGTTCAACGATAGCCTCTCGTTCACGCTCCAGCAGCTGCTGCAGGTATTCGGTGACCTCCTGGCCGGACGCAAACTGCTCGCCGCTTTGCTCGCACAGCTGGTTAAGGCTGTTCTGCGCCGCCAGCCAGACCGGCGCCCGGCGCATCAGCGTCTGGGTACGCGACTGCAGTTGCTCCAGCTCCTGACGCAGCGCCATGCGCTGCTCCTGAGCATTGGAGACGCTGTCGGCCAGCGACGCGATGCGCGCTTCCAGCTCCTGATGCAGCATTTCCAGATCGTCGATATCGTAACGTTTACCCTGGCGTTTGCAGAACTCGGCCAGCTGACGCTCAGCGTCCTGCTGCTCGCGCAGGCGCTGTTCAAGCTCGTTGAGGCGGCTGCGCAGCCCCTGCGCCTGCTCGGCCTGGTGGCGCTGGTTCACGCCGTCGCGCAGCAATTCGCGCGCCACGTCCCAGGCTTCATTGCGCGCCAGCGGGCCGTTAATCGCCGCCACCAACTGGTAAGCCTGTTCAAACTGGCTGTGCGCGGTTTGCGCCACGCTCATTTTCTGTTCCAGCGACAGCATTTTCTCCGTCGCTTCCTGCTCTTTCGCCTGGAAGGTTTCCAGCCACTCGTCGGCGCTCTCCGGGGTCAGATCCGGCAGATGGCACAGCGCCTTCGCGCGCTCCAGCGCCTGCAGCGCCTGGTTATACTGAATGGCGCGGGTCTGCTGCACATCGAGCGCCTGCTGATAGTCGGCGAGCTGGCTTTTCAGCTCATCCACTTCCAGCTCGGCGGCCTCAGCGCGGGCTTCATTCTCTTCCTGACGATCGACGGCTTCCGCCACCACTTCATTCTGCTCTTCCAGACGGATCTGCAGCTCGTCGAGATCCGCTTCGTAGCGCTCGATTTTTTCCTGCTGACGCAGCGCAGTCTGCACCAGGTTCAGGTGATCGCTGGCGGCCTGGTAATCGGCTTCCAGATCGCCCTCCGCGCCGTTATGCTCCTGCAGTTCGCGCGCCATGTCGACGTGCTTATACTGCTCAGCCGCCAGCTGCGAACGCGAGGTGAAGAGATCGCGGCGATACTCCAGCGCCTTATCCAGGTGAATGCGCCTCTCGTTGGCGTGACGCATATAGTCCGCCGCCACGTAGTTGGTGGCTTCGCTGATCAGGTGTTTAAACAGATCGCGGTCGGACTGGGTAACGCGAATGGCTTCCAGCGTCATGCGGTTTTCCCGCAGCGCCGCTTCCATATCCTGGAACGCTTTACGCACGCCGCTGTTTTCCGGCAGCAGGTAGTCGCGCAGCGAGCGGGTAATGGTGCTGGAGATCCCGCCGTACAGCGAGGCCTCAATCAGGCGGTAGTACTTGCTACGATCGGAGGCGGAACGCAGGCGACGCGCCACCACGCCCAGATCGAACATTAGCGAGTGATATTCGGTGATCGAGTTGAACTGTTTAAACTGGACCCCTTCCATCGCCTCGAGTTTATCTTTCAGCTCGTTGAGGCTCACGACGCGCGCCTGGCGATCGTTCAGCGTTTCGGTCAACAGCTGGGTCGGCAGGATAGAGGTCGGCAGTCCCTGAATGGCGAAAGGTTTAATATCGACTTTACGATCGCGCCCGGCGACCTGCTGCAGGCGCACGCCGACCACCACGCGCTGGTGGCGGGAGTTGAACACATCGAGTACCGAGTAACACACCCCGGCGCGCAGCTTACCGTGCAGGCCTTTATCGCGTGAGCCGCTGGTGGCCCCCGCTTCGGTGGTGTTACGGAAGTGCAGCAGGGTTAAATCCGGGATCAGCGCCGTGACGAAGGCCGCCATGGTCGTGGACTTACCCGCGCCGTTCCCCCCGGAGAGGGTGGTCACCAGTTCATCAAGATCAAAGGTCCGGGCAAAGAAGCCGTTCCAGTTAACCAGCGTTAGCGAGCGAAACTTACCGCGTTCAATCATTACTCTTCCTCCCCGCTATCCGGCTGGTTTTCTTCATTCTCATCATTGAGCTGCAGGTGATTTTCCAGGGCCATCGCTTCCCCGTCGCGGATCAGACGGCGCTGCGCTTCGCGCGGGTCGTCGCCGGCGCGCACATCGGCGCCAAAGCGGAATACCGATTCGGTAATGCGAAACTTGCTGCTATCGTGGCCCATAAACCACACCATCCCCAGACGGCGTAAGCGGTTAAGCGAGGCCCGCATTTTTTCCTGCAGCTTCTGGCGGTCCAGATCCGAACCGGTGGAACGGTTGTTCACCAGCTTCAGCAGCCTGGATTCATCGGCCAGGGTCAGCAGCTCGTCATAGAGCTCCTGCTGGGTAAAAATCCCTTCGTTCGCCAGGCGCTCCGGGCTGAGATAGAGATAGCAAAGAATTTTGCCCACCATCATATCCAGCTCGGACAGTACCGAGCGCGAAATCAGCGTGGTGGACCGCGGGCGCAGGTAGAAGAATCCCTCCGGCGCGCGGATCAGCTCGACGTTATAGCGAGCGTAAAACTCTTCCAGGTAATCCTGAAAATCCATCAAAAATGCGTGATTATCCAGCTCGTCGAGACCGATATGACGGCCCGCGCGCAGGGCGCTGTCCAGCGCCGGAAATAACGGATTGGCCAACGCCTGCGCCAGCTTAACCGGCATCACTTGTTCAATATTTGTCAATGACATGCGCCTGTACCTTGGCTCCGTAATCATTAATCGGCTGCCATTTTGCCGGCAGTCCGGTGAAATCTGCCTGGGCGACGCCCAGCTGTACCGCCTGATCCACGACGATCCGCGCCACGTCGAAGTGACGCCCGCGCGGATACTGCGCCAGGAACTCCCGCGCCACCAGGCCGAGATCCAGCGGTATTCCTTTCTCTTTATAGACCGCCAGCTGCGCTTCGATCAGCGCCGCCAGCTGCTCGCGAATTTCGTTAAACTCTTCAAATTCGAGGTCCGCCGGCAGCTCGCCGGTGACCTCTTCATCGCGCAGGGCCATCTCTTCATCGCGCATATCCAGCAGGCGGTCGGCGTTGGCGTAAGTTAGCGCCCACGGTTCATCAAAATAGGTCTGTACCGACTGGCGCAGACGCTGGGCGAAGACGCGGTTCTTATCCATATCGATAGCGGTACGGATAAACTTGTGCACATGGCGGTCGTAGCCGATCCACAGGTCAATCGCCTGCTGACCCCAGCTGACGATGCGGTCGAGCTTGCTTTGCAGATCGAACACCAGCCGATCGACAAAATGGAGATCGTCGCGCGCCATGGTCGAGTCCTGAATGCGCAGCAGGTTCGCCTGCAGCTTATCCCCTGCCGCATCCAGCGTATCCTGCAGTTCGCGCAGGGTGCCGGAGGTTTCCGACAGCAGCAGTTCACAGCTGGAAATCGCCGCGCGCCAATCTTTATTCAACAACTGCGCGATATCGTCTTTCACCAGCTGCTGTTGCTCATCCATAATGCGCTGCGTCAGGTCGATGCTGTCGAAAATTTCCGCTACGGAGTACTTCAGCGGCGCAAAAACGTTGCGATGCCAGTGGAATTCATCACCGCCCTCTTCCGCGGCGTCCGCCGCGCGCTTCAGCTCGCCGGCGACGATCGACAGCTGCATCGAGAGACGCAGCGTCGAGAATTCGCGCTGACGGATATAATAATCGGTGATCCCAATCCCCAACGGCGTCAGGCGATAGATCGCATTGCCTTCGGTAATTTCGCTGGTAAAGCGGTTCAGCAGACGCTGGCGCACCAAATCGTTGATCGCGTTATTGGCGCGCTGGCTGATGGTTTCGCTGGTCTGCTCAAACGCATCACTGACGTGGCGGAACGCATCCACCAGTTCACCCTCGCTCATTTCCCCTTCCAGTCGTTCACCATTCAGAGTGGCGATCGCCAGCAGGAAAGAGAGTCTGTCGACCGGTAGCGAGATTGAAAAATCATTTTTTCTGGCCCAGGCAACCAGTTCGGGGACTGTCTGGGAAAATTCACTCATACTTTATCCTTGCATCTGCGGCTATGAGCCTGGCTCTTAAGCGCGGTGACATGAATATAACGGCCCAGGCTGAGATACGGCTCCTGACGACAGTAGCGCGTCTCCAGCGCCAGCAGCGCCGCATAGCTGTCATGCTGTTGGCGTTTTTCACGCAGATAATCATGAAACACCCGCACGCCGGTTTTGCTGACGATCTGCCAGCCAATCTCTTCCAGCCAGTGATAAACCTGCTGTGGTTCACGCGGATAATCCGGCGACAGCGTGCGTTTTTTCTTTTTTGGCATGCCCAGTTGAACGTAATCAAAATTACCGGCAACCATATTGTGCATCAACAGGCCGTTAGCATTGTAGAACATCAATGACAGTCCACCGCCAGCACGCAGCGTCGACCACAGGGTATGCAGTATTTCCTGGGGCTCCGCCACCCACTCCAGCACCGCATGAAACAGTACCAGATCGACCGGGCTTTCCAAATGCTGCGCAATATCCTGAGCCGCGCATTGTACAAAATGCATGTTGTCGATCACACCTTTATCGGCGGCCGCCTGGCGGGCGCGAGCCACCATCTCAGCGGAGAGATCGCAGAGCGTCACGTGATGGCCCAGTTGCGCGACTTTGATGGCCGTTTGTCCTTCGCCGCCGCCGGCATCCAGCACCCTCAGCGGTCCCGGCCCCAGCTGCGCCAACAGCGGTTCCAGATCCTGCCAGAGGATCGCCTGACGCAACTGGCCTTTTGTGGTGCCGTAAATATTGCGCGAAAACTTTTCAGCAATGTCATCGAAATTGCGATCCTGCACGAGTGACTCCACAAGCCAACACAAAACCGCTATTTTGTCATACCCGCGCCGAGAATGAAGCGATCTGTTATAAGATCCGAACATAACTTTGGTTATATGGTTAAAAAAGGAACCATCTGGCATGCTTTTCACGCTAAAAAAAATCGTCGGCGGCCTGCTGTTGCCGCTACCCGCCTTACTGTTGCTGATCGGTATCGGGATCGCGCTGTTATGGTTCAGCCGCTTTCAGCGTACCGGGAAGCTATGCGTGAGCCTCGGCTGGCTGCTGCTGACGCTGCTGAGCCTGCAGCCCGTGGCCGACAGCCTGCTGAAACCGATTGAAGATACCTACCCCACCTGGCGCGGCGAGCAGCCGGTGAACTACGTGGTGGTGCTGGGCGGCGGCTATACCTGGAATCCGGAGTGGGCGCCAAGCTCTAATCTTATCAATAACAGCCTGCCGCGCCTGACGGAGGGCATCCGCCTGTGGCAGGCGAATCCCGGTTCGAAAATGATCTTTACCGGCGCGGCGGCGAAAACGAACCCCGTCAGCACGGCGGAAGCCGGGGCGAGAGTGGCGGAGAGCCTTGGCGTACCTCGCAGCGATATCATTGTGCTCGATCGGCCGAAAGATACAGAAGAGGAAGCGCTGGCGGTGAAGCGCGCCATCGGCGACGCGCCCTTCCTGCTGGTCACCTCGGCGTCACACCTTCCGCGGGCGATGATATTCTTTCGCCATGCCGGCCTGGATCCGCTTCCCGCGCCGGCCAATCAGCTGGCGGTGACCTCGCCGCTCAATCCGTGGGAGCGGGCCATTCCTTCTCCAGTGTGGCTGATGCACAGCGACCGGGTCGGCTATGAAACCCTTGGTCGCGTCTGGCAATGGCTGAAAGGCAGCTCAGGCGAGCCAGGGCAGGAGTGATTTTGCAGCGAGGTCAAAACGGGCGCGATCAAAGCGCCCGGTGTTGACCAGACTATCCACCTCATCCCACAGCAGATAAAGCCAGCGCCGCCAGACAAAGGCCTCGGAAACTGGCGCCTGCTGCAGGTAGCGCCACAGCAGCTGTTCCGCCTGGCCGCCTTCAGCAAGGCGGAACAGTTCATACTCGCGTGGCGCCCACAGCATCATCCCCGGCCCCACCATCGCCAGCAGCTGATCGCTGCGCGGATCTTTTAGCATGCTGCGCAGAGTGAAGTTGCCATGCACCAGCACAGCATTATCATTGAAATCGCGGAATAGCTCCGGAAGGCACTCGCGGGAGCGGAACAAAAGGCGCTTATCCTGCATGGTGAGACCGGTGTCCTGATACAGGTTCAGGGTGCTCCACAATATCTCTACCCGCTGGCGGTACCAGTTCGGCCACAGGTTTTCCTGGGTATTGTCGACCATTCCCACGCAGCCGCCACTGTCCTGCCGATGCCACGCCAGCAGCGCCTCGACGATTTGCTCCTGCAGTTGCTCCCAGCGCGCCGGGGTGCGCGTCGGCGCCTCCACCGGTACGCCGCGCAGGCGCTCAAGCAACAGCACATCTGGTCCGGGATGTTCTTCGTGCGTCATGACGCCATAAACCACCGGCATACGCACCGTACCATTACGCGCCAGGGTCGAGATCTTCCATGCCAGCTGCCGCGCCACGCCGGGCGTGGTGAAACTTCGCGCCAGCAGCGGCATCGGGTTTCCCTGCGCATCGTACAGGAACCACAGCGCCGTAGCGGCTTGTTCACTGACACACTCCACCCGGCTTAGCTTTTCGCCAAGAAGATGACTGAGTTCGGTTCGCAACTGTTCCATTGTCGATTACCCCTATGAACACTACTGGTTTCATAATGAGCGCCCGCACCTGGGTTGTCATCGGATAAGATCAAAAAGGGGTAAAAAAAGCAAAAAACCGACGGGGATATCCCCTCCAGCAAGGAGGGGACAGAGGGCTAACGCAGCTCAGCGCGGACGCGCTCCAGATCTTCCGGGGTATCCACGCCGGTGCCGGGCACTTCCGCCGCCACGGCGACATGGATTTTCTCGCCATACCACAGCACTCGCAGCTGCTCGAGCATTTCAATCTGCTCCAGCGGGCTCGGCGCCCAGCTGACATAGCGGCGGATAAAGCCGGCGCGATAGCCATAGATGCCGATGTGACGCAGCAGGGAGTCACCGATGGTCTCGCGGGATTGGGCAAAGCGATCGCGATCCCAGGGAATAGTCGCGCGGGAGAAATAGAGCGCGTAACCCTTGGCATCCATCACCACTTTGACCGCATTCGGGTTAAACGCCTCTTCCGCATCATGGATCGGTACCGCCAGGGTCGCCATTCCGCTGCTGCTGGCAGCCAGATTCTCCGCCACCTGGCGGACAATCGCCGGGGGGATCATCGGCTCATCGCCCTGAATATTGACGATAATGGTGTCATCGCTGAACGCACACTTTTCCACCACTTCCGCCAGCCGTTCGGTGCCGGACTGATGGTCGGCGCGGGTCATACAGACCTCGCCGCCGGCGGCTTCAACCGCCCGGGCGACATCTTCGTGATCGGTGGCGACAATAATGCGATCCGCGCCGGATTCGCGAGCGCGCTCCAGCACATGGACAATCATTGGCTTACCATTAATGTCCTGCAGTGGTTTTCCCGGCAGGCGCGTGGAGGCGAAACGCGCAGGAATAATGACCACGAAACTCATGAGTGACTCTCTTCTAGCGCCAGCGGACGCGCCTCTGTCTCCAGCAGCACCGGGATACCGTCGCGCAGCGGAAACGCCAGGCTATCAAGTTTGCAAATAAGTTCTTGCTTATCCTGACTGTAATACAGCTTGCCGTTACAGACCGGGCAGGCGATGATTTCAAGTAAACGGTGATCCATGTTTCCTCCTGATGGACCGGATAGATTTCTCAGCAGCATATCACAGGAAGGCAGGCGCCGGGATCAATCGGCGTCGATTTCCCACCCCTGCTCCTGGCCGACAAACAGCCCTTCCGGCAGGCGTCGGCAAAGGATCCGCTCTGCCGATTGCCAGCGTGCGAAGTCGTTAATCGCCCGGCGCAGCCCCTGCTCCAGACCACGGGTGATCTTCACCCCCTCCTCCAGCCACAGAGCGAAGATCTCCAGCTCCCGGCTTTTGCGATGTATTTTACTGTCCATCCGCCCGACCAGTTTTCCCTGGTGCAGCAGAGGCAGTACGAAGTAGCCATACTGACGCTTCGGCGCCGGGGTATAACACTCCAGGCGATAGCTGAAGTTGAACAGCTGCTCAGCGCGTTTCCGATCCCAGACCACCGGGTCGAAGGGCGAGAGCACGGCGCTATGGCTGGCGGTCAGCTTACCGCCGGGCGCGGTCTCCAGCTGCGCCAGCGCCTCGTGATGCAGCCACATCTCGCCGAGTGCTTCCACGTTAACCGGCACCACCAGCCCCTCTTCCTGCCAGGCCGCCAGCAGACCCGGTAGCGGAGCGAACCGGGCCGTTTTGCCCGATATGCGCCACCAGCTCGGCAATACTCCCGGCATGCTCCTCCATCCATGCGCGATGGTATTTCCAGCCCATATTGTCGGGATTCAACATGCGATGGCGCACCAGGGCGAAATCGCTGCGCGGCAGAAAGCAGGCTTCATGCGCCCAGTATTCCATTAGCTCGCCGTTGCGCAGCGACTCATCCAGCCAGTGCTGCGGATAGCTGCCAAGACGGCTGAACAGCACCAGGTAGGGGCTGCGGGCCACCACGTTGATGGTATCGATTTGCAGCAGCGACATCTGCTGGATGGTGGAAAGAATGTCTTTCGGGCGAGCGCGACGTCGGGGCTTCTTTAACAACCCCTGCGCCGCGAGATGGAGGTGGCGCGCCTCGTTAAGCGATAGTTGCAATACCGACATGCAGGTTCTCCGTCAGGAATTCCAGCACAGCGGCGAGCAAAGCCGGCGCGTCAGTTAACGTTGCGCCAACGTCGCTAAGTCCGCAAGCAACCGCTGTGCGCGTTCATCGGCCATTATGGCGTCGACCGGTAAATACCACCAGTTTGCAGCGGCGAAATCGCGACATTTCACGGCATCTTTCTCGGTCATCAGCAGCGTCTGATCGGCGGTCACCAGGGCGGCGACATCATCCTGGCTCAGCGCCTGATGGTCCGCCAGCGCCACGGTTTTGACCGGCTGGACGCCGCAGCTTTCGAGGGTGGCGAAGAAGCGCGGCGGATGGCCGATGCCGGCCATCGCCACCACGTTCGTAAAGGTGGAGACATCGCGACGTTCGCCGGTAAGCAGGTTAACCGCCATCCCTGGGCGCAGCCGCATCGGGATCTCACCCGGACGCGCCACGCCGCCGTTAACGATAACCGCATCAACGCTTTGCAAGCGCGACGCCCGCTCGCGCATCGGCCCGGCAGGCAGCCACCAGCCGTTGCCAAAGCGGCGCACGCCGTCAATAACGACAATTTCTCTGTCCCGCGCGAGCTTATAGTGCTGTAAACCATCGTCGGTCACAATCATCTGCAGATCGTGCGCGCTGAGCAACGCTTTTACCGCGTCGCTGCGCAGCGGAGCGACAGCGACCGGGGCACCGGTACGCTGATGGATCAACACCGGTTCATCACCCGCCGCGGCGATTCCCCGGACCAGATGCGCGCGATCATTCGCCGAATTGCATCTTATGCAGCTGGGCGTACACGCCCTTATGCTCCAGCAGGTCATGGTGCGTTCCGCGCTCCACGATCCGCCCGTCTTCAACCACCACGATTTCATCAGCCTGCTCAATGGTCGACAGACGGTGAGCGATAACCAGCGAGGTACGGTTTTTCTGCAGCTCATCCAGCGCCGCCTGAATGGCACGCTCGGACTCGGTATCCAGCGCCGAGGTGGCTTCATCGAGGATCAGGATCGGGCTGTTACGCAGCAGCGCGCGGGCAATAGCAATACGCTGGCGCTGGCCGCCGGACAGCATCACGCCATTCTCGCCGATGATGGTATCCAGACCATTATCCATCTTGTTAATGAAATCCATGGCGTAGGCCATGCGCGCGGCCTCTTCAATCTGCTCGCGGCTGTACTCTTCGGTACGGGCATAGGCGATATTGTTGGCGACGGTATCGTTGAACAGATGCACGTTTTGTGAAACCAGCGCCACCTGGTCGCGCAGCGAGCTCAGCTTGTACTCGCGCAGGTCGTGGCCATCCAGCAGGATCTGCCCCTCGTCGACATCGTAGAAGCGGGTGATCAGGCTGGCAATGGTCGATTTACCCGACCCTGAGCGCCCCACCAGCGCCACGGTTTTCCCTTCCGGGATATCGAGATTGATATTGCGCAGCGCGGCCACTTCGCGACCCGGGTAGGTAAAGGTGACGTTCTCGAACTTGAGATTGCCTTTCGCCCGCTCAATGACCCGCGTACCTTCGTCTTTTTCCTGCTCGGAATCGAGGATCGCAAACAGCGTCTGGCACGCCGCCATCCCGCGCTGGAACTGGGCATTGACGTTGGTCAGCGACTTCAGCGGACGCATCAGCGCAATCATCGAGGAGAAGACCACGGTAATGGTCCCGGCGGTCAGGGTGTCCATCACGCTCGGGAAGCTGGCGGCATACAGGACAAAGGCCAGCGCCAGGGAGGCGATAAGCTGAATGATCGGGTCGGAGATAGACGAGGCGGAAACCATCTTCATCCCCTGCAGACGCATTTTATTGCTGACTTTATCAAAACGTTTGGTTTCCACTTCCTGGCCGCCAAACATCAGCACCTCTTTGTGCCCTTTCAGCATCTGCTCGGCGCTGGTGGTGACCTGCCCCATCGTGTTCTGCATATTCTTACTGATATTGCGAAAACGCTTGGAGACCACGCGGATCGCCACCGACACAATCGGCGCCAGTACGATCAGGATCAGCGACAGCTGCCAGCTGTAATAGAACATCATCACGAACAGACCGATAATCGATGCCCCTTCGCGGACCACGGTGATCAGCGCGCTGGAAGAGGAGGAGGCGACCTGCTCAGAATCATAGGTGATGCGTGACAGCAGCGTTCCGGTAGACTGCTTGTCAAAGAAGGCCACCGGCATACCCATCATGTGGCCGAACAGGCGACGACGCATGGTCATAACCACTTTGCCGGAAACCCAGGAAATACAATAGCTCGAGATGTAGCTGGTGATCCCACGCAGCACCATCAGGCCGATAACCACCAGCGGCATCCATAGCAGCACTGAGCGATCCGTTTTACCAAAACCATCATCCAATAACGGTTTAAGAAGCGATAACATGAAGGTGTCACTGCCCGCGTTAAGCACCAACGCCACCGCCGCTACGATTAGCCCGGCTTTAAACGGCGCGATAATCGGCCAAAGTCGGCGGAAGGTCTGCCACGTGGAGAGATCTTTATCGTTCTGCATTCAATAAACCAGCTTGTGTTGAAATAGCCGCATATTCTACCCGTTATCGGCGGGCGCGCCAAACCACTGATGATACCAACGCGGTAAAACTTGATCCCGTAAGCTATGGATTTGCCACCCTTCTGCGGAAAAAACCACCGTTATCTGCCCCTGCTGCGGCGTGGCGAACCAGCGATAACCCCGCTGGCGGTAGCGCTGAACCACCTTGTACGAGGGCATCCGCCACGCATTGTAGCGCGAAGCGGAGGCCAGCGCGGCCGCGCCATCCACCCGGCGGACCAGCAGCGCGCTGGAGGAGGTATTGCTGCCGTGGTGGGGAACCTGAATAAGTGTAGACGTCAGATGCCGCCAGTAACGGCTGATCATCGCCTGCTCCGCCTGACGTTCTATATCGCCGGTGAGCAGGATGCTGGAGCGACCATCATCGATCCGCACCACACAGGAATGATTGTTACCCTTTGCCGTGCTGCCCGGTAGCGGCCACAGGGCCTGGAAGTTGAGTCCCTGCCATTGCCAGCGCTCACCGCGATGACACGGCAGATGATGCGCCCAGCCTAACGGGCTGCGCACCCAGGCCTGCGGCCATGCCTGCAGCACTGAATCAAGGCCGCCGCGATGATCCAGATGTTCATGGCTCAGCATAATCCCTTGCAGCTGCAGATGGTGCCAGCGCAACCACGGGATAATCACCTGTTGACCGCTATCACCCTGCGGCCAAGCCGGCCCGGTATCGTAAAGCAATGCCTTACCGTGACGCTCGATCACCATCGCCAGCCCCTGCCCGACATCCAGCATCGTCACCCGCCATTCGTCCGCAGGCGGTTGTCGGCTGAATGGCCGCGTCAGTAAAAACAGCACGCTGAGACACAGCGCCGGTGAATGCCGCCAGCTCTGAAAACGCCAGCCCATCACCAACAGCCACGGCAGGATACTGATCCACAGCCAGCGAGTATCCAGCGTCAACCAGCCGTCCGGTAAACGTCTTAATCCCCAGAACAATACGGCCAGCACGCGATCGGCCGCCAGCCAGAGCAGCGACTCCACTATCTCCGGCCCCGAGAGATGCACCAGCATCGCGGTCAGAATAAGCGGCACCGCCAACAGGGTGACTAACGGTACCGCCAGCAAATTAGCCGCCATCGACGTCAGGCTTATGCCATGGAATAGCAACAACTGCAGCGGCAGCAGCAGCAGCGTCACGCCAGCCTGCAAATGAACAAGAGCAATTATGGGCTTCCACGGCCAGCGCCAGCGGCCGGCAGGCAGCGGGAGCCACTGGAACCAGAAGATCAGCCCCGCCACGGCGAAGGCAGATAGCCACAGGCTTTGCGACAGGACCGCCAGCGGGTCGGCAACCAGTATCGCTCCCAGACAGCAGAGCCACACCTGCCACGCCGTCCAGCGTTGACCCGACAAACGTAAAGCACAACAGACCGCAAGCCCTAAGCAAGTGCGCAGGGCCGGCGGCTGCATACCGGTCAGCCAGGCATAGCCGACGGCGCCGGCCAGCCCGGCGACAAGGGGCAACCGCCAGCCAATCCAGCGGCCCGGGAGAATATACTGCACGCCGCGCAGCAACAGCATGATAAGAGAAGCCGCGAGAGCGATATGCAAACCCGAGATAGCCATCAGATGGGAAGTGCCCGTGTTCTGCATCAGGACCTTTATCTCCGTCGGCAGAGACAGCCGCTCCCCCATTCCTAATCCCAACATCACCGCGCGCCAGGGATAAGTCTGCAGTCGCCGGGTCAGCGACGCCAGATAGCGGGCGCGCAGACTGCAGCGGGCATCCAGCGCGGAAGCGGCGACGATCCCTCCGCTCAGCGGTCGGTGCTGCGCCAGCGCATAGCGCTGGCTGTCGAAGCCCCCGTCATTGAGCTGCCCGTGCACCGGGCGCAGGCGCAGCGTCATCAGCCAGTGTTGACCCGCACAGGCTGGCGCAGGTGCAAGTTCCCCGTACAGCGTTACGCCTACCGGGGGAAACAGATAGCGGCCCCGCAGGCGCACCATTTGTCCACGGTGCAAGGTCTGGCCATCCGTCTCGCTAAGGATCACTTCCGCTTGCCGGATGGCGCCGGTAAGGTGCCGGGTCGGCCACAGCGCCTGATGCGCGCTCAATACTCCCCAGACCACCAGCAGAAGCGTCATCGCCACTCCGGCGACGGCCCTTCCATGCAGACGAATCAGCGCCAGCGCCAGTGCGCTCGCGCCCGCCAGACTGCACGGGCCCGGCAAAACGGGTAGCCAGAGAAGCGGCAGCATTGCAATGATGGCGCATCCGGCAAGCCATGGTAGACGCATAAACACCTCCCTGTGAGTGGGCAGTGTTACGCAAAGCGGTGCTGGCGTCCTGGCGGCGAATTCAGGCTTGCGCGGCGCATTCCAGACAATCGCCTCGCTTGCAGCCGGGCACGCTTTTTTTGTGAGGATGGCCGTAAATGGCGGGCACAAAAAAAGCACCCGAAGGTGCTTTCTTTATCGTCAGGCAGGCTGCACGTCGTGCAACTCACCCTTCATAAATATTGGCGCGGTCACGTAATTCTTTCCCGGGCTTAAAGTGCGGAACGTACTTACCTTCCAGTTCGACTTTATCACCAGTTTTCGGGTTACGTCCGGTGCGAGGTGCTCGATAGTGCAGAGAAAAGCTGCCGAAACCGCGAATTTCAATGCGCTCACCTTGAGCAAGCGTTGAGGCCATATGTTCCAGCATTTCTTTAACAGCATCTTCCACCGCTTTCGCCGGAATGTGAGATTGCTGGCTGGCAAGTCTTTCAATCAATTCTGACTTGGTCATTATTCCTCCGGTTTCCTTCAAGGCAAAAATTAGCTAACAGCTTAAACAAGGGCGGCCGTAGCCGCCCTTTGTGCTTGATTACAGGACGAATCCTGCAATCTGTCGCTCAGAACCAGAGTTGCGTCTTCAACGCGGTCACGGGATGCTTCAGAAGCACGCAGGTAACCTTCTACGCCGTCAGCCAGTTCTACGGTTGCGCCTTTAGCGTCAACTGCAGTCACTTTACCAACAACGATAGCGCCTTTCTTGTTCAGAGCAACGTAGTTGTTGAACGGATCTTCCGCGAGCTGTTTAACGCCCAGGGAGATACGCTCACGCTCTGCGTCAACCTGCAGAACAACTGCTGCGATTTCGTCGCCTTTTTTGTATTCACGAACTGCTT
>PPYF01370522.1_pt1 | contig 33622 bp, 43 predicted proteins | sample 1559871 | NCBI WGS metagenome assembly PPYF01 (sample SAMN08240021, study PRJNA423297) | Human gut metagenome, whole genome shotgun sequencing project.
TGGAAATCATGTGTGCGGTGAACTCCGTACCCAGGGTTCAAATCCCTGACTCTCCGCCATACTGTAAGACAGGGACTGCGTTTGCAGTCCTTTTTTATTTGCCCGGTTTTGCTAAAAATAAATGGTAGAAAGAGGGTTTTCTACCATACTTTCTACCATAAATTTATTTTTCTGCATCGGCGACGTCTATTAAGCGATCTAAAGTGTTAGCAATCTTTGATTCTAATCGTTCCGTCACGTGCTGATAGAGGTTCTGTGTTATGCCCGTATCTGAATGACGGAGCTGCCGGCTGACGAGTTTTATATCGATATTGTTTTCTAGCAGGATAGTGGCTGCTGTATGGCGAAGGTCGTGAACTCGTATGAGTGGAATTGGAAAACTCTCGGGATGGCTATCATTATAGGATTGAATTAATTTATGAAGTGTTTTGCGGTACCAGTTCGGATCATAAGGATCCCCGATTTCATTGGCCATAACGAACTGGGTATTATGGAAATACGGCCCGAATCGCATACGGTTGGTATCGTATTGGTGTTTTACATGGCGAAGGAAAGAGGTAACATGCTGCGGAACAATAATGCTATTTTCAGATGATTCGGTTTTGACAGTATCTAATACAAGGGCTGAATTTATACTTCTTTTGATATACGGATAATCAAGCCTGGCTAAATCGCTGATAGGGATTCGCAAAAGACTGTGGCGAATATGTAGCGTCGATTCATCGAAGTCAATATCTTGCCACCGAAGGCCGGCAATCTCTCCACGTCTCAGCCCGCAGAAGATACCGAGCAAAAGAATACAGCTTACTTTATTTCGAGTGTATCCTGATTGTTTCGACTGTTCAGTGGCGTATTCAATTAAGGCCAATGCGTCAGTAGTAGTAAGGGCTTAAATCATTTATAACTCGCTTGCAGATAGCCCTGTAATTAGTATAGGTGGCGACCTTACGAGCAGGCGGTTTAATGCACGTGTCGAGCCATCTGACGAGAAAATCAAGCAATGTAGGAATCCCTCTTCCTGTTAAAATAATTGCCCCTTCGTCCTTTTCGCTCATAAGCTTTCGTTCGAGCTTTTCGGCTTCACGCTTACTTGTACTGGACCGTATCCATTTCTTTTTCCAGGTATTCGTCAAAGGGTCTTTCTGAGTGATAACGACGTAATATATTTCTTTTTTCTTTGAAATCATAAAAAATACAGCTCCTTTCTGAAAAGGGGCTGATTATGATATACTTATAGCGTAATCAGCCCGTGAGAAGGTGGATTATATCGCCGTGGTATTGGTAGTACCCGGCACGCCCGTATTCTGTTGGTAGCAGAGTACGGGTATTTTTTTGTTTGCTTATTGAATAGTCGTTAAAATATCCCATAAGCGTCGGTTGATATAATAGTTTTCACGACCTTTTTTTATTTTAGTGACGATACCTAATTCAGAGAGAGTTTTTAAGTACTTAGAAGCAGTTTGCGGCTTTGCAAGTCCACGCTCTACTAAAAAGCTGATTTTGCAATAAGGTTGTTCAAACAATAGTTCAGCCAACTCTTTTGAATATATAGACGGAGCTTTCGTCTTTAAAATCTGAATAACGTCCTCTTGTGCTCTATAGATTTTCTGGATAGAACACAAAGTCTGTTCAGCAGTTACTTCAATCCCATCCAACATATATAAAATCCAAGGGATCCAATCGCCGTTTTCAGTAACTTGTCGCAGAGATTTGTAGTAGGTTGTCTTGTGTTGAATAATATAGCGAGATAAATACAATATGGGAAAAACTAGTAAATTCTTGTGAATTAAATAAAGAATATTTAGTATTCGGCCGACGCGCCCATTGCCGTCGGGAAAGGGATGAATGGATTCAAACTGGTAATGAATGACTGCCAATTTAATTAGAGAATCAACTTGATCATTATCGGTATTGATATATGCTTCTAAGTTTGACAATAACCTTAGAATGTCTTCTTGATTGTCGGGAGGAGTATATACAACTTCTCCTAAGCTGTTTTTTAATACCGTTCCGGGGATATTTCTAATTCCATCAGTTCGTTGCTTTATTATTTGAAAAAGTTTAATAAACACGTTGATGGTTAAAGGGTATCCTTCATTATGTAATTTCTGATACCCATACCAAAGGGCCTCTTTGTAATGCATGACCTCTTTTGCCGCGGGGGAAATTTTAGCGTCTGTAGGTGTGGAAAAGGCCTGGTATAACTCGTCGTTAGTCGTGACTACGTTTTCAATTTCGCTAGAGGATTTTGCTTCTTGTAAGGCTATCGATTGTAATAGCAATAAAGGGTTGGATTGCGTAAATGTCCACCCTTGTAATTTAGCCAAGGCTTTATTGGCGGAGATCGCTTTTTTTAATACCTCCTTGCTTTCTAAATCTTCTTTGGGCGGAAGTATAGGGAGGTTGTTATTCGGGATTTCTCGAGAATTAGTCATAAGGTACTCCTACAGCAAATGATATACATATTAATAAACACCTTTAATTATTACTGAACTTTTAAAGGTATTCACATGATACATTTATGTGGTAAAGGTGTCAATGCGATACCTTTAAATTTCTCTCAAAAATAAAGCTATCGTTAATATACCTTTATTGGGTAAAGGTATCGAAACTCCAGTATGTTCAGCGCCTTAGTAGTAGACCGATATTGTTGTCGGTCTGCTGTAAGGGTCCCGTTCAATAAATTCGTATGGATAATAGGAATAAAACTAAGTATAGCAAAATTATATTTTTCCTATAGGAAAATCGATATATAAAATGTAAAATACGTGATACAATTAGAAAAAAGAAGATCAATATATGGAGGGAGGAGGTATTATGGGGAAAATCAGGGGAATAATTTCAACAATTTTCCTCTTTCTTATTTTTACATCAATCGTGTGTATAATAATTTCTTTAGGTCTCTATATAGGGGGTATCCACTTAAATCAATATATAGATATTGGTAGATGGATTGCTAGTGTTATTATTGTTTTATTTTCGCTGAGACGAAAATATTTAGTCATTAACTAGTCGTCTTTGGGCGGTTTTATGTTTAAATCATTAGTAATTTCTTGAAGGGCTTCCACAGATACGTGGGAGTCTTTTTTTTGTTTCAATAATTTTAAAATAAAGCCTAAGACTCCATCGGTTGACAAGTCAGCGTTTATTCCTTCACTTGGGGTATAAGAAAAATGAGCTTTTCCACCGACGATTAAAAAGCCAACAATTGCAAGACAAAGTATGCTTACCGGGTCACCGAGAAACTCAATAACTCCGGGACTTTGAACGTTTATTCTCGCTGAAATTTTATTAGAAAAAGCGTCTTCTGTTTCCGATTGTCGACTGGCAATCGAATTACTTAATGTCGATGCATATTCCAGTAAACCGGTGATAAATAAAGGTAGGTAGAGGGCCGGTATATTTGACTTTCTCTGGACGGAGAAAGTAATATGAGCAACGCCAGCAAGAATATAGTACGGGTTTATAGCCCTTTCTATAAATTCTGTATAGTCATTTGCATTTGATAAGGCCTGTTGATTTCTAAAAAATAAATATAATTTCGAATCAACCATATGTTTTGCGGCAGATTGGATCCATTTAACCGAACGTCTCTTTTTAAAATGACATGCGCCTTTATCTTCAAGAACTTCATTTGTTAATGTTTCTTCGTACCAGGAATCTTCCGTCAAAACACCAAAGGCAAACTTGTTAGAACGAGCTGCAGGAATAATCACAATATCGCCTTTTTTCATTTCATAACAGAATCTGTAAACCTGATTCATAATCCGAGTGGTCATCCGGCCATATATCAATTTATATCCTTTTAGAATCTCTTCGGTCCGGTCTTTTTCGGCAATAGGCTGTATATCATCCCAACCTATTGCTACATAGTTGTTTTTACAGAAATCTTTAAAAAAATCACCACCATTTGTTCTCAGAAACCAATAATTTCTACGGGGAACTTCAACGGGGAGCCGATGTTCTTCTTTGAGATACTTTAACAAGTCTTTTTCTGTAACGGTGGAAAGCAATGGTACATACCTCCTTGAACAAATAGTTTATCAAAATAGATGAGATTACTTTAAAACGATCGCCGCAGTTCAATGACCTTGCCGATAATGGTTACGGGCAGTCGCTCGATGTCTTCGTTTGAGTAGAAGGTCGGCAGAAAAGAGGATACGTTGTCGCCGATGAGGGTGATGCCGTTGTCAGATTTCTTTATACGCTTTACGGTACCTTCATCTCCATTTACGAGGACGACAGCAATTTCATTCGATTCCACATCCGGCTGCTGGCGAACTACGATGATATCGCCTTCTGAAAAAGTGGGTTCCATACTATCTCCTTTGATACGTAAGCAAAAGAAGTCACCCGTGCGAGCCAATTCAGTAGATATTTCTTCATAGCCCAGAATGTCTTCAACCGCCTCAATGGGAACCCCTGCTATCACATAGCCAAGAATAGGGATTCTAACGCCTTTATGGGGTGTGTAATAACTATAGTCTTTAGTTTGTAATGATACATCTTGCTCACCATCAAGCGTAGCGACTAAAGTATCTATATTCATAAACATAGCTGACGAGAGTTTCCTTAATGTTTCTAATGATGGAATTATAGGTTTTCCGTTTTTAGAGTTTTTATTGTTTTCTAACATAGAAATGTATTGTTTTGTGAGTCCCGCTCTATCTGCGAATACTTGTAATGTAAGTCCATGTTCTTGTCTATAATCTCGCAAAATTTTACTCAGTTCCATAAAGACACATCCCTTGCAAGTAAATAACGTTAATGTCAACTGTATTTTACATGTAAGAAAATATTTTGTCAATTGCGCTTGACAAAATATTACAACTGCTGTACACTTAGCTTGTCAAGTTAACTTGACTAAGAAGGAGGTGATGAAATGCAGACAGAAAACAACTTAATTAAAAATAAGGTGAAATATTGGCGTAAGAGAAGAGGCTTAACACAAGATAAGTTAGCTGAATTATCAGGGCTATCACGGGTATCTATTAGTGAGATTGAAAGAGGCACTGCAGACACCAAAATTTCTACGATAAAAGCACTTGCCAAAGCACTGGACGTAGAGTTTGCTGAGATTTTTCCTTAACCCTTAAAAGTCAAGTAAACTTTACAAAAGCTTAAAACACCAACAAGGAGGGAAGAAGATGAGCGGCAATGACATGGAATTAAAAGTGGAACTGAATATTGAAAAGGCACCGGAAAAGATGAGGAAAGAAGTGATTAAAGACATGATTGGATTTTTGAATGAACAAAGAAGAGAGTACAGCGGGTTACACTGCACTCTTTCGGTAGTACTGAAGTAAGTTAGCGAAACTCTACGGAGAGAATATCAGAGCCATCAACGGCAAGAATGTTATCTCCAATGAAAATGTAACTGCCGGGATGCAATACGAATGAATTATATTCCGTAATGCAAGTTTCTAGGTCGGTATGAGGGTTCACTCTCTTAATGTGCTTCAAATTTTGAATTATATGTCCGTTACCGGGCCTTAAATTAACGTATGCGTCCAATTTGCTCACCTCCTTTCGAGAACATTGTAATACGGGTTTTGCGGAGGTTTACTAAACGGCATTGAGCAAGAATAACGAATGAGGAAAACACAACGAGGAGGACATATGAATGAAAATAGATATCCGCATAGACGAAGTACCGTTTAACAGCAGGAAACATGTAAAGTTGTTACATCTTTACATAGAGATTAGAGAGCGAATTACGGAATTAACTCAAAAGTACCTTAGTGATATTGATAACGAGCAGGAACGCTTGAATTTGATATATTCCTTAGCTGACAAAGGAATACATGAAGAACTACTGAAACTGAGTCAGCACAACTTTAAATAGTACCTCTAGGGTTATAGGGCCCGAAGAGAGGAAAGGAGAAATGATGATGGGCGAGAATATATGGATACTTATTTGTCTATTGGTTGGGATTGTTTTTGGTTTTTTCCTTCCAATATTTCGAGAACTTCTTTGGCAACTTTTTGAGTGGCTGGATAATCAGCTGTAATCCAATAAAAATTTAAACCCTTATTCTGAAACGGACGGATGACAGAGTTATGATTTACAGCCGAAACGGCAGGACAAAACTGTTCATACTCGACGGGATAGTAGGTAGCAAAATTAGTTTGATTATCGCGCCAAAGTGGGCTGTCCCAGTAGTGCTCATGTGAAGAACAACGCGAAAACACTTCTACACACTGAATAAAGTCTTTTAAGCAAAAAATAAATGCGGCTTTTGAACGTCGTTTTCGCTGTCTTTCATGAAAATATTCTAGTCCGATCTGAAGACTGAACCCTAAAAAAACGCCAACACAAGTGGAAATACAAGTGACTGCCAAATCCATAACAATCAACTCCTCTATAAAGGTATTTACTACAGCATATCACGAGGAGCAAGAACAAAGAAAGGAGGGGGCCTGGGAAATGAGTCCGACGGAAATCATTTTACGAGAGGCTAAAAAGCTACCTTGGTACGAATGGCAACGAATCGTTAAGGCCATGGAGTTTATCCACAGGGAAGGAGCCGACAAGCCCATACTTGGCGACTCGAAAGAAACTCACGACAAGCTAATGATCCACGTTGAGTATTACTAAAAGAAGGCAAACAAGATGTCGGGCGTTCGTGGTCTGAATATCGTTGCCGCAACTCACAGACTATGCGTTGCACCTTCCACAGTCAGTTAAACGGCGACTGTAGCTTGGCTCAAGGTTGGCTGCAAGAGTGGTCCCTTGAATTAACCCGATTCACATTCAGCAGTCACCTGCTGACGGGGCGTGATATACACCTCCAACGACTTTGGCCATTACAGAATTCTTTGCATTCAGCGAATCCACAATAGCAGTTGTCCGTGCAAATGCATCAAGACCAGCAGCCTTACGAACTACATTCATCTGATCCTGAATTTGAGTAGCAATAGAGTTTTGTTTTTCTATAACTTTGTTAATGTTGATAAGTTTGTCCACATGTGTTATCGTGCCGGCTTTTTATCCAGGACTTCTATAAGTCGCCTTATAGGTCAGCATATTTCATCATCTTGTTTGCCTGTATCAATTTTAACTCAAGTTTTTATCAGTAGTATGAATCCGCATAGAAAGCAAGGAACTTATGCAACCAAGGAAAGGAGTCTTAAATGGAACAACGAATTATCGCCGACATTATGTACTCGGCAGGGGAAATCGCAAGGCTGTTACACACCGACATTCAGAACATTTATAAGTGGGTGAAGTCAGGCGAAATACCGCACATTAAGCTCACTGAAAAATCAGAAATACGTTTTGCCGGATGGGAAATCCGAGCATGGCTCGATAGCAAAGCGATGGGAGGAAACGCTAATGATTGAACTTGAAATTGCAACGTGTGTAATCGTCATCGCCGTTGTGCTGGCGTGTATATGGATTGAGATACGGAAAGGAGCATAACAATGAATGCAGACCAAATGATAAATCACATGATGAAGATTATTTGCACGACGGCTGAGGTGGAAGGTATCCAGGTAGTAAGGCATTTCAGACCTCGAGAAATCGTCGACTCTGCACTGGCTGCGTACCACAGTGGTATCGATGGTAATCCGTTATCCGAACGACAAATAGCGGTACTTATCATAACATTTGGGGATACATGGAGAAATTACATTCGGCGTGCCGGTAACGTGCTTATATCGTTTCACTTCGAGTTAATCATTAGAAAGAAAGGGATGTAATGATGAAGGCCGCTACATTACAGAGACCGCCTGAATGGATCAACCGGAGATATTACGAGATACAGGCTACCGAACCGGGGCCGATTGTTGAGGAAGAAGCGGATGACGACTTCAAAGTCACGATTCGTGAAGGCCTGAAGATTGGCATCGGGGCCTTCACGGTATACATAATCATTGCGATGGCAATCATCATTTTATGAGTACGACACAAAACACAGCAAAGAAAAGACCGCATCTGCGGCAACAGGTGCGGTCTAAAGGTGAAAAACAAAAGATTTAATTTACGGCTACATTGTAGCAGAAATGGAGCAAAAACACAATGAAACTGCTGGAATTACAACTTGAAAACTTCCGTAGTATCAAGGAGCTGACTATCCGTTTTGATGGAAAAAACACGGATATATACGGAGCTAACGGGACAGGGAAGACGACAATCGCCAATGCGATTTGCTGGCTCCTGTTAGACAGAGCTGCCACCGACGAAAAGGACTTTGACCCGAAAACAACAGGGGCCCATGATGTACATCACACGGGAAAGCTAATCATCGACAACGATGGCGAAATCGTCACCCTTGGTAAAGACTATTATGAAGTGTGGACGAAGAAAAAAGGCTCTCCTACGGCAGAATTCAGTGGGCATACGACCGACTACAGCATTAACGGCGTACCGGCTAAAAAGAAAGAGTATACAGCCCTGGTAGAAGCCATTTGTGGAGTAGAGCTTGAGAAGGTAAAAATGCTCATGATTCACGGGTATTTTACGGAAGATCTGCCGACAGAAACGCGTCGCCGCATACTCTTTGATGTATGCGGGGATGTGGCAGAAGAAGAAATTATGAAACGGTCTGAACTGGAGGACCTTAATGAATACCTGATGATTCCCGGCACAAAAGGACAGCAGTACTCGACAGAAGAATACAAGAAAATAGCCGTGGAACAGCGGCGCAAAATCAACAAAGACTTGGAAATATTGCCGGCCAGGATAGACGAAGTAACCCGAGGTATTCCGGGAAATGTGCCGGACGCTCAAGGCTTAAAGAAGGAGATTAAGGCCCTAGAGGAAAAGAAGGCGGAACTGGAACGAGAAAAACAGGATCTACAGTCCGACGGCGGTAACGAGGCCCTGATTCGGCAAAAAATTGCCGAATGTAAAACCGACTACGCTACCAAACAAGCGGAATACATTCAAGCCGGCCAAGCAGCGAATGAAGATATTAATCAGAAAATCGAGTGCGGACAACGAGAACAGCTTACTATTTCTCGTCGCCTGCAGGAGGCGGAACAAGATGCCCGTAAGTTTGAGTGCGAAATTTCCCGGATGAAGGAACAGCGGGAACGGCTGTTACAGGAATATGCTGAAGTTCAGTCTATGCAGTGGGATCCCCATCAAGAAACGTGCCCGACGTGTAAACAACCCTTGCCGGCTACGCAAATCGACGCCATGCGTAAAGAAGAAATCAATAAGCGTGGACAAGCTTGCAGTCAGGACCGAATCGCAGAGCTGGAGCGCGAGAAAAATCAGGTAATGGATACGGTATCAATGCTCAAGGAACAGGAGAAGCTATTGGTAGAACAGCTGCAAGAATTAAAAGGGCAGCGTGTCATACGCCCTGCATTTGACGATACGAATGAGGCTAAGGAAATACAGCAGACCATTACAAGATTTCAGCGGCAGTTACAAGCTGGAACCAATGCTACAAATGATGCCGTAAGGCTGCAGGATATACAGATTGAAGAAGTTACGCAGCAGATACAGGAAGCCAATGCACGCTTCAGCGTGATTGAAGCAGAGAAGGAAGGCAAAAAGAGAATTAAAGAGCTGCAGGCCGAGCAGAAAGAGAAAGCAGCTATGCTGGAACATCTCGAATATGGCATCCATCTTTGCGAGGAATACACGCGCATTAAGGCCCGTATGATTACGGATAAGATTAACAGCCGGTTCCGGACCGTACACTTCCAGCTCTTTGAGGACCAAGTAAACGGTGGTCTCAAAGAAATTTGTGATCCGACAGTACAGAATGCCGCCGGTGAATGGGTACGATACAAATCCGTGAATACGGCTAATAAAGTCAATGCGGAACTGGAAATTATTGACGTACTCAACGAGTTTTACGGTACAGACTTGCCGGTTATTATGGACCGGGCCGAAAGTGTCAGCCGCCCGATTGCTATAAAAGAACAACTGATCCGATTAATAGTATCGGAAAAAGATATACAAATTCGAGTAGAAAATTAAAGGAGTGTTACGAAATGGCAAAGAAACAAGAAATGCAAAATGTTACGAATGAAATGAGTCTCAGTAGTCGTTTTACTGCCAAAGTACTGCAAGAGTTTGGTAGTTCATCTGGAGAATTACAGATTACGGACTACCAGAGGTCGTTAATTCAAGGCTATTTCATTGGCATTGATAGGGCCTTGAATACGGCTGAAGAAGAGCGTGTGCGCAAGAATGCAAGCAACAAGGATCATACCTACGACAATACGGTGCCGTATACCTGGGCGAATGTGAATCTTCCGGAGCTGTCTCGAGATGTTGTGCATTATGCCCGCTTGGGACTGGATATGATGCAGCCTAACCATATCAGCCCCATACCGTACCTGAATAAAAAGACTCAATTATACGACATCACCTTGATGATAGGCTATGCGGGTATTCAATATGTTGCCGAAAATTACGCGTTGGTAAAACCGAAAGCGGTCACTATAGAGCTGGTGCACAGCACGGATACATTCACACCTCTCATGAAGAGCCGCACGAATCCGGTGGAAGGGTATGAATTTGTTATCACCAATCCGTTTAACCGCGGCGATATCGTGGGCGGGTTCGGATATATCGAGTACGACGACGCCAGCCGCAATGAACTGGTGATTATGCCGATGTCCGCCATACTGAAGCGCAAACCGCAGTATGCTAGTGCCAACTTCTGGGGAGGTACAAAAACGGAGTGGAAAAACGGCAAGAAGCAGGAAGTCGAAGTTGACGGCTGGCTTGAAGAAATGTGCCGTAAGACGCTTATCAGAGAGGTATACAGCAGCAAGCACATCCCTCTGGATCCTCGCAAAGTGGACGCATCCTATCAGTACATGAAACAACAAGAAGAACGCTTACAGGAAACGGCAAATGAAATGCGGCAAGAAATAAACGTAACGGCTAACCGCATTCCGCTTGAAGAGGCCGAACTGGAATCCCCGGAAGCTCTTCAAGCCGCATCTCAGAAGCCGGAAGAAGATTTAACGGAACTCTTTGAAGCTCCGGAAGAAGTACCGGCTGAAAAAGCAATGCCGCAGCCTTCAGATGGGCCGCAGTTCTAATGGATATTCGTATATTGGCGACGGGGAGCAGCGGCAATTGCTATCGTATCAGTGACGGGCATACGGCACTGCTCCTTGATGCCGGTATCCCGTTTAAGCGTATACAACAAGGACTGCGCTTTAAAACGGGTGATATTGATGGATGCCTGGTTACACATCGGCACGGCGATCATAGTAAAGCCATTCCGGAATTATCCCGTCGAGGCATACCGGTATACGGACCCGAAGATTTGCAGGATCTGTTTCCTACCGTAACCGTGGTAGATACGCAGTGTATGTTACATATACAGACACTGGATATTACCGCCTTTTTCGTACATCACGATGTACCGTGTTATGGATATCAAATAAAATCCACTGTAACGGCAGAGAAGTTACTCTATATTACCGATACGGCGTATGTAGACTATACGTTTACCGGCGTAACACACCTACTCATTGAAGCAAACTATGAGCAGGAAATCATTATGGACAAGGTAAAAGCAAAGAAGGTGTCTGCGTGTTTGGCGGAGCGGGTTATACAGACGCATATGAGTATAGAAACCCTGCTACAGCTACTCAAGGCCAATGCAATGAAGACAGTAAGACAGATTTACTTGCTGCACCTCAGTGATTCAAACAGTGATGCAGCAGGGTTTAAAGCGCAGGTACAACAACAAACCGGCGCAGAAGTATATGTGTTTTAGAGATTTAATGTAACGAAAGTTAGCAAGACGGCAGGAGCCGACCTTTATTCGGCTCCGCCGATATATCTATAAATCGCCAGAAAGGCGGATGACATGAAAAAGGGATTAGATTTCTTTCCCTTGGATGTCGACTTCTTTGATGATGAGAAGATTCAATTTGTCTCGGCAAGGTTCGGGATAAAAGGAGAAGTATGTGCGATACGCCTGCTCACGCGGATTTATCGTAACGGGTACTTCATAAAGTGGGATGAAGATTCAGCATACTTGTTTTCGAAAGTCGCGGGAAAAGAATTTTCCCCTTGCTTAGCGAATGAGATCGTGCATGAATTGGTCAAACGCGGATTCTTTAACAAATCCCTTTTTGACTCGTTCGGAATACTTACATCTCACGGCATACAAGACAGATTTTTGAAAGCCTGCATCAGAAGAAAAGATGTAGAAGTAGATGCAAGATATTTACTGGTCGATTCTTCTGAATTCAAAAACCTGAGAATCAGCCAGGCTTATTCAAGTGCACCTTCTTTTCGGAAATGTATACATGATGTAAGCATTTCTGAAGAAAATGTATACATTAAAGAGGAAAATGTCGACATTCAAGCACAAAGTAAAGTAAAGGAAAGTAGAGTAGAGGAAAGTAAAGTAAAGGAAAAGAAAATATATAGTCCTTCTCTACCTTCGGTAGCAGAAGATATTGTAAGTCATCTCAACTCTGTAACTGGCAGTTCTTACAGAAGCACAACAAGCAAGACTCGTAAACTCATCGCTGCACGACTTGCGGAAGGGTTTACCGCTGATGACTTCAAGACGGTTATTACAAAGAAGGCCGAAGAGTGGACGGGTACGGATATGGCACAGTATTTACGTCCGGAAACGCTATTCGGTACAAAATTCGAAGGCTACCTTAATCAACCTGAAGTCCGGAATAGTAAGAGATCGAATTTATCGAGAGCCGAGCAGGAAAGGCGGGAAGGTATAAACGCCGTTAACAGGCTTATGGCCGAATACGAAGAGGAAGCGAGGGGACAGAATGAATAAGCAAGACATTTTGAAGGCGGTAGCACCTTTGCAATTGGCTTACAATGCAAGTCTTGATGACGCACGTCTGAGATTGTACGTAGAAATGCTTAGCGACATACCGCCGCAGATACTAGAAGCGTCAGTAAAAAAGCTTATCATGACAAATAAGTTCTTGCCGTCCATTGCCGAAATTAGGGAAGTGGCATACGGCATTAAGGGGATAATAAGCGGTACAGCTGCCCCTGATGAGTCTGAAGCATGGGGCGAGGTCATTAAGGCAATACGGTCAGTAGGCTACTACGGCAAGCCGAAGTTTAGTCATGAGGCCATAACGGTAGCCGTCAATAATATCGGTTGGCAGGATATTTGCATGACTACGAACGAAGGGATGAATATATTGCGATCGCAGTTTCGGAGAGCGTATCAATTATCAGTCGAACGGCAGAAGGATAACCGGGATAATGCCGTACTGGGGATAAGCCCGAATAATGAGAAGTTGAAGCAGCTAACGGCGAACGTTGTGAAGAAATTGAACTAGTTCCGAAATGGAACGAGCGATTTAAAGGGACTTAAAGTGGTCGATTTCGACCAGTTTGGAGGAGAGAATGGACAATAAAAGGGAAGTATTAATGCTAATTAACAGCTTAACCTCTTCAATAGAATCTCTTGAAGAGGCTAGAGGGTGGAACAGATGGTTAGAGGAATCATATAAAGAACAGGGTGTAAAAACAAGTGGTCTTGTTTTAAAGAGTATTGCTAATACAAGAGTTGCCTTAGCAGAAGCATATAGATTAATGACAATGATAGCTAGCGGTGAAGCAGAAGAAGCGTGGATGGAAGCGTATAACGAAGGAGAGGCAAAATAATGTGCACAATGAAGAAGTATAGATTCCGGGACCCTAATACCGTAGAAGCTGTGGCGTATTAAAAAGGAGAAACAGCAAATGTCATACATAAAATTCGGCAACTACGAGCCTGAACTAGAGACGGCAACCACTGATATGTATAACGGCTCCGCCATGCAACATCTTTATTGGTTCTCGAATGGGTACGGAGCAAGTGTAATTCAGAATTGCTGTAGTTACGGACACGAAGACGGGCTTTACGAGTTGGCGGTACTGAAAGACGGGGAATTGTGCTACAGCACACCGATTACAGGCGACATTATCGGATATTTGACCGCCGATGAAGTAGCCGAACACTTAAGCCGGATAGAAAAATTACCGGATTTAGAGGGGGAGTAAATAATGCAGGACTCAAAAACTATTTACAAAATGACGAAACACACTCTCTTGCCGCTGCGAAATTGTTATTGATATCGATGAAATTAGTAGCATGGTTGAGAAGGGAAAATAATATGGATTTATACGAGGTTGGTCGAATTACGGGAATTATGTTATTTGTGTATTTAATAATGGTTGTAATTCCTGATTCAGCCCAAAAATGGATTGATAGAAATAAGGTGTCTATTGATATCGGTAAAAACGTAAAGCAAAAAGTGTATGTGTTTATAGATAAGGGCGACCATTACGAAGTCTGGGAAAACAAAACAAAAGGTGAAAGGGATAAGAGGTGAGATAACAATGCCTGTATTATATAAAGGAGAGGGCGAAATGAAGACGATTGAGTTAATCGTATACGGGAATCCGGTTGCACAAGGCCGGCCGAGATTTTCCCGGCAAGGCGGATTCGTAAGGACGTACGACCCTGTAAAATCCAAGTCCTACAAGCAACTCATACGGCTTGAGTTGCAGCCGTTGCTGTCGAATCCGGATTTCACACCGATTGATCAAGCGTGTAGCCTGTTTTTAAAGGTATTCAGAACGATTCCGAATTCATTTAGTAAGAAGAAGCGGTATGCGGCGGCTGAAGGAGTAATACGACCGACAACAAAGCCCGACACAGACAATTACGTAAAAGGCGTACTCGATGCCCTTAACGGCACGGTATTAAAAGATGACAGCGTCGTATGTGAGATATTCGCACGAAAATTCTATAGCGAGCGGCCGAGAATCGAGGTCGTGTTGGAGGCAAAAATATGATGAAGTTTGCATATAAACCGACGGAAATAGTTGTTCATCGTACATCGAGGTCGAACACGGTGACTATATAAGTAGAGATGAGCAGGGAATGCTAACGGCTTTTTCGCAAGAAGACATAGAAGAATTTTATGACGAGGTAAAAGAATGATGCCCGAACGACGTAGACAATAAGAAGGAGGACGCACACAGTGTTTCATAATGACTACATTAATGCGGTACGGGAGTACCTAACCCGGTATCATGAATTCAATACGTACATTAAGAATCTTAAAGCCGACTTAGAAGACCTAAACGCCACGCAAGCACTGTGTGCCGCTCCGAAGGTGCCGACGTTGTCACACACACCTGGGGGCAATGGAATTATGACAAGCCCGGAAGAGCGGGCCATATATGAGAAGGAAAATCTCGAGAGTCGAAGAAAAAAACTTCAGTCGGATTTGGAGAAAATCGAGCCGTTAATGCGTCGACTAGACAGGTCAATTGAAGCCCTCAGTTATTCGGATCGCATAATAGCTGAGGAACGCTTCATCAACGGAGCGTCGTGGCTGCGCATAGCCGACATGTTGCATATGAGTGAGACTGCTGTACGCAAACGTGCCGGCAGAGTGCTTGAGCAGATAGCGGCGATGATGTTCGGGCCCACGGCGATACCCGTGCAGACTCATTTTGTCTTTTTCGATGAACTCAAAAATCCGTAACAGTCACAAATGGTGCGTTTTTGTGCCGATATGGTGCGGAAAATGCTGGTATAGTAATAGTGTGAACACCTCCTGAAAACATATAGCAAGGCAAGGCTAGACGTCCGTTTGGACGTCTTGTTTTGCATCTACAGACAAGTTGATAAGTGTAGATGTTATTTCGTATAATATAAAAAAACGTGATTTTAGGAGGGTTTCCATATTGGATAGAGGCATTGGAAATGATGAAAAAGTGTTAATTTCTAGTAATGTTGAGGATATTAAGTTTAGAATTAATACAGCTGAGCACGGGAGCGAATTGGAATTTCGTTTACTGGAAATGATATTAAGTAAAACTTTTACATTGTTGTTTATGCTTAATGGTGGGGCTGCGGTTGCATTGTTGGCTTTTTGGGGCAATTATATAACATATGATGCCACGTCTATTAGGGGAATATTATGGGCACTTGGCTTTTTTTCCGGGGGAGCCGTATTGTCTGTTATTGTCGCTGCACTTTCATATATATCACAAAGTTATTATTGCCAAAGCACGAACGAAAACATTATGTATATGGATATGACTTTACAGATAGGGGAACCCGTAAAAATGGGCCTGTTGGTACCAAAAGAGAGGGCGCTTAAATGTGAAGAGGAAGTTAATTGGCGGCTGAAGAAGGCGGACTGTTACAGAGACAGCGCCATTTACGTTTGCGTGGGTGCGATTATATGTTTTCTTATTGCTGTAATAATTTTTGCCATTACTATTTGGCGATGACATTCTAGCTATTCCAAGGACGTCCTAATGGGGCGTCCTTTTTACGTGCCTGTGTTTGGAGGCTTTATGACGTGTAAAACGGAAATTCAATGCTGCCGTCGTTCCTGCTTGAACAACTCTAAAGGATTTTGCTCTGCTAACAAAATACATATCAGCGGGACCGGCACGTGTAAATGTTTCGTTGCAGCCAAGCACGTTATGAATCGTTCCAAATACGGCACCCAAAGGAGGTGAGTCTGTAATGGCAAAAGGTAAATATGTGCAATGGCTTCAGCCTGATAATCTTTTGCGGTTACAGGCTTGGGCTCGAGATGGTGCAACTGATGCTGAAATAGCTGAACGGATCGGCATTGGGCGTGATACTTTATATGCGTGGAAGAAAAAGTATCCCGACATTTCCGACACCCTAAAAAGAGGCAAAGAAGTCATTGACATCGAGGTTGAAAATGCGTTACTTAAACGAGCCCTTGGATATGAATATGACGAGGTTACACAAGAAATGACGTATGCTCCTGATGGTGAACCAACTGGCCTTGCTGTGACGAAGGTTGTAACCAAGCGTGAACGCCCTGATGTAACGGCTCAAATCTTTTGGCTGAAAAACAGACGGCCTGATTTGTGGAGAGATGTGAAGAACGTCGATATGCAAGCAAAGATTGAGAACAATCCATTTGACGGCGTTACAACAGAAGATATAAAGAAGCTGATAGGCGATGATTGATGAACACATTAAACGGCAAGCAAAACGAGAACTCGCACGGCGTGAGTTCTTTTATTTTTGCAATTTAATGGCTTCTGATTTCTATAAGTTTGAGCGGCGATATCTCGTCGAATTGTGCGAGGCGTTGCAAGCGTTCTATGAAGATGAGAAAGCCAAGGTGCTTATTATTAACGAACCACCACGGCATGGAAAGAGCCGCACGGCGAGTTTATTTGTCGAGTGGGTATTAGGCCGCAACCCTGCCGAAAAGATAATGACAGGCTCGTATAACAATATTCTTTCAGCAACTTTTGCTAAGAATGTGCGAAATGCGATCCAAGAGGTTAAGGCTGACGATAATATTACCGTTTACTCCGATATATTCCCGAACGTCCGTATAAAACGTGGCGACGCAGCCATGGATATGTGGTCGCTTGACGGTGGCTACAATTCATACTTGGCCACGTCTCCGTCAGGTACTGCTACCGGCTTTGGCTGTTCGCTTCTTATTATCGACGATATCATAAAGAACGCTGAAGAAGCTTATAACGAAACAGCGAAAGAAAAGGCCTGGCTGTGGTTTACCAATACAATGCTAAGCCGTCTTGAAGAAGGTGGCAAGATACTCATCATCATGACGAGATGGGCTAGCGACGACCTTGCCGGCCGAGCGATTGAACATTTCGGCGATGTGGCCAAGGTGATTACGATGAAGGCGCTGCAGCCGGACGGCAGTATGTTGTGTGATGAAATATTGTCACGGCGTAGTTACGAAGAGAAAGTAAGAGCCATGGGTGCCGACATCGCCAGTGCCAACTATCAGCAAGAGCCGATAGACCTTAAAGGGCAGCTATACTCAGGCTTTAAGACGTACGACCGTGTCCCAGCAGACACAAGCGGGAATCCGTTATTTACGGCTATTCGAAACTACACGGATACGGCTGATACAGGATCCGATTACCTTTGCTCGATTGTGTACGGCGTGTATAACGGCGAAGCCTATGTGCTTGACCTTCTATATACGAAGGACGCTATGGAAGAGACGGAGCCGGCAACAGCATCCATGTTATACCGGAACGGCGTAAACGTGGCCGACTTTGAATCAAATAACGGCGGCCGAGGCTTTGCACGACAGGTGCGACGGATATTACAAGACACGTATAAGTCGAACAAGACGGTCATTAATACGTTCGCACAGACGAAGAATAAGGCGGCTCGTATTCTTTCGAATTCCACCTGGGTCATGGAGCATATTTATTTCCCTGTTAATTGGAAAGACCGATGGCCTGAATACTATAAGGCGATGACACGGTATCAACGAGAAGGGAAGAATGCACACGACGATGCCCCGGATGCGACAACGGGTATCGCCGAGAAGATAAACGCACCGCAGATTAAGGCGGCACACGTCAATATTTATTAAGGAGCAAAATATGGACTCTGAAAAGCTGTATGGATATAAGTTACTAAAAGACGCATATTACGGTACAGGCCTGTTCTCTGTTGGCCGTGGCCTGGTTCGTCATCCGAGGGAAAGTACACCGAATTACGCCTTTCGTAAGAAGCTTGCGTATTACCTGAACTATACCGGTCCTATCGTTAATGCTTCGGTAGATCCGATATTCCGAGATACAATCAAGCGTGAATACAAAGATACGGAGAAGTTTAAGGTATTCCTGGAAGATGTCGACCGCAAGGGTACGAGCTTACAAGAATATATACGTCAGCAAGCGACTCTAGCTAAGCTGTACGGCGTTATGTATATCATCGTAAACAACGTTGTGGAGTTCGGCGAATCGGTGGCTGATAACGTCAAGAATCGAGCTTTACCGTATTTGACTGCTGTTGAGCCGCATCACATTACGGACTGGCAATTTGATGAGAAGGGAATATTAATCAAGTTTGCATACAAGGACGTTATTTATGATGCTGACCGAAAGAAACAAACACGATATTACATATGGACTCCGACGAATTGGCAGGTTTTAGACGAAAACGGAACCCAAATCAAGGGCGGCACTCATAACATCGGTCGCATTCCCGTTGTTCAGTGGTTCGGTAGAAGTTCCAAAAAGACGGACATTTTACCGCCTGCCGAGTTTTTGAGTATTGCACAGACAAACTACCATGTGTATCATCTGTGTAGCCTTTTGACGCAAATATTGAACAATCAGACGTTCTCCGTATTGACGATGCCGGCAGATGGCAGCACTCCCGACGTAACGCTCGGGACAAATAACATGCTACTGTATCCGCAAGAGTCGTCTCACGCACCGGCATTTATTGCTCCGGACAAAGGGCCGGCTGAGGTGCTGATGGCACAAATTGACCGACTCATAAAGGAAATGTACCGCATGAGCGGCATTGATTCGGTAGTTGGTGTGGAGCAGTCAAAGAGTGGTGTGGCTAAGCAGTGGGATTTTGAACGAACCAACCAACGACTGGCGGACTTCTCCGTTCAGTGTGAAGAGGCCGAAAAGGATATTATTGGACTGTACGAATTGTGGGCGAAAGAAAACGTCAACTATGAAGTCGAGTACCCCCGAGATTTCCAGATTAACGACGTTACTGAATCGCTGTCTCAGGCACAACAGGCACTTGACCTTGGGTTTAGATCTGATACGTTCTCCGCTGAAGTAAGTAAGAAAGTTCTGGAAGCGTACATGCCGAATATTGAGCCTGACACGTATGATGACATCGTGAGCGAGATAGAAGAAGGATTCGACGAGGCTGAACGGGATAGGGATTTAATGAAGCAACGGTTTGAGCCGATGACGGGTGATAAGGGTGATGTAAATGCCGAAGGACAGAACGCAGAACAACCTGGAGAATAATTTAGACGGTTTCGAGCGAGTCCTTCGGGCCTTAATCTTAGCCGGCATGGATCCAAAAGACGCCGTAAAAGTGGCGTATCACCGTTATCCGGTTATGCGTCACCTGTATAAGGATTTGCTTGACGACCTTGTTGGCGATTTTGCTGAAGGGTACGGAAAGAAAAAAGCGGCGGCCAAGTTTGAGCGTGAAGCCATATCAGCGGCCATGAAGAAATCATGGACCGATGACGGCGTAAATCTTTCTGAACGCATGTATAAAAACAGCAAGAAGATTCAGGCTGAATCGGCCGAGGTCATTGGTAAGGCTATTAAGGAAGGTGAGTCGGCAGCCAAGACGGCCAAGAAGCTATTCGATGGATACGGTAAAGGCGGTATTATACCGGAGCAAGATATACCCGAATTCATTCAAGAGGTGAAGGACTTACCTGTTCCCGACTGGCTCGACGAAGAAGCGGTCGCTGAGTGGAAGGCAGCCATACGCCATGCACGAAAGCTTATTGAGCAAGGAACAACGCCTGGGCTAAGAGCAGCGTATAGTGAGGTCATGGATGCCATTGAAAACGGAGCAAAGCAAAATGTAAGCAAGGCTATTGATACAGCAGTACAAGAAAAGACTCGATATACAGCCGAACGTATTGCACGCACGGAACGAGCGAGGGCTTATGCTGATGGAGTTATGGCTAAGTATCTTGATGACCCGGATATTGTGGCGTTTCAGTGGAAACTTTCCGATAGACATCCGAAGTGCGATATTTGTGACGTATACGCTCATGCCGACCTGTACGGCCTTGGCAAGGGAATATTCCCGAAAGACAAATTTCCGAAGCTCCCTGCACATCCTCACTGCTTATGTCGAATAAAGCCGATTGTTGACGGCATGATTGATATGAGCAGGCAAAAGGATAATGTTGATAAAGGTGGAAAGGCGTATATCGACACGCTTCCGAAGCGTGAACAAGAGCGATTACTTGGTGTTCATGGCAGAAATTTAGTAAATAAGGGTTTTTTGTCGTGGTCTGAAAAAGCAAGAGGTATAAGCCACGACGGATTCAACGCACGAGTTCCTGTCCCTGAAAGTTTGAAAGCATATGTTAATAATGGCAAAGTTAACGTAGGGAAATTAGGGAAACGCCTTGAGGGAGAAGCGTTTGATGATGTTATAAAACGGGTTAAGGATTATATTAATTCCCCTTTCTTTATGAGTGAATACGTTCCACGGCAAGGAATGCACACAAAAGAGCATAAACTATACAAGCCCGAAGATAATAAAAGCTATTATGAGTATGAAATCCCTAATGCAGATGTAATCGAAGCCATAAAGGATGCCATTGATGCTAGTGGAATACAAATGACAAAAAACGGAAATTGGAGTCATAAAGTGCTTATTGATATATCACCGCATATTGGCTATACTGTGAATAAAGAAACGGGAGAGATGACTAGGACTAGTCTTGCAACCGTACATATTTCAAATAAAGGAATTCACATAGTACCTAGAAAGGAGCGGTAAAATGACTGAAGATGCAGTATTTGGGTTTGTTAAGAATGCCAAGTCTCGCACTTTTGAGGTTACTGATGTTGACGGTAGTCTTTTTACAGGTAGACTCGTATCCTGTACGTCTGGTGCGGATAATGAGCCGGACCCGGCATCCATATCGTTACAACAGAAGGGGTACTCGGTTGAACTGTTTGTAAACGAAATCCAATCAATCAAAGAAATTTAGACCCAACGGGTAATGCCGAGGGTCTTTTTTCATGCCTTGCGCAGTGGTGCGTAGGGCATTTTTTATTGGTGAAAAGCGGAGGAGACCGCATCACATATATTTAATGTGTTCGAAAAGGAGAATGAGAACCATGACAATGGCAGAATTGTATGCACAAGAAGCCGAACAAAAACGAATCCAGACAGACATCATGGCACAGACGGTTGATGCGTTAACGAAACATAACGCAATGGATCCGAAAGAGTTCGCCAAGCTTATTGTTGGCGGCATTGAAGTCGGGGATGATGGCAAGTACGGATTCAAGAAAGAAGACGGCACTGTCGGGACGATTGAAGACGCAGCTACCACATGGCTTAAAGGGAAACCTTGGGCGGTTAAGGATAACCAAAATGGCGGCAGCGGACAAGGTGGTTCCGGGCAGAATGCCGGCAACGATGTAAAAGCACAATTTGAAGCGGCTATGGGGATGCCCCCGGCCGCGAAAGGAGACTAAACAATGTCAATTAACACATTAGAGTATGCAAAGATTTTCCAGGGCTCTCTTGATACGCAGATGCTCGCAGGAGCGACTTCCGGCTGGATGGAAACGAACGCTGCCCAAGTCAAATATAACGGCGGCGATGAAGTGAAAATGCCTGAAATTACAACGGCAGGTCTTGCGAAGTATGATCGGGATAACGGATTTGTCCGTGGGGCGGTAACGCTGAAATTCGGGACGTACAAGCTCACGCAGGATCGTGGCAGGACGTTCTCACTTGATGCCATGGATGTTGATGAAACCAATTTTGTGACGGCTGCCGGAAACGTAATGGGTGAGTTCCAGCGCTTGCAAGTTATTCCTGAAGTTGATGCGTATCGGTATAGTCGTATTGCGGCGTTAGCTAAGGGTGCGAGCAAAGAAAAAGCAGCATTCACCCCGTCGGCAGATAATATCATCGGGCAACTTGAGGAGGATATTACGGCCGTACAAGACGTAGTGGGTGACGGTGAACCCCTTGTTATCATTATGAACAGAAAGGTTCAAACGGCCCTCAACAATGCGGCTAATATTCGTCGGTATATTGACGTCGGCAATTTCACGGCAGGTACCGTCACGACAAAGGTACGGACATTCAATGAAATTCCCATCTTCGGGGTGCCGTCTTCACGAATGAAAACACAATATGTATTTAATGACGGCAAGACGGCTGGACAAGAAAAGGGCGGTTTCAAAGCCGACACGCAGGCCAAGGACATAAACTGGATTGTCATTGCCCAGCGTGCACCGATTGCTGTATCTAAGACGGATAAAGTCCGTATCTTTGAGCCTGACACGAACCAAAATGCCGATGCATGGAAGCTCGATTATCGTAAATACCATGACCTGTGGATTCCGAGCAACAAGCTTGCAGGTGTCTTCGTAAATACGGGCGCATAAGGAGGTATACCCATGGAAGCAGTTCGAGTAACTCGGCTCAACGAAGTTCAGTACTCTGATTCTGAATATCGCCTTCAGCAGTTAATCGCCGAAGGATTTAAGGCAGATGAACAGCCGACAGAAGAAACGGAGCCGGTCGAAGAAAAGCCGAAAAAGACAAAGGCAAAGAAGGCTGAAGCCGTAGAACAACCGGCTGAAGAAACAGAACAGGCAGGCGAGTAGTATGGGCGTCAGTCGGGATGTGTTCGATAAGAGAATACGACAGGCCGTAAAGGCCTCGGCCATTGAAGTCCAGGATGAAGCACAAACACATCATAATTACACGTCAAGAACAGGTGATTTGACTCGCTCTATTGACATGCGAATGTTAACCGACAAGAGTGCCGTTGTATATCTTGATGAGGGCTTGGCTGATTATGGTCCGTTCGTTCACGAAGGTACACGGCCGCACATGATACGGCCTAAGAATCGTAAGGCTTTGCGATGGGTCCCGACTGGCGGCAACTCGTTTTTGTTCGCAAAAAACGTTCTTCATCCCGGTAATCGCATGGATCCGTTCCTGTACAGAGCGCTAGATACGAAAAGACCGGACATCATTAAGCTATTCGGTCAGTACACAAAGCTTGCCACTAAGGATATATGTGACGCTCTTGAGCAACAGTATCGAGACGGCCAAGCATGTGAGATTGAATTCAAATTTTAAAGGGAGTGAATGCACATGTTATATGACTTGGCCGAAATGGCGTTTATGGACGAGTTACTTGGCAAAAACGTCACCAAGGATGACCTCGCCATTGCCGAAAAGTGGCTGTATTTGTTCGCACAGCGTCTTGGAGTTGAGCAGGCGAAGGTTATCCGTAGCTTTGTGGCAGATGAGCTTGTAACGCTGTATACGTATCGTGAGACCTGTGTGCGGAAAGCATACAGCTTGCCCGGAGCGTATGGGCGTGGCGGCGAAACGGACGACTTTTACGGCAAAAAACTTGCATATATCCAGGGTCGAATAAAGGAGCTTGAAGGCTCGATTACACCCGAAGACCTTACAGGTGACCCGACGCAGTATTCCGGTTATCGGGCGTGTGAAATCTTCAGGGGGTAGTTGATATGATAATGTGGTTTGAGCTTTTAAAGCGGATTCAGGATGTCCTTATGACGTGTAATGTATCTGCACCTGTACAGCTTGGTGCGGTTATACCGCAGCATGCTGCCGTCGACGAAATCGGCAAAATCATGCTTGTTCGAGGATCCGAAACGGTAAACGATGAAAGTATCGAAAATGAGCTTCTTGTTACGATTTATCTTGAAGCGTGGGTACGCAACGACGACCCGGATTTATCTGTTGGATACGCTCGAATGGGTGAGCTTGAGGGGCAAATTGACGCAGCCTTAAAGCAAATGCGGCAAGCCGTCGGTTCACTAAATGAGGATATATGTGTACTTAATGGCAGTAACTATCAGATTTTAGATTTAAAGGTTAAACAAAAAACGGGCGACCTCGACGCATTGCGACCGTTACTCGGTTCGCAGTATACGATTGAGTGTCGCCTTTTTGATTTGACTCGTGAAGGAGGAATATACTAATGCCGGCATCAACACCGAAAAAAGCACTGGCACCGTCTGCAGCTAATTCTTTAGCGACGGTGGGTAAAAATTATTTTATTTATTTGAATACAGGCACTGATGAAACAACGGGTGCAGTGTGGACTAAAATCGGCGGTCAGAAGGGCGGCTCTATCAGCCGTAAAGCCGACTCCATTGACGCATCGCATAAAGATTCTGGCGGTTGGAAGTCTACATTGCCCGGTCTTAAGGAGTGGAGCATTGAATTAGATACCTTGCTCATGGCTAACGATGATGGCTTGGAAGCGTTGAACGATGCCTTCCTTAAAGACCAACCTGTACACCTTAAATTCGAGTACCCTGACAAGTCCTATGTAACCGGTTGGGCATCCATTACAGAACTGTCTATCGAAGCACCGCATGATGACGTAGCTTCTTATAAAGGTACCTTGGCAGGTATCGGTCCGTTGTCTGAGTTAAAGAAAGCCTAAGAGAGGGGAATATATAAACCATGAAACAGATTAAATGCGACTTCTTCGGTAAAGGTGAACGCTTATACTTTAATATCCAACGCCTGGCTGAATTTGAATCGGCAGTCGGCAAGCCTATTTACAACGCTATTCAGCAATTGTCCTTATCGGATATCATAACCGCATATGAGATTGGCCTTCGTCAGTATGGCCGTCGTAGCGTTCAGTTTTATTCTGATCGCTTGCAGGAATTATTCGATAATGGAGAAGTTGAGTTACAGGATATCATTATGCCGATTATGAAGGCTATTACCGGTAGCGGAATTCTCGGTAAAAAAGCATACTTCATGGCGTTCCCGGAAGAAAAAACACCCGAAGATGATGCCGAAATCGAAGCCGAAGAAGACGAAGCAGTAAAAAACTAAACGGGGGGCATAATGCCCCCTCTTCTTTTGCATTATGGGTACGAAAAGCCGAAAAAGTGGCTTATAGTATCTTGGCTTTAAAGCCGTCAGAATTCTATGAGCTTACGCTTATGGAGTTCGAAAAGATGGTTCAAGGGTATGACCTTCGGACTCGTATTGAAGACGCCAGAACGGCGTATATGACGTCGCTTATTGTTAACGTTCAGCTCGATAAGAAGAACCAAATTAAAGTGAAGGACATTATGAAGGATTTACATCCACCGACCCGACTGGATCGTAAAAGAGAGGAAATAGAATTTATGAGAGAATGGCTCGAAGAAGGAGGTGAGTTGTAAATGGCAGATGCGAATATTAACGTCAAAATCAAGGGTGATAGCTCAAGCGCCGAGGCGGCGATTGATAAGGTCGGTAGTAAGCTCGAGAATGCCCTGGGCGAAAAAATGGGCGGTATCGCCAAGAAGGCTTTAAAGATGATGCCTATGGCAGGGGCGGCGGCGGGTGTAGCTTTAGTTGCCCAAGAGGTTGCTCAGCTTGCCGGGAAAGTATCCGATACGGCTGACCAAATGGCACAGCTTAAGTCCCGTATTAACCTCATCAACGACGGCACTCAGACGACGACCGAAATCATGGACAAGGTCTATGCAGCAGCACAGCGGTCTCGAGGTGGGTACGTCGAAATGGCCGACAGCGTGGCTAAGCTTAACATGCTTGCTAAGGACGCTTTTAGTTCGAATGATGAAGCGATAGCCTTTGTTGAACAGCTAAATAAGCAATTTAAAATTTCAGGGGCCAGTGTTCAGGAATCGACGGCGGCCATGTACCAGTTAACTCAGGCAATGGCAGCTGGAAAGCTTCAGGGCGACGAATTCCATTCAATCATGGAAAATGCTCCCATGCTCGCACAGGCGATTGCTCAGCAAATGGGTATGACTGTCGGACAATTAAAGGAGATGTCATCACAAGGTCTTATTACGGCTGATGTCATTAAAGAAGCCTTATTTAACAGCGCCGAAGAAACGAACGCCAAGTTCGCAGAAATCCCCATGACGTTCGCTGAAATCGGACAACAACTCTCTAATCAGGCCTTACAGGCTTTTCAGCCCGTCCTTGAACAACTCAGCTCTATTACCGCTTCGAGTGATTTCCAGGCTATTGTTGAGGGTATCGGAATGTCCTTTAAGGTGATGTCGGCGGCTGCACAAGTTGCCATTGCGGCCATAAAGGCGGCTTTCTCGGCGTTAAGCGTAATTGTGAGGACCGTGGCTTCGGTTATTAAGTCAGCATTTTCCGTCATTATCGGAATGGGCAATCAAATTAAGCCTATAATTGCTGGGGTTGCAGTTGCGTTTACGACTTGGAAAACGGCCATATTAGCCGTATCGGTAGCGACTAAGGCGGCGGCCACAGCACAGGCCTTATATAAGGGCCAAATGGTAGCGTCCAGGATTGCGACCATAGGCGTTACGCTTGCATCCATTCAACTTAAAGCGGCTATGATAGCCAGTGCCATTGCTACAGCCGGGGTGAAAGGCGTCATGATGGCCTTATCCGGTACGCTTAACCTGGCGAAAGTCGGAACAATGGCACTAGGTGCAGCCACTAAGGTTATGAACGCAATCATGAGGGCCAACCCTGTAGGTATTGTTATTACGATATTGTCCGTTTTGGCCGGAGTTCTCGGCACCTGTGCCGCAGCGACTCAGGGATTCGGAGAGACGGCGTCGGCGGTATGGGAAACTCTTGTTCACACCGTGGCCTGGGCGATTAATCAGATTATCGCTCTCATCAACAAGCTGATTAACGCTGTAAATGGCGTTGGGGCCAAGCTTGCATCGGTGTTCGACTTTGATTTCTCAGCTATTAATAATATTGAAGGCATTAGTCCTGAAGAAGCGCAGGCTTTTGGCGATACTATTAAATCCGCAGCCGGAGATGTGTTTAACGCACTGTCTGGTGGTGGCGGTGGTGAAATTGACGGCGGCGGCTATGACGGCGGAGGTGGCGGTGGTTACGATGCCGGAGGGGCCGGTGGTGGCGGTGGGTCAGGTGGCTCAGGCGGTGGCGGCGGTGCAGGCAGTGCCGGTAACCAATTAGCCGAAGAAGCCAAACGGATCCATGAGCAAATTCAACAGAACTACCTTGAGATGTTCGGCAAGCAGAGCGAACTGGTTGAGCTTCAGTACAAAAAGGAACTGGAAGAACTCAACAAGTCCAAAGACGCCAACGAACACTACCAGGAAGACCTGACGAATCTCCAGGCTATTTATGCCGAAAAGCGTATTCAGGCCGAACACGAAGAGCAACAGGCAATTCGTGAAGTGTGGAATAAGGTTCGAGATATGGCCAAGGATTTTAACTTCTCCATTAGTACGAAGGATTCGACCGGCAGTGCTTCACCGCTTACACAGCTTGAAAAAGACCATGAAGAAGCGATAAACAGCATTACTGATAAATGGCAAGGGTTCTCCGACGAGTACATTAAGATGACTAAGCAACAACAGGCCGAATATAAAGCGGCTCTTGACGCTAACGGTATTGCGTATGAAATCGTCGGGAAGAATGAAATCACGTTTGAAGCGGAGAAGAATAAAGAACTTCTAGCACAGGAACAGGAATATCTGTTAAAGCGTAATGACCTATATCGACAGATGTCCGAAGAGAAGTGGGCGATTGACGAAGCCTTACGGACACAGAACTTTGCGTCTTTACAGCAAGCCTTGACTGACGAATACGTCATGACTCAAGACAATTACAACCTCCGCAAAGAGATGTTGGACGAATATCAGCAGGCTGTGATGGATTCATACTTCAACACACAAGAAATGTGGATGGGGGCTATGATGTCCGGGATTGACGCACTTCAAGAGGGGTTATCCGGACTTCTTCAAGGAACGACAAGCCTAGGTAAAGCGTTTGAGAATATCGGCAAGGCTCTTATCAAATCTCTGGCCGATTATGTTGCAAATTGGGCGGCAGCAAGGCTTAAGCAGGCCATTCTCGGAAAGACACTTCAACAGCAAGAAACGGCTGCAAGCGTCGCAGCGGCCAACGCTCAAATACCGCCTTGGACGACACTTGCACAGCAGGTAGCAATGGCAACCGGTGGTGTTTCAGCAACAACGGGCATGGCGGCATGGACGGCGCAGTCCGCAATCGGTGCGGCCGCAGGACTTGCCATGCAAGCAAAAAACACGCTTATGGGAAGCGCTCCGAATTTACACATGGCAAGTGGTGGTGTGGCAGTAGGCCGCACGTATGCCGAAATTGGCGAGGGTAAATACCCCGAAGCGGTCATTCCGTTATCGACGCAGACGTATGATGAAATGGGTGCCGGTATTGCCAGGGCAAACGGTGGTGCGGCCGGTGGTATAACGCTGAACGTATCAGCTCTTGATGCCGAGTCCTTTGGAAATTGGCTTGAATCGAAAGGCGGCCGAGTGCTGCGGCAGTTCACCGTTAATCAGGACCGTGAATTTATCGGTACGTCGGGAGTGTGGTAACCATGGAAAAATTGAAGAAATTCCCTCGTATCAAGTCACTTGCGTGGAAGTCATCCAAGATGCAGCACTGGGATACGAAGTCTAAGCGTAGCGGCTCCGGTAGAGTGCGGACGATGACGACGTGGCGGTATCCGCAGTATACGATTACGACGGAGTTTGCCTACCTCAAGCCTGAAGAGTATAAGAAAATGATGGGCTTTGTATCGCAGATTCAAGGCGGCACAGAGCCTTTCTTGTGGTTTGACCCTGAAGATAACGAGGAAAAAGGTATTGTCCTCGGCAAGGGTAGTCAGGGCGAATGGCAAGCAGTGCGACGGTTCGGCGATTATACGGAACCGGTCGCATACGTTGAAAACGTAAAACTCTATGCTGACGGTGTTCCTGTTGAGAACGTGACTGTAGACGGTGGCACGATTCGAACGACTAATCCCGTACCTGCAGATGCCGTCATCACAGCCGATTACACGTATTACTGGAAGGTGCTACTTAGTGGCGACTTTACAGCAGAGCTTGAGTATAAAGATGTTTACAAATCAAAATCCTTTAAGTTGGTGACCGTGCAATGAAACAGGCAGGAGAAGCATTAACTCAACACTTGAATACGGCAAAGTCGTTCCGCAGTTGCGACTTGTATGCGCTTAGGCTTCAAAGCGGCATGGCATATTACTGGACGGATACGGACTCAAACGTAAGCCACGGTGGCCATGTATATCGTGCAGACGGGCCTGTCATTACCCGTAACAAGACCTCGACACATTCCGATGTGGCTGTTGATAAGCTTTCCGTTTCGGTATCGTGTGATAAGCACGACCAAATAGGAGGTGTGCCGATATTGGCAGTCGCTCATAACGGCGGCCTTGATGGAGCTACCATGGAGTTAAAACGTGCGTTCTTTAAGCAAGATGGAACGCTAATTGACGCTGTGGATATCTTCACCGGCACGGTCGAGGTAAAGCAAGGCGGTGGTCTTACGATAACGCTTGACGTGAAATCCGTTGTGCAGAAGCTTAATACAGAATTCCCTAGCAAGCGGTATTATCCGCAATGCCCTTATTGTGTGTACTCTAAAGAATGTGGAGTCGATATAAAGAAGTACCGTAAGCGAATGAAAGTAACGGCACTTGCAGGCGTGAATACCGTCGGAATAGACGTGCCGTTTGAAGACGGCTATTACAATGCAGGCGGTATCGAATGGGTGTCGGGTCCTCTTGCCGGGCAATCGACTCAGATAATGAGCAGCTCGAACGGTACTGTCATGTACATGAGTCCGAGCGATACGCAGGCGACCATCGGAAGTGAGGCCTATATTTACCCCGGTTGCGATAAAACGCCTGAAACGTGCAAAAAGAAATTCGATAATTTCGCACGAAACAGGGCTACTCCGTATGTTCCGTTGAAGGAGACGATACGATGAGAAAGACTACAGGGCAAAAAATCGCAGACGCAGCTCTTGAATGGCTCGGCACTCCGTACGTTAATAATGCCATGGCCAAAGGTCACGGAGTCGATTGTGCATACCTTCTTGTTGCGTCACTTGTCGGATCGGGCATGATTACAAAGGACCAATTACAGATAGAAAACTACTCGAACGAATGGCATTTACACCGTTCTGAAGAGAAGTATTTAAAGTACATACAGCAAGTTGCCGACGAAGTTCACGGAGAACCTCAAATCGGCGACTTTTTGCTGTATCAATACGGCCGGTGCGTGAGTCATGGGGCGGTATATATCGGTAATGGCAAGGTTGTTCACGCCTTCGTTAACCTTGGCGTTATTATCTCGAATGTCGACGATATTCTGTTTTACGATAATCGAGGGAAATCAAGGCTCCGTGCCGTGTATCGCTTCAATCCGAAGAAAGGGGGTGCAGCCTAATGGGGTTTCTGTTTAAGAAAAATAACACAACGAATAGAACCGACATTATCGGCGATTTCCAAATAAATAGCGCCTCTTATGGTGAAACGGTACCTGAGGTTCTCGGGACGACAAGAGTGTCGGGCAATATTATCTATTGGGATGATTTCACCGCACACGAACATAAGCACACAAGCCGTACCGGCAAGGGCGGCGGCTCAAAGCACACGGAAATAGACTACACATACACTGTAGCCGCAGCCATTGCTTTGTGCGAAGGCCCTATAGCCGGTATTGGTAAGGTTTGGAAGGATAAGGAAGTTTATGAGTACCCTCAAGCCGACATCCAGTTATCCCTTTATAAAGGCGAATACGGACAGGAACCGTGGCCGTATGTAGTAAGTAAGCACCCTGAAAAGGCACTGCCGTACAGCGGATTGGCATACATGGCAGGAGTCGTTGACCTCGGCAATCGGGGAAGTCTTCCGACGTATAATTTTGAGGTTAAAGGGAAACTTCTTGAGACTGGCGATGGGGTCGATGTAAATCCTGCGGATTATATTCTATATGTGCTGAAAGCGGCAGGAATCGAGGACGTTAAAATCGAAGGCATTGAGAATTTCCGTAAATATTGTGCAGCAGCCGATATTCTTATCTCGACACCACCTGACGAATCGGCGAAAAAGGCACAACAAATTATTAACGATATCGCTGAAATTACCAATTGTTACCTATTCTGGTCCGATGACCGGCTGAAGATTGTACCTTTGGCCGACAAAGCTGTCGGTGACTGGAATCCTAAAAAGGAGATCCAGTACAACCTCACAGCCGATGACCTTATTCCGGGTAGTGACGGGCAACTTGTTATTTATAAGCGCAAAGACAGCTCGGAGACGTATAACCAAGCAACTGTTGAATTTATTAACCGTGCCAACGGGTACGAAAAAGAAACGGTGTCCTTCGAAGTGGTGGCAGACGTTCAGAAGAACGGCATGAAGCCCGCAAGCAAAAAGACTGCACACTACTTATATACGAAAAAGAGAGCGCAGTATTATGCTGAACAATTAGCCATGAAACGCCTGTACAGTAAGAACCAGTACACGTTTCATTTGGATTGGGCGTTTTGCCGCCTTGAGCCTGGAGACCTCGTGACGCTTACTGATGAGCTATGCCAACTCGACAGGCAAGTCGTTGTTATTACGGCTGTTAACGAAGCGGCTGACGGTGAGCTTGAAATCACGGCAGAAGGGAAGCCGCCTGGAACATATGCACCGGCACGGTACGACGTACATGAGAACGAACGGCCGTTTACTGATTATAATGTTCCGGCTCCGTCTATTAACCATTATGCCATTGTACAAACGCCTGGGGATGTATCTGGTAATGAGCTGCTATTAGGTGTAACGGCTCCGTCCGGATGGGGCGGCTGTACAGTGTGGGTATCCGACACAGGCGATGCGTATAAAGAAGCCGGCAAGATTACGGCACAGGCGCGTATTGGACGATTGGCTGCAGCCATGACAGCCGAATCAACAAGCTGTACGGTCGAACTCTTCTCAGGTGAGCTTCGAGGTGGATCGGCTATTGACGCTCAGCGAGGGAACACGCTCATTTGGATTGATGGCGAGTGCCTGAGTTACGAAGGTGCGACTCTTCAGCCCGACGGGCGGTATTTGCTTACAGGCCTAGTGCGTGGCCAATACGCCACGCCAGCTAATAACCACGCTGAAGGTTCGCAGTGCGTCCGTATCGATGAAGCACTGTTTCACGCTCCGTACCGCACGGAAGATATCGGCAAGAAAATATGGATTAAGTGTGCTTCAGTAAATATGTTCGGATCCAACGAGCAGGACCTTTCCGAAGTCCAGGCTATTGAGTATACGATACAGCCGTATTACATTCCTGAAGTTCGAGACCTTGCCGTATATACGAAATATTACGACTTAGGCGATGGCATTTTATCTTTTGATGTTATCGCAACCTTTGCACCGCCTCAAATTACAAGCTTTGACACGGCCGAAGGATGGTATAAAGAAGGCTCAGGTGACTGGAAGTACGGCGGTAACGGTGACGGCCAAATCGTCATCAGTGGGTGTGAACTTGGTCATACGTACGACATTCGAATCAGGGTTAAAGACCGACACGGCAACTATTCGCAAGGCCTTATTAAGCGGTTTACTGTCGAAATGAAATCAGAAGTCCCGAATACACCTCAAGGCTTTGCCGTTACCTTTGGGAATGTAGCCACGTTTAATTGGCTCGAGGTGCGAAATGCCGACATTGACTTCTATGAAATTCGACATGACCTAAGTCCTGGGCAAGAAGTTGGCCGCATCGGTAAAAGCACGAATACGACATACGTCGGGACACTGACGGAACGAAGCGGGCGAGTGTACCTGTACGCTCACAATCCGATGAAGGGATATAGCGCACCTGCCATGCTTGAGTATAACGTCAAGGCACCGAAAGTACCGACGCATATAACGGCTAAAGGCGGTATGTCGGGAATCGGCGTTACATTCGAACCTGTTCCGCTCGGTTGCCGAGGAGCTAACGTATACGTCGATGATGCGGTTTACTTTACGCCGACTAATTCATTCTCGCTGATTCTTGCGCCTGGCGTATACCGAGTGCGAGTTGCTTATACGGATATCTTCGGCGAGGGAGAAAAGAGCGGTGAACAGCTTGCCACGGTCAAACTTGAGATAGATAAGTCAATCATCAGTCGTGAAGCCTTAGGGCTTGATGAGATTGATAAGAATATCGCTAAGATTGAAGCTGAAGTAGGGACCGTAAAGTCTGATGTAACCGGGATTCAGACCAAGCTTACTCAGACAGCGGAAGGTCTTCAACAGTCCGTCACGGATTTAAAGACAAACGTACAAACGCAGCTGTCGCAGTTTAGTAACAGCATTGACCTGAGGG
>PPYF01114222.1_pt1 | contig 33617 bp, 22 predicted proteins | sample 1559871 | NCBI WGS metagenome assembly PPYF01 (sample SAMN08240021, study PRJNA423297) | Human gut metagenome, whole genome shotgun sequencing project.
CTTAATTAATAGATTATATTTAAACGCAGATTAACGCGGATTATCGCAAATTAATTTATCTTTTAAAATCTGCGATAATCCGCGTTAATCTGCGTTTAAATATTTGTTTATCCCTTTGCTTCCTGATACATAAAGCGCTTGATTGACTTTTTCGCAGTCTTTTCAAATTCTTCAAAATGGATTTTAATCTTGCTTATTTGAGAATAGTTAGGAAGCTGTTGATTCAATTCGATACGGTTTTGCTCCATTACTTTCTGAATATCCGTCTGCTGCAATCCATGAGCGAAAGCATCGTCGAAATCCGGGTAGATCAGGGCTACCAACTTATCGTGTTGTAGGACGATCAGTGATTCGGCGACATACGGCATGTTGTTCAGTTTGCTTTCAATTTCTTCGGGATAGATATTTTGTCCGCTAGAGGTGAGAAGCAGGTTTTTACTACGTCCGCGGACTGTCACATAACCCTCTTCATCCAACGTACCGAGGTCACCGGTATGCAGCCAACCGTTAGCATCAATAATTTGTGCCGTAGCTTCCGGATTTTTATAATACCCCAGCATCATATTCATTCCTCTGCATACGATTTCTCCGGCATGCGTTTTCGGATCTGGTGAGTCGATGCGGACTTCCATCCGGCTGGTTGCCTTTCCGCAGGAAGCAAGTTTCAGTGTTTCCCAACGGCTGGAACAAATAATCGGACCACATTCCGTCATACCGTAAGCGATGGTGTAGGGGAACCCTATCTTTTTAAGGAAAGCTTCTACTTCCGCATTGAAAGGAGCACCTCCGATAATAATCTCGTCAAAGTTTCCACCGAAGATTTCCATGGCAGCCTGTCGTGCCAATGATTTGATTTTATCATTCACAATAGGCACTTTCAGCAATAACTTGCCGATTTTGCTGTCTACTTTAGGAAGAATATCTTTCTTGATAATCTTTTCCACAATCAAGGGTACACAAGAAATCACTTTGGGTTTGATTTCGGAGAAAGATTGGGAAATGATTTTCGGAGACGGCATACGCGTCAGGAAATAGATGTGTGCACCTGCAGAGAATCCGTAAAGGAAATCATATACCATACCGAACACGTGTCCCATAGGCAACATGGAAACGATATGGTCTCCCGGTTTAACGGGAAGCATTTCGAAGCAATAAGCCACGTTCGACCAAAGACTGCGATAGGGGAGCATCACTCCTTTAGAGTAACCTGTGGTACCGGAAGTATAATTGATGATAGCCAGTTCTTCCGGTCGATCTTTCCGGTAACAAATATGTTCCGGTCGAAAGTTCTTGGGATACTGTTGGCCGTAAATAGCGTTCCGGTGTTCAAAAGCGTAAGTCAGTTTTTCGTTCCGGGACACTAATGCCGAGAAATCAGCCAGCGAAGCAATGCCCTCTAACAAAGGCATGGCATCTTCATTCAGGTTCTCCCATGCCTGGTCGCCGACGAAAAGTAATTTGGCTTCGGAATGGTTGACGATATTATGAATATTATCTGCCTTGAATTCATGCAAAATGGGAACAATAACAGCTCCGTAAGTGATGGTCGCCAGGAAAGTAACCGCCCAGTGAGCACTGTTACGTCCGCAAACGGCTATTTTATCTCCCGGCTGGATGCCGGCACTTTCCAAGACGATGTGAAATTTAGCGATTTTACGCGCTACATCCTTATATTGGAGGGTAATTCCTTTATAGTCAGTTAAGGCATCTTTGTCCCAGTTTTTGATGATGCTTTGCTCAATATAATCAATGAACTGATGTTCTTGTTCCATTCGATTTTTGCACATTTAGTTTAAAACTGCGCAAAATTAATACTTCGTAGATGTAAACCGAATTTTAAATTCAAGTTTTACGGTTAATTAACGGAGGGGGAGCGAACAATTTTACCAGCCGGATAAAGGTCATTCGTGTTTCTTCCTTAGAACTAGTTCATTGGCCTATATAAAACATTTCGTCTCCACGCATGAAGATGAAACGAATGCCTTGCCAAGGCAAGAGGTTCCATGCGTGGAGACGAATCAGTTATAGTGTACTGAATAACTCTTTTCAGATGTTATTCTGAATCAGTATCTTCTTCTTTGGATTTTTCGGAAATAAGTAACAGTTTATCTCCTTCGTGCAGTTTCAGCGTTCCATTGGGAATCAGGAACTCATCTCCGCGCTTCACGATCATTACCAGCGTGCCTTTCGGGAGATTCATATCTTTCAATGTATCTGCTTCTTCCAGCATACTTTTGGTGATAGTCATGTCACTAAGGTCAGAGTCTATTTCTTCCGGAAGTTCCACTCCGAAGTCGTTACCGGTTTTTTCCAGCGGTTTGGAAAGATTCAAAATCCGGGCGACGAAAGAAATGCTTGTTCCCTGTACGACCAATGAGACAATGGTAATAAAGAATACAATGTTGAAAATGAGGTTCGAACCTTCTACGCCCGCCACTACCGGATAGGTAGCAAAGATGATAGGAACTGCACCGCGCAATCCTACCCAGGATACGAAAATACGTGATTTCATCGTGATTTTCCGGAATGGAAGCAGACAAAGGAACACGCTTAACGGGCGCCCGATAATAATCATGAAAACACCAATCAACAATGCCACGGCAGCTACTTCGAGCATTTCGTGCGGGTTGACAAGCAATCCCAGGCAAAGGAACATGATGATTTGCGACAACCAGGTCAGTCCGTCCATAAAGGTGTAGATGTCTTTACGATGCATGATTTTATTGTTTCCTACCATGATACCGGCGATGTATACGGCAAGGTATCCGTTACCTTTCAGTAAGTCGGTGATGGAGAACGTAAAAAATACAAATGCAAGTAATAAGATAGGATACAAGGCCTGATTATCAATATTGAGCTTATTCAACATGCGGATGGCCAGCTTTCCAAGCACATATCCGGCGGCTGCACCGACGATAAACTGGACGATGAAAGATCCCACAATGGCTCCGACTCCCATACCTGCCGACTGAATGAACTGTATCAGGACAATGGTCAGCATATAGGCCATCGGGTCATTACTTCCGCTCTCCAGTTCCAGCATGGGACGAAGGTTATGTTTCAAGTTCATCTTCTGTGAACGAAGAATGGCGAACACCGAAGCCGAGTCCGTAGACGACATGGTGGAGGCCAAAAGCAGGGAAGTAGTGATAGGTAAATAAATATTCGACCAGCTCATACCTGATATCCACCAGATAAAGAGTCCGGTGAAAAGAGCTGTAAGTAGTACTCCGACAGTGGAAAGCACGATACCGGGACCTAGAATAGGTTTGATTTCTCTGAATTTCGTATCCATACCTCCCGAGAAAAGGATAATACTAAGGGCCACCATACCGATAAATTGGGCGTCTTTCGCGTCGTGGAATTGCAGGCCGAGACCGTCACTTCCAAACAACATTCCTACTACGAGGAACAATAATAAGGTAGGTACTCCAAAGCGGTATCCGGTTTTTCCAACAACGATGCTGACGAAAAGTAAGATAGAACCGATAAGTAGGGTGTTTTCTGCTGTAAATATCATAGGCAATATATTATAAAGTTATAAAATTGTCGTATTAATTCTCACCGTGCGAAGTTACACATTATTAACAACAAATAAAAACCCTTTTTGGATGTATTTTTGTGAAAAAAGGGAGTTAAATTGTCTAAAAAGACTAATTTTGCAAAGAATAATCTACATTATACTTATGGATTCAAATAATCTTACACCTTTGAGGAAAGGGGTGGTGGGGGTACAATTCTTGTTTGTAGCTTTCGGTGCTACGGTACTCGTGCCGTTATTGGTGGGGCTTGACCCTTCTACAGCTCTGTTTACAGCAGGTATTGGTACGCTTATCTTTCATGCGGTCACGCGTGGAAAGGTTCCTATCTTTCTGGGGAGTAGTTTCGCATTTATTGCGCCTATCATTAAAGCGACAGAACTTTATGGGTTGCCCGGCACCTTATCCGGCATGGTTGGAGTAGCATTAGTTTACTTTGTGATGAGTGCGCTTGTCAAATGGCAGGGAGTGAGGGTGATTGAACGGCTGTTTCCTCCTGTTGTCATAGGACCTGTCATCATTCTGATAGGTTTGTCACTGGCGGGAACAGGAGTGAATATGGCAAAAGAGAACTGGGTACTGGCACTGCTTTCGTTGGTTACCGCAGTCGTTGTTTCAATGAAAGCCAAAGGGCTTTTGAAACTGATTCCTATCTTCTGTGGAATTGTAGTAGGGTATCTGGCTGCATGGCTTTTCTACGATTTGGATTTGTCCGGTGTCAGAGATGCTGCCTGGATTGGATTGCCCCAGTTTGTCTTTCCTAAATTCTCATGGGAACCTGTGTTGTTTATGATTCCGGTAGCCATTGCTCCGGTGATAGAACACATTGGTGATATCTATGTCGTTAATACGGTCACCGGAAAAGATTTCGTGAAAGATCCGGGGTTGCACCGTACTTTATTGGGAGATGGTCTGGCGTGTTTCTGTGCCGGATTGTTGGGTGGTCCTCCTGTGACAACTTATTCGGAAGTGACCGGAGCCATGTCTCTGACAAAGATAACCAATCCGCAAGTGATAAGAATAGCTGCCATTTCCGCTATCTTATTTTCTGTTATCGGTAAAATCAGTGCATTACTAAGATCCATTCCAAGTGCGGTACTGGGCGGCATCATGTTATTACTTTTCGGAACGATTGCTTGCGCGGGCATTGGTAATCTTGTGAATAATTGCATTGATTTGAGTCGTACCAGAAATATAATCATTGTGTCTTTGACACTGACTGTCGGCATTGGTGGCGCTGCCTTTAATTGGGGCGATTTTTCATTGTCCGGCATTGGACTGGCAGCTTTAGTGGGAGTGCTTCTCAATTTAATATTGCCTAGAGAGGATTGATATTCTGTAAATCAAGCGGGAATCTCCAAATCCCCGCTTGATTGATTGTTATTTAGGATAGGAACTTCACAATATCTTCATCTACTGTACTGATACTTCCGATTCCGAATTGTTCGATCAATACGTTCTTTACGTTCGGTGAAAGGAAAGCGGGGAGAGTAGGACCCAGATGAATATGTTTCACTCCTAAAGCCAGTAATGCCAATAAAACAATGACCGCCTTTTGTTCGTACCAGGCGATGTTGTATACGATAGGCAACTGATTCACATCATCCAATCCGAAGATCTCTTTCAGTTTTAAAGCGATGACGGCCAGTGAGTAACTGTCGTTACATTGTCCTGCATCCAACACTCTCGGAATGCCGTTGATATCACCTAAAGCCAGTTTATTATATCTGTACTTGGCACAACCGGCAGTAAGAATCACGGTGTCACCAGGTAATTTTTGAGCAAATTCCGTATAGTATTCACGGCTCTTCATACGTCCGTCGCATCCTGCCATTACAAAGAATTTACGGATAGCTCCGCTCTTCACGGCGTCCACCACTTTATCTGCCAGGGCTGTCACCTGTGCATGCGCGAATCCTCCGATAATCGTTCCGCTTTCAATGGCTACCGGTGGCTGACATTGCTTAGCATGAGCAATCAGTGCAGAAAAATCTTTCGGTTTTCCGTCTTTACGTTCGGGGATGTAATGTGCCCCTTCCAAGCCGCAGGCTCCTGTGATGTAAATACGATCCTTGTAGCTGGCATTTGCACGTGGCGGAACGATACAGTTACTTGTGAACAAGATAGGACCGTTGAAACTTTCAAATTCCTCTTTCTGCTTCCACCAGGCATTTCCGTAGTTTCCTGCCAGATGCTTGTACTTCTTTAGTTGAGGATAATAATGTGCAGGCAACATTTCGCTGTGAGTATATACATCTACTCCTGTACCCTCTGTTTGTTCCAATAACTCTTCCAGGTCTTTCAAATCATGTCCGCTGATTAATATACCCGGATTATTGCGTACACCGAGACTCACTTGTGAGATTTCCGGATTTCCGTAGCTGCTGGTATTCGCCTTATCCAGCTGTGCCATTGCCGATACTCCATGCTTTCCTGTTTCCAAAGTCAGCTGAACCAGTTCTTCCACTGTAATATCATTGCGGGTCAGTTCGGATAAGGCATGTTGCATGAAAGCAAATATTTCCGGTGACTCGTAGCCCAGGTTATGCGCATGCTCTACGTAAGCAGCCATTCCTTTCAGGCCATAGTGTACAAGTTCTTTCAGTGAGCGGATATCCTCGTTGGGAGTGCGAAGCACACCGACAGTTTTTGATTTCTCTTCAAACTCATCTTCGCTTCCATTCCAAAGACATTCGTCAGGAGCATTTTCAATCTTTACCTTGTTGGCAAGTTCATTTTTCAGTTTCAGTCCTTCTTTGATTTTTTCAGTGATAGCCACTTTATCAAAATTGGCGTTGGTGATGGTAATGAACAAAGCATCATAGATAAATTTGTCTGCTTGTTCGGAAGGATGTCCATCTTTACGCAGATGTTCGTTGTAGACAGCAATTCCACGTACTACGAAGAGTAGTAAGTCTTGCAGGTTAGCCACTTCAGATGTTTTACCGCATACACCTTTCAAGGTACAACCGGTACCCATTGCGGTTTCTTGACATTGATAACAGAACATACTCATAACTTTTACGTTTTTAATTAGTCCAATATTTTATTTATTGAACGCAAAAGTAGAAGAAAGGTTTCAGCTAATTCTGTAACCAATGTTACAACAATGAATATTTTTTATCTAAAACACTCATTATTCAATTCATAAATCCTTAAAACAGTTCCTATTATTGGATAAGCCGTACCAGTTCTTCTTTCTGTAAAATAGTGATATGCTTGCGATCGACTATCAATAATCCATCTTCCTGCATGTGCGCCAGTTCACGGGCGAGAGAAGGACGGGATACCCCGAAGTAATCACTCAATTCCTGTTGTGAACGGTCGAGGGTGATATGCGTCTGTTGCTGCTGTTTATATAATCGGAGCAGGTACGAAGCAAGTTTCTGACGAATCGTTTTAAACGACATAAAGAAAAGTTTATCCGATAAAGTCCGTGCATAATTGGCAGAAAGATTCATATAGTTTTCCAAGAACTGCTCGTTCTTACGGAATAAACTCAATACACTTGATTTAGGAAGTTCGATAACCTCTGTCGGTTCGTTGGCAGTCACTTCCACCGGATAGCGGTTCTCCTCACCGAACAGAAACAGAGGGGCAATCGCTCTTGGAGCAGCGATGTCCTCCACTTTGATAAGACGCCCCGAATAATCAATCATCTCTCCACGCACGCTTCCTTTGGTCAGGATGACGAGGCGATTACACACAGCTCCCTGTTGAGCCAGGATTTCTCCTTTCTTATAAGAACGTGTATGGAAACTGATCTCTTCCAGATCGGCAAAAAGTCTTTCCGGAGTGATCCCCCGGAATAAGGGATTGTTGACGAGTGCAGGTATCATATATCAATAGTTATTTGAATTTTAAAATAAACGTTGTTTCTTTCTCTCGAAGCAAAGTGAGACTCCCGCCCGAAAGACGCATGATCTGCCGTGAAATACTAAGTCCGATTCCGCTACCATTTTCTTTGGTGGTGAAGAAAGGAATAAAGATATGCTCTGCTATTTCCGACGGGATTTCAGGACCGTTATTTTTGATCTCGATCCATATTTCTTCCATGTCATTGCAATAAGCCCGAAGCTCGATTCTACCATCCGGCTGGCTTCCGATTGCCTGAATGGCATTCTTCAGAAGATTGATAACCACCTGGGCGATGAGGTTTTCATCCGCATACAGAATTAAGTCCGCAGGAGAAATCTCCGTGTGGAAACAAATGGTGTCACACGGATTCTGATGGCGGGCAAGTTCAATCATCCTTTCTATGAACGCTTTTACATAGAACAATGACGGTTCCGGTGCAGGTATGCGTGTAAACTGCCGGTAAGATTCTACAAAAGAGAGCAACCCTTTTCCTGTGGTGCTGATGGTCTGCAACCCGTGACTGATCTCTTCATCTTTGCCCTCGGACATGGAAAGAAGAGTGTCACAAAGGGAAGTGATAGGCGTGACCGAATTCATGATTTCATGTGTCAGAACCCGTGTCAGGCGAATCCATGAATCTATTTCCTTTTCATCGAGTTCGGTATTGATGTCGTTCAGAGCCAGAATACGCAGATGCTCTTTGCGCACATTGATTTCCGATACACGTATGGATAGATTAACGGTTCCCCGTTCGTTGTGAAATATTACTTGCAGTTTGTCTCCGGGACGGCAGTTCTCTATTTTCTCCATGAGCGTAGTGTCTACTTTACTCAACTGATGGATATGCGTGAATATATTCAGCCCCAAAAGACGGAGTGCCTCCTTGTTCTTCTGATAAACAGCCCCATTGTCATTGAGTACCAGCAATCCTGTACTGACAAAATCCAGAATCAGCTCGTAATATTTCTCTTGTTGGGCGGTTTCCGCTTTTACATTATATAAGATATGTCCCACCCGGTTGAGTGCCCGGTTGATCTTTAGGCTTTCGGGAGTACCGTTTTCTTCGGGAAAATGAAAAGTGTTATCATTATTTTCGAGCGCGTTAATCATGAAAAGCACCTGCTTGGTGTGAAGCTGGTATAGGCGGATTTGCCAGATGATGCTAAGCACCAGCAGACAAAGACTAACCCCCAACCAACCGTATGACTGATGAATACCGAACCAGACGGTCGATATACAGAAAAGTACAGTCAGCAAAACTCTGAACCAGTACCGACTCCCCAGTTGTTGGATCTGTGAGCTCATAATCCGAATTTTTTCATCTTGTTATAGAGCGTCTGCCGGGTTATTCCCAGTTGAGCGGCTACTGCCGATAGATTTCCCGCACAGGCATCGAGCGCTTTCCGTATCATCTGCACTTCCATTTCTTCCAGGGTGGAGATACTCTGTTCCTGAATGGCTGTCCGTGGTACGGATAATTGGAATAATTCAGCAGGAATCAGCGGACTGTCATTGATGATAGCCGCCTTTTCGATAACGTGCTCCAATTCGCGGATATTGCCATACCAGGGATGCGCAGTCAATTTATCCTCTGCTTCGGGAGTGAACTTCATCAACGACTTGTCATATTGCTTGCAGAAGTGAGCCATAAATCGTTCGGCCAATGGGATAATATCCTCTTTCCGTTCGCGCAGGGGAGGAATTTCCACATGAATGGTATTGATGCGGTAGAGTAAGTCTTCCCGGAATTCGCCTTTCGCCACCATCTCCTGCAGGTTCCGGTTCGTGGCACATATCAGTCGGATATCAATAGGAATTGGCGTATTACTTCCCACTTTCACAATGCTTCGCCGTTGGATGGCAGTTAGTAGCTTTGCTTGTAGATGGTAGGGCAAGTTTCCTATTTCGTCGAGAAACAGCGTACTCTTTTCGGCAGCCTCGAATTTACCTGTCCGGTCGGCGTGTGCATCAGTGAACGACCCTTTTACATGTCCGAAAAGCTCGCTCTCGAATAGAGATTCCGTGATGGTTCCCATATCCACGGCAATCATTTCTTTATGTTTGCGGTTGGAAAGCGCATGTATTTCCCGTGCCAGCATCTCTTTTCCCGTTCCGTTTTCACCTGTTATCAAGAGGTTGGCATCGGTGATGGCAACCTTTTCAATCAAAGCTCGTAGTTGTTGCATAACCTTGCTTTCTCCCCAGTACATCGGCGAGTGAACAGGCTTTTCTTTATTTGCCGTTTTCCTGTCATTGCGCGTAGAGGTTGCTGCGGTTTGCAGCGTTTCCACCAGTTTCCGGTTGTCCCAGGGTTTGACGATAAAGTCCGTTGCTCCCTCTTTAATACCCCGGATAGCCAGTTCAATATCGGCATAAGCCGTAAAAAGTACGACCGGAAGATCCGGACGTACTTTTTTTATTTCATGTAACCAGAATAATCCCTCGTTGCCGGTGTTGATGCCCGATGTGAAATTCATGTCCAGCAATACCACTTCCGGCATTTCCTCCCGCAGGACGCTCGTCAGGGTGACAGGCGAGGAGAGTGCAACGACCTTTGAGAAATAACTTTTTAAAAGGATTTGGATGGCAGTCAGCACCCCTTTATTGTCGTCTACAATGATGATTGTTCCAGATTTACTCATTTTCGTTCAAGTTTGTAAAGCGCAAACTTACGAAAAAAGGATGTGATAATTCAAGAATCGTAATTCAAAATTGATTTTATACTCCTTGTGCCTCCATCTATAACCACTGGAACTTCAATCCGAATGATAAACTAAGGTAATCACGTGGACGGAGATAACTATTGTTTACCGCACTAATCAAATAAAGGTCACACGTACTTATTTCGTAGAAAAAGGTTACGGACTTGGCCATAAATCTACGTTGCGGGTCGATATCATAGGTCAGGCGTTGCCCCATAAAGACATGGAAACGCACTTTGCTTGAGAAACCATAATACCCCTTCGGATAACGTTCCGGCTCGTTCACCCAGAACTGATTTCCAAATACGGTATTCACATAAAGACCACAGGCAAGAGGTTCTGTCGAGAATCCTTTTCCAATATTAATGCTCCAGGGCATATAGTTCTGCTTGAGCGTCATGGTCACTTTCGCTTTCTTCGAAGAATACTTCGGGATGAATCCGAGCAATATATCTGTTTCCCACTGATTTCGCTTTCCATAATCCCATCCTGTTCCGAAAGAGAGTAATCCCATGTTTCCGGCATATTGTATTTTGGAATGAGTCGGGATAATCCGCTCCCAGTTTCTGCGGAAACGGTGAACCCGATTATCATAGCGGGTATGTTTGGTGTTCCTTATTGAATCATCCTTGTAGTTGTTGATAATCGTATCCCTCTTGCAGGTAGCAGACATCAGACCGGGAAGCAGGAGAAGCACAGACAGTACTCCTGCGCGTAAGATATAATTAGTATTTAACCAGCTCATATTCGTATTTTTCCGGAGTTATTGTAAATACCAGATAAGTACGGTAATCCATACAATCACTGGTAACATAATGTATTCCATCATCAAAAATCACATCGTCCTGATGGTGATGGGTGTGGGCGGCCGTGCAAAACTGTATTCCTGCATACTGTTTGACATAGTGTTGGAATACTTTTGCCACATTATCATTGAACACATCCGTATAGGGACGCGCGTGCATACAAATAACCGTCTTTTCAAACTCGTCCCTCCTGTTCGTTATCTCATTTTCCATAAAGGTAAAGTCCGGTACAGGTTCAGAGTAATCATACTCCAAAGCGTTGGTATTCAGGCAGACAAACTTCACATTTCCTGCGATGAAAGAGAAGTTTGTGGGGCCGAATACAGCCTTGTAGGTTTCCGCTCCCGTGCCCAGACAGTCATGATTTCCGATCAGAGCCACATAAGGCACATGAAGTCCGTTCATGATATCCCTTTGCCAAAGAAATTCCTTGGTCAGTCCGAAGTCACTCATATCCCCTCCGTGGATGACGAAGTCAATATCATTCCGTTGATTGATCGCTTTTACAAAATCTTCCGTTTCGTCATACCATCGTTGTGAATCGCCCATTGTCACGAACTGTATCGTAGTTTTACCCTGGCAATTCGCTTCTATTCTTTCGATGTTGTGTGCGTTGACCTCTGTTTCTCCGCTGATGCGGACGTCATACGGATGATAGTCTATCATACCGCATCCCGAAAGGAACAGGCACGAAAACAGTGCATATAAATTCTTCCTCTTCATCATTACTTTAATAGTTTAGAAAACTGGATGCAAAGATAAAGTTTTCTACCGGGATGAACAATCTCCCCATGGATAATAGAGACTGTTGGAACAATTTAAAGGAGAAATGGAATAGTCCCCCGGTTGTCTAAAAATTAGACGGTACTGTCTAATAATTAGACAATATTCAGAAAGGTTGAAATGATAAACACCTGATAATGAATTGTTATTCTTTTTTGGCATGCTTTCTGCATTCTTGAAAATAGAAAAAACAGAAATAAAATATAATATGAAACAAATCTATTATGTGATCCGTACTTTATTGCGGGGGCATGGTTCCAACGTTATAAAAATCCTCTCCTTGGCGTTGGGGCTGACGATGAGCATCCTGTTGTTTGCCCGCGTGGCTTTCGAACAGAGCTTTGACAAATGCTTCAAAGATTATGATAACCTGTATCAGATCTTCTCCGTCTTTTCCGCCAATGGCCAAACCTTTGAGCCGCAGGAAATGAACTGCGGACCGGTGGCGGGTGCCATACTGGAGAATTTTCCTAAAGAAGTGGAAGCAGCCACCAGCTATTGCGTCTGGATGAGTGCCCCTCTTTATCATGGAAGTGTCCGTTTTGAAGCTAACAAAGTGACAGCCGATTCACTATTCTTTCAAACTATGGGTATCGACGTTTTGAGCGGTGTTCCGGAAAAAGAACTGATGCAGAAAGATGTTGTCTTTCTTAGTGACCGGTTGGCGCGTAAGATGTTCGATCAAGAAAACCCGATAGGCAAAGTAATCTCCTATAATAAAGAAATAGAACTGACGGTGAAAGGCACGTACGCCGACATACCCGAAAATGCCACCGTCAGACCGGATGCAGTGATTTCTCTGCCTACCGTATGGAGCCGTGGATGGGGAAACTACTCCTGGAGAGGAGGCGATAGCTGGATCGCATTTATCCGTTTCCGTCCCGGAGCAGACAAATCCGTGGTGAATGCCCGGTTGAATGACCTGATAAAGAAATATCGTCCTGCGGAAGACCAGAAAGTGGTAGGTTATACCGCTTTTGTAAAGCCGATCCGTGATGTATACAGGGAAGAACCGGACGTGAAGCGGATGCGTAACATCATGTCTATCTTGGGAATAATCATCCTTTTCATCGCTACCTTGAACTACGTACTGATCTCCATCTCTTCACTCTCATACCGCGCCAAAGCCATCGGCGTACATAAGTGCAGCGGTGCAGGCAGCGGCAAAATTCTGGGAATGTTCCTATTGGAAACAGCTATCATTATTCTCTTCGCCTTACTACTGATGGGATTAATCTTACTGAACTTCCGCGACTTTATAGAAGACACAACCGCTGTTGAACTCGGAGCCCTGTTCTCTTTAGACCGTCTTTGGGTACCCCTGCTGACGGTAGCTATCCTGTTCCTCATAGGAGGAGCACTGCCCGGACGCATCTTTGCCAAAATCCCCGTTTCACAAGTCTTCCGCCGCTACACAGAAGGAAAGAAAGGCTGGAAACGCCCGCTATTATTCGTGCAGTTTGCCGGCGTAGCTTTCATCTGCGGACTAATGTATGTGGTGATGCTGCAATACTACTATGTCTTGAACAAAGACCTGGGATACAATCCGAAGCGCGTTGTCGTAGCCAATACCGGTTTCGGCAATAAAGAAAACCAAGACTATGCCCTGACTTTCTTCCGCGGCCTGCCTTATGTAGAGTCCGTGTCCAGTGCCGATTCCCATCCCGTATATAGTTATAGTGGAACGATGATTCAGGATGAAAGTGGACAATCACTTTTCTCCTCCCGTTTTTGCGAAATGATGGAAGACTATCCCAAGATGATGGGTATGGTGATGAAGGAGGGACGTATGCCACGAAATGAAGACGAAGTAGTCATCAATGAAACATACGGCGAATGGATGCACTGGGGAACCGAACTATTGAACCGTACCGTCTATAATTCAGGCTACGTATGTAAAGTCGTGGGAGTGATTAAAGACTTCCGGATCGGTAATTTCACCAACCCGCAAGCACCCTTCATCCTGATGAGTACCAAGAATTTCGGGAACTGCGTTCATGTCCGGCTGAAAGAACCTTTTGCAGAGAATCTTCAGAAACTGAATAAAGTATCGGCAGATGCTTTCCCCGATAAAACGGTCGATTTCCGTTCGATGGAGCAGATGATAAAAGAGAGTTATAACTCCATCCGCGTCTTCAGCAATGCTACCATACTGGCGGCGGTTACCATGTTCTTTGTGATGATGATGGGATTGATAGGCTACACAACCGACGAAGTCCGCCGTCGTTCCAAAGAGATTGCCATACGCAAAGTCAATGGCGCCGAAGCCTCCGGCATTCTGGAAATGCTGGTGAAAGATGTGCTTTATGTGGCGGTTGCAGCCGTTGTAATCGGTGTGGCGGCATCATGGTACGTCAATGATATGTGGATGGATATGTTTGCCGAACACGTGCCCGTCAGTTGGGCGGCGTATGTACTGATAGCGATTGTAAATCTTCTCGTTATCGTAGCTTGCGTACTTTGGAAATCGTGGCGGATTGCCAATGAAAATCCCGTGAATAGCCTTAAAAGTGAATAATTAAAAACATAAATAAAAAGATTATGATTGAAATAAACAACATCAGTAAAGTATTCCGTACTTCCGAAGTAGAGACAGTTGCCTTGAATCACGTAAACCTTGAAGTAAAAGAGGGAGAGTTTGTAGCCATTATGGGTCCCTCCGGTTGTGGTAAATCCACTTTGTTGAACATTCTGGGTTTGCTCGATAACCCCACCGAAGGTTCCTACCGCTTGATGGGTGAAGAAGTGGGCGGATTGAAAGAGAAAGAACGTACCCATGTGCGTAAGGGCAAACTCGGATTCGTATTCCAGAGCTTTAACCTGATCGACGAACTGAATGTTTACGAGAATGTAGAACTTCCTCTGACATACTTGGGCTTTAAAGCATCCGAACGCCGCCGCATGGTAGAAGACATTCTGAAACGGATGAACATCAGCCATCGTGCCAAACACTTTCCGCAACAACTTTCCGGTGGTCAGCAACAACGTGTCGCCATTGCCCGTGCCGTAGTGACCAATCCGAAACTGATTCTCGCCGATGAGCCGACCGGTAACCTCGACTCAAAGAATGGGGCAGAAGTGATGAACCTGTTGACCGAACTGAATAAAGAAGGAACAACCATCATCATGGTGACACACTCACAACATGACGCATCCTTTGCCCATCGTACAGTTCATTTGTTCGACGGCAGCGTGGTAGCCAGTGTGATAGCATAAACCAGATCAGAAGCAAGTATGAAACAAATCTATTATAGCATACGTACATTACTGCATGAGCGTACTTTGAATATCGTAAGAGTGCTCTCCCTTTCTTTAGGACTAACAGTTGGCATCTTGCTTTTCTCGCAAATAGCTTTTGAGATGAGCTATGAGAAATGTTACCCGGAAGCGGAGAATCTGATAATGGCGAGAATAGCGGCACAGAATATGACGACCGGTGAAGTGCAGGGTGATGACGAAATGAATTATGACTATACCGTCTGCGATCCGGTAGCTTTTACCCTGGCGCAGGATATGCCTGAAGAAATAGAATCAGCCACCTGTGTACTTCCTTCCCAGTTTTATCATATTTATAAGGAGGATAAACTACTGTCAAAAGCAAATTACATGATGGTCGACACCTGTTTCTTTGAAACGATGGGTATACCCGTACTAAAAGGGAACGCGAAAGATCTCATCATCTCGAATAGCATATTTGTTTCAGAACATTTTGCCCGTGAAACATTCGGCAGCGCAGACCCTATTGGGAAAACCCTTTCGGCCGACAAGCAGTTGGAGCTCACAATTCGCGGCGTCTATAAAGACATACCCGAAAATTCGATGCTCTCCCGTGACTTTGTGATTACCATCCACCGCGATGGTCGCTATGCGAGTGGTAACGGTTGGAATGGGAATGATATCTTTTATGCCTTTGCACGCTTGCGTCATGCGTCGGATATAGACAAGGTGAACAGCAAGATCCAACAAGTGATGGCAAAATACAGCCCCTTGCAATGGGATGACTGGAAGTTGGAATACAGCGTTGTTCCTCTTTCGAAACGCCATCTGGATTCTGCCGATACCCAGAAACGTTTGATGATATTCGGCTTCCTCGGCTTTTCTGTGTTTTTTGTAGCCATCATGAATTATATGTTGATTTCAATAGCCACTATCAGTCGTCGTGCGAAAAGCGTAGGAGTGCATAAATGCAGTGGAGCCAGTTCCGGAAACATCTTTGGCATGTTTCTGGCAGAAACCGGAGTATTGGTTCTACTATCCGTCCTGTTTAGCTTCCTGTTGATAATCAACATGGGCGAATTGATCGAAGACCTATTGGGAACCAGCCTTGCCTCACTGTTTGCCTGGGACATCATTTGGATACCCTTGCTCACTGTAGTAGTCCTTTTCCTCCTGGCAGGAGGCATACCGGGAAAACTGTTTTCACGTATTCCCGTCACACAAGTATTTCGGCACTATACGGATGGAAAAAGAGGATGGAAACGTTCATTGCTATTTGTCCAGTTCACGGGTACCTCCTTTGTACTCGGACTATTGCTGGTTACCCTGTTACAATATTCTCACCTGATGAATGGAGATATGGGAATCAAGATTCCGGGACTGGTAGAAGCCGAAACCTGGATGTCAGGCGAAACAGTAGAACATGTAAAAGACGAGTTGCTCCGCCAACCGATGGTGGACGGGGTATCGGCATCCACACACAGCGTACTGGGAGAGTATTGGACACGTGGATTGATAGGTAACGACGGCAAACGCATTGCCACCCTTAATTTCAATATGTGCGACTATGATTATCCGAATGTGATGGGAATCAGAATAACAGAAGGCACTACCATCAAGAAAAAAGGCGATCTATTGGTAAATAAAGAACTCGTCCGTTTGATGAAATGGACCGATGGTGCCGTAGGAAAATCAGTGAGTGGGGTAGAAGGTACCATCGTAGGAGTGTTTGATGATATTCGTAATAGAAGTTTCTATTCCAGTCAGTCTCCCATCGTATTGATTGCCGATAAAGAATCGGCCAATCACACCATCAATGTCCGTCTAAAAGAACCCTATGTCGAGAACCTGAAACGCTTGAACGAATGTGTGGCAAAAACATTTCCGAATGTAGCCCTGAACTTCAATTCAGTAGACAGCATGATTCGCGAAGGCTATAAGAGCGTATATCGTTTCCGTAACGCAGTCTGGATTTCGTCCTGCTTCATCCTGCTTATTGTCATCACGGGATTGATTGGCTATGTGAATGGAGAAACTCAACGTCGCAGCAAGGAAATAGCCATACGCAAAGTGAACGGGGCAGAAGCCTCCGGCATCCTGAAACTATTGATATACGACATTCTGAATATCTCCGTAATCTCTGTGCTGATAGGTACTGCCGCTTCCTATTTTACAGGCCAAATATGGTTGGAACAGTTTAGCGAACGAATAGATATGGATCTGTTACTTTTTATAGGAATAGCCCTGCTGGTACTATTGGTTATCGTAGCTTGCGTGGTAGTGAAAGCCTGGCACGTTGCCAATGAAAACCCCGTAAAGAGCATCAAAGCAGAATAAGGAATAAAAACCAACAGGCGGAGTAAAGCAGTTAATGCTTTATTCCGCTACCGTTTCCGGATGTTGTTTAGACACTTTCTTAATGTAAATCATCAGACTGACAACCGCCGTAATAAACGCCAATGCATCCGATACCGGCATACTAATCCAGATACCTTCCAATCCCCACCAGTTGGGAAAGAGCAGCAAGCAAGGCAAAAGATAAAGCAACTGCCGCGTCAGCGAAAGGAAAATACTTATTTTAGCCTTCCCGATACTTTGGAAGAAGTTACCAATCACAATCTGCGCCCCTACAAACGGGAACATCAATACAGCCAGCCGGATACCGTCTACGGCCAAATCAATCAATTCATCGCTATCCGTGAAAAGGGCCGATACGGCATGAGGGAAGAACTCGCAGATAATAAACCCGCTACTGGTAATCACAACCCCGGAGATAATCCCCAGTCGCAATGTCTGTTTCACGCGATCTATCTTCTGCGCTCCGAAGTTATACCCCACAATAGGCTGCATACCCATCGTCAGACCTAACACAATCATCACATAAAGCGTCAGCAAACGGTTAATGATCCCATAAGCACCGATCGCCATATCACCCCCGTAATTTTGCAGGCTGTTATTGATGATAATCACAATGGCACACGCACACACATTCATCAGGAAAGGAGACATACCGATGGCGAAGATACTCTCCACAATCCTCCGTTTCATCTTCCAGATATTCCCCTCAAAATGCACCGTACTGTCTTTCTTGACAAAGTGGCTCACTACCCACACCATACCGATCAACTGTGAAATCACCGTTGCCGTAGCAGCTCCCCTCATTCCCCATTCGAAGTGGAAAATAAAGATAGGAGCGAGGATTATGTTCGCCACCACCGTCACCATCGAAGTCAACATCGCCTTTTTCGGGTATCCGGTAGCACGCATCACATTGTTCAACCCAATCATCGTATAAGTGATAGGAGTACCCAATAAAATCACCTGCATAAAGCTCCGCGCATAAGGAAGCGTCTCGTTACTGGCCCCGAAGAAAACCAATATATCATCCAGGAAGATGAAAGACAAAATACCAAAGAAGAACGAATTAGTGATACAGAGCATCAACGTGTGTGACAAGATTTCCGTAGCCCCCTTCATGTCCTTTTGTCCCAGACGGATAGACGCCAGCGTAGAACCGCCCGCCGACACCAATGTACAGAAAGCCACCACCAGATTCATCAGCGGAAAGCTGATGGCCAGTCCGGCAATCGCCATCGGGCCTACGCCATGTCCGATGAAGATGCTATCGATAATATTATAGATAGAAGTAATCGTCATTCCTATAATTGCAGGAATGGAATATTGTAACAGCAATTTGCCGATACTTTCTTTGCCTAAGATATGTGGGTCGTTCTTGCTCATGCGCTAGTAGATTTTGTTGGATAAAAACGTATGTTACGTTTTTTTTAGCTTTGCAAAGGTACGAATTATTTGCCTGATTCGATGATTATTCGGAACTTTGCAGCGACGGATACACAAGGTTTAACGTTTAGGTAAAAAGAAAGTTTATATATGAATACAACGAAAACGATTGCGGCACTCTTCGATTTTGATGGTGTCATTATGGATACAGAAACGCAGTACACAGTCTTCTGGGACGAGCAGGGACGGAAATATCTGAACGAAGAAGATTTCGGCCGCCGGATCAAGGGACAGACATTATTGCAAATCTATGAAAAGTATTTCTCGGACCAACCCGAAGCCCAGCTTGAAATAAGCGCCGAACTCTACGTTTACGAGCAAAAGATGTCCTACGAATACATCCCCGGAGTAGAAGCCTTTATAGCCGATCTTCGCCGTAACGGTGCAAAGATAGCCGTAGTCACCAGCTCCAACGAAGAGAAGATGGCCAACGTCTACAATGCCCACCCCGAATTTAAGGGAATGGTAGACCGCATCCTGACCGGAGAGATGTTTGCCCGTTCCAAACCGGCTCCCGACTGCTTCCTGCTCGGAATGGAAATCTTTGAAGCTACTCCCGAAAACACCTACGTCTTTGAAGATTCTTTCCACGGCCTGCAAGCCGGAATGACTTCCGGGGCAACAGTGATCGGACTTGCCACCACCAATACACGCGAAGCCATCACCGGCAAAGCACATTATATAATAGACGACTTCACCGGTATGACTTACGACAAGCTCCTGACTCTGCATCGTTAAGAGAAAGAATAAATCCGAAACGCATTATTGCACTTGATAAATCGCTTCCTTATATCGTTAAGGAGCTTTTATTATACCTCACAGAATCCTTCCAACCGCCTCCCAGCTATCCAAGCAAGGTGTTTGAAAGGATTTTTTGCATTTCCTTCTCTGTTATGAATTAAATGTTATAACTTTGCCGCGATTTTTGAAGGCGCTTGACGTCGTTTTAATTTTTAATCATTAATTTTTAATTTAAAAAGACATGGCTGGTTATATATCAGATGACTCAAGAAAGGTGACTACTCATCGCCTGGTTGAAATGAAACAGAGAGGCGAAAAAGTATCTATGCTGACAGCTTACGACTACACAATGGCACAGATTGTAGATGGTGCAGGAATGGACGTAATCCTGGTAGGCGACTCTGCTTCCAATGTAATGGCAGGTAATGTGACAACACTTCCTATCACACTCGACCAAATGATCTATCATGCCAAATCCGTGGTACGCGGCGTGAAACGTGCGATGGTAGTGGTTGATATGCCTTTTGGGTCCTATCAGGGCAACGAGATGGAAGGACTTGCTTCTGCCATCCGTATCATGAAAGAAAGCCACGCTGACGCTTTGAAGCTCGAAGGCGGTGAGGAAATCATAGACACGGTGAAACGCATCGTATGCGCCGGCATTCCGGTAATGGGACATCTGGGCCTCATGCCTCAATCCATCAATAAATACGGCACCTATACCGTGCGTGCCAAAGACGACGCCGAAGCCGAAAAACTGATTCGCGACGCCCATCTGTTAGAAGAAGCAGGCTGTTTTGCCATTGTACTCGAAAAAATCCCCGCAACCCTTGCCGAACGCGTAGCATCCGAACTGACCATACCTATTATCGGTATCGGTGCCGGTGGCCACGTAGACGGTCAGGTATTGGTGATTCAGGATATGCTTGGCATGAACAACGGATTCCGTCCGCGTTTCTTGCGTCGTTACGCTGACTTGTACACGGTGATGACCGATGCCATCAGCCGTTACGTTTCTGACGTGAAGAATTGCTACTTCCCCAACGAGAAGGAACAATATTAAATATAGTATATGGCAGTTAAATTGTGGACAGTTCATTTTATGCGGATATGTGTAGCTAATTTGCTGTTGTTTATATCCTTGTATGTGTTATTTCCGGTGCTTTCCGTAGAGATGGCCGACCGTCTCGGAGTGCCGGCTGCACAGACAGGAGTAATCTTTCTCTTTTTCACCTTGGGGATGTTCCTCATCGGTCCTTTCCATGCCTATCTGGTAGATGCATACAAGCGTAAGTACGTCTGTATGTTTGCTGCTGCCCTGATGGTAGTGGCGACCATCGGATACGCCTTTGTCACTAACCTCACAGAACTAATTCTGTTGAGCACCGTGCAAGGGCTCGCCTTTGGCATAGGCACAACAGCCGGCATCACATTGGCCATCGACATCACCAACTCCACACTGCGCAGTGCGGGAAACGTCAGTTTCTCCTGGATGGCACGTATGGGAATGATCGCAGGCATTATCCTCGGAGTATGGCTTTATCAAAGCCAATCCTTCCAAACCCTGCTCACTGTATCTGTCATAACCGGAGCTGTCGGAATCCTCATGTTATCAGGAGTCTACGTACCTTTCCGTGCGCCGATTGTCACCAAACTCTATTCCTTCGACCGCTTCTTATTGCTTCGTGGATGGGTTCCTGCCATCAATCTGATCCTGATAACCTTCATACCGGGTCTGCTGATTCCCATGGTACACCCTTTCCTAAACGATTTCGTACTCGGAAACACAGGAATCCCCGTACCGTTCTTTGTAGGAACAGCCCTCGGATACATCGTTTCCCTGTTCTTTGCACGTCTGTTTTTCCTGAAAGAGAAAACACTGCGACTGGTCATTATGGGAATCGGATTGGAAATGGTAGCCATGTCCTTACTGAATACAGACATCTCCATAGGCATTTCCTCCGTACTCTTAGGACTGGGCTTAGGCTTTATCCTGCCGGAATTCCTGGTGATGTTCGTAAAGCTATCCCACCATTGTCAACGCGGAACAGCCAACACCACCCATCTGCTGGCAACCGAAATCGGCATTTCCCTGGGAATCGCTACCGCCTGCTACATGGAATTGGATACAGATAAGATGCTACATACCGGACAGATAGTAGCATCCATTGCTTTACTCTTCTTTGTATTGATTACCTATCCTTATTATATAAAGAAGAAAGTAAGATAGGAGAGTAGCCGGAATTAATTCCGGCTAACTTGTTTTACTCCCTTTATAGTACGTAATTTCTTGATAAGAGCCTCCAAACGTCCCGTATCACCCACCATGACCGTCAGTGTTCCGGAGAACAAACCGTCGTTCGAGTCAATACCGATGGAGCGCAGCGTGATACCATTCTCTTTGGATATAATAGAAGTGATATTAGTCACGATACCAATATCATCATGCCCTACAACCCGCAGCGTGATAGGATATTGCGTACCTACCGATTTCCCCGCCCAACGAGCCTTCACAATACGATAACCGAAACGTTCGCGCATCTGATTGGCATTCGGACAATCCGCCCGGTGTATCTTGATACCACCGCTTACCGTAACGAAACCAAACACATCATCCCCGTAAATCGGATTACAACATTTAGCCAACTTGAATTCCAACCCTTTCAGATTCTGATCGATCACCAGAACATCTTCCTTAGACGTCGTTTCCTCTTGTTGCGCAGCCTGCAAGTTATACCCTTCGGCACTGCGATACACAATTTCATCGTGCGTATCACTGTCCCGCTTCTGTTGCTCCACATATTTATCCAGAATCTCGTTAACGTCCAGTCCACCGTCGGCAATCCGCTGATAAAACTCCGTCACATTCTTGAAGCCCAAACGCTTGATGAGGCGCATCATGGTCGCTTCATCATATTCCAACTTACGGTTCTTGAATTTCCGTTCCAGCGTCTCCTTGGCAAAAGCATGCTGGCGTGCCACCATCTCTTTGAGAGCCTGCCTTATCTTGGTGCGCGCTTTGGAAGTCGTCACGATGTTCAGCCAATCCTGCTTCGGCGTCTGGGTGTTTGAAGTCATGATCTCCACCTGGTCGCCGCTGTTCAGTTTCTGTTTGAGCTGCACATTCTTGCCGTTCACTTTCGCGCCGATACACTTGCATCCCAACTTACTATGGATATGGAAAGCAAAATCCAATACCGTAGCCCCTTTGGCGAGCTTGAACAAATCCCCCTTGGGCGTGAAGACAAACACCTCATCCTCGTAGAGATCCATCTTAAACTGATCCATCACTTTCAGCGAGTCATTGTCCGCATTCTCCAACGCCTCCCGTACAGAAGTCAACCACTCGTCCAGACCCGTTTCACCCTTGATACCTTTATATCTCCAGTGAGCAGCCAAGCCGCGTTCCGCGATCTCGTCCATGCGGCGGGTACGTATCTGTACTTCCACCCATTTCCCTTCCGGACCCATCACAGTGATGTGCAACGACTCGTAACCATTGCTTTTCGGGATAGAGAGCCAGTCGCGCAGACGCTTCGGGTTCGGCTGGTACATATCCGTAACAATCGAATAAACCTGCCAGCATTCCTGCTTCTCCTTAGCCGGGTCCGGTTCCGAATCGAGGATGATACGAATGGCGAACAAGTCATAAATCCCCTCAAAAGGAGTTTTCTGCTTCTGAATCTTGTTCCATATCGAATGAATCGACTTGGTACGCCCCTTGATGTCGAACTTCAATCCCGCTTCCGACACCTTCCTCTGGATCGGTTCGATAAAAGCAGCGATATACTTGTCGCGGGACGCCTTCGTCTCGTTCAGCTTATCCTTGATAAAATAATACGTTTCCTTTTGCGTATATTTGAGAGACAAATCCTCCAGTTCCGATTTCAGCTTATACAATCCCAGCTTGTGCGCCAGCGGAGCATACAGGTAAGCAGCCTCGTTTGCTACCTTGAGCCGGTCCTCCTCGTTGCCCGTATCTTTGATTTTGCGCATCACGTTCACACGATCCGCAATCATAATCAGGATCACACGCATATCCTCCGCAAAAGAAAGCAGCAGATTACGGAAGTTTTCCGACTCGATAGCCGGACTCTTCGCATACAGCTCGTTCGTTTTCACCAATCCCTTGATGATACTTGCCACGTCATCCCCATATTCGGCGTTCACCTCGTCGATAGACAATACATGCCCTTTTACGATTTCGTGCAACATGATACCAATCAGGCACGAACCTTTCATACCGATTTCCTCGGCAACGATCACTGCCGTTTGTAAATCTCTGATGACGGGATTCATCCCGAAGTTATTGCGTTGCAGACCGTTACACTGGGCCGCTTTGATAAGATGTCTCTTTAACTTTAGGCAATCCTTCCAGGAAATGCTATCTCCTGCAGATTGCAACAAATGCCGGTAGAGTGAAAAAAGCTCCTTTTTTTCCTCCGATGTAAAAAAGTCGTCCATATTCAATCTTGTTAATTCGATGTAAAAGTAGTTTTTTTCTCGGTTATTCGGCAAGAAGTAAATAACATTTTGTATTTTTGGGCATCAATTAATAAAATAAGATATTATGATAACGACACAGGACAAAGAGTTGCTTGCCAAGAAAGGCATCACGGAAGAGCAAATTGCAGAACAATTAGCATGCTTCCAGACGGGTTTCCCCTTTTTGAAGCTGGATGCGGCAGCCTCCATCGAAAAGGGAATATTAGCTCCCGATGCAGAAGAACAGAAGGCTTATCTGGCCGCCTGGGATGCATATACAAACACAGATAAGACTGTCGTGAAGTTCGTTCCCGCCTCCGGTGCAGCGAGTCGTATGTTCAAGAACCTGTTCGAGTTCCTGTCCGCCGACTATGACCGGCCGACAACCAAGTTCGAACAGGCATTCTTCGACGGAATCAAGGATTTTGCTTTCTATGACGACCTGAATGTAGCCTGCCAGCGTATCGACGGAAAAGATATTTCCGGACTGATCGAAGACGGCAACTATAAAGCAGTGGTATCCGCCCTGCTCGAAACAGCCGGACTGAATTACGGCGCACTGCCGAAAGGTCTGCTCAAATTCCATAAGTATCCCGAAGGTTCACGCACGCCGATGGAAGAACATCTTGCCGAAGGAGCCCTGTATGCTGCCGGAAAGAGCGGTAAAGTAAACGTGCACTTCACGGTATCTACCGAACATCGTGAACTCTTCAAGAAGCTGGTAACCGAAAAAGTGGCGGATTTTGCCAAACGCTACGGAGTGGACTATTACATCACCTTCTCCGAACAAAAGCCGAGTACCGACACGATTGCCGCCGACATGGACAACCAACCTTTCCGCGACAACGGCAAACTGCTGTTCCGTCCCGGTGGCCACGGCGCACTGATTGAGAACCTGAACGACCTCGATGCAGACATTATCTTCATCAAGAACATCGACAACGTAGTGCCCGACAGACTGAAAGCCGACACCGTTACTTATAAGAAACTGATTGCCGGAGTGCTCGTGACTTTACAAAAACAAGTATTCGAATACCTTACCCTGCTCGACAGCGGTAAATACACCCACGACCAGATGATGGAAATGCTTCAATTCCTGCAAAAGAAACTCTTCTGCAAGAATCCGGAGACGAAAGACCTCGAAGATTCCGTACTCGCCATCTACCTGAAAAACAAGTTCAACCGCCCGATGCGTGTCTGCGGAATGGTGAAGAACGTAGGCGAACCCGGTGGCGGCCCGTTCCTTGCTTACAACAGCGACGGAACCATCTCCCTACAAATCCTCGAAAGCTCACAGATCGACATGGACGATCCGGAGAAGAAAGAAATGTTCGAGAAAGGCACACACTTCAATCCGGTAGACCTCGTATGCGCTGTGCGCGACTATAAAGGACATAAGTTCGACCTGGTGAAGTACGTAGATAAAGCAACAGGCTTCATCTCCTACAAATCGAAGAACGGCAAAGACCTGAAAGCTCTCGAACTTCCCGGCTTGTGGAACGGAGCGATGAGCGACTGGAATACCGTCTTTGTAGAAGTGCCGCTTTCCACTTTCAACCCGGTAAAAACAGTGAACGACCTGTTGCGTGAGCAACATCAGTAAAGAGACTGAATTTAGAAACGCAGATTAACGCAGATTACCGCAAAGGAAATAGGTTAAATCTGCGATAATTTGCGTTAATCTGCGTTTCTCAAATAAAAAAGAGTGTTTAGAATGAATCAGATAGAGAAGAACATCGATATTGCTACTTGGAACAGAAGAGAACATTATGAACATTTCAGTGCTTTTGACGATCCGTTTTTCGGAGTGACCGTTCAGGTAGACTGTACGCGCGCGTATCAGGAAGCCAAAGCCAAAGGCATATCCTTTTCCCTGTTAGTCCTCCACCGGATAACGACTGCCGCTGCTGCGGTAGAAGAATTCCGTTACCGCATCGAAGGCGATAAGGTGGTGTGCTATGACAGCCTTCTGCCCGAAGCCACCGTAGGCCGTGACGACCATACCTTTTCTTTTGCCGCCTTTGAATACGATCCGGACGAACTCGTCTTTATCCGTCGGGCAAAAGCAGAAATGGAACGTTTGCAAGCCACTACGGGACTCAACAAAGGAGGCACTTTCCATCCCAATGCTATACATTATTCGGCAGTGCCGTGGCTCTCATTCACCGACATGAAGCACCCCACCAATATGCGTTCGGGCGACAGTGTTCCCAAAATTTCCACCGGAAAGTACTTCCGCGACGGAGAAAGACTGATGATGCCCGTTTCCGTAACCTGTCATCATGGGTTGATGGACGGCTATCATGTGGCACAGTTCATTGAGAAGCTCCAATTGTAACTTCTGTTCTGAAAAGACTAACCAGACTATTATATGAGAGTAAAGATACCCAGATGGGAAATCGCCGTAATCTGTTCCGCTTTGCTTTTCCCCGGCACTTTGCTTTGTGCGCAGGAGGTAGGGCAGGAAGAGAAAGAGGTGAAGGAAATGCGGCAAGACGTGGAACAGCTCCAGCAGGACGTCCGCCAACTTCGTGAAGAAGTGCGGAGATTGCAGGAAGAAATTCATGGCTTCCGGCACAACAGTTTCCCGCAATACGGAGCCGACACCGTAGCTCCCTACGTTCCCCACCAATTCATTCACCGGTTGGGGATAGAGGCGCGTCCGCAATACGTGTTCCCCACCAATCCTTTCCTGCAAGGCGAGAACGAACGGTGGAAACCCATCCAGAGTTCATTTGCCGCTCATCTGAAATACTCTTTCAAGTTTCGTCCCAACACCTGTGCCGACCGCATCTATGGCGGAGCTTATCAAGGTTTCGGCTTGGCCTTCACCACCTTTGGCGATAAAAAGCAGTTGGGTGATCCGATGACGTTCTACGTCTTTCAAGGTGCACGCATTGCCCGTTTCCATCCCCGCCTTTCGCTCAATTACGAGTGGAATTTCGGTATCTCTGCCGGGTGGAAACCTTATGACAACGATTACAACTCCTACAACGGAGCCGTAGGCTCACGAGTGAATGCCTACCTCAATGCAGGTATCTACCTTAACTGGTCGCTTTCCCGTTATTTCGACTTTATCATTGGTGGAGACTTCACGCATTTCTCCAACGGCAACACCAAGTTTCCCAATGCAGGTGTCAACACCACCGGAGCGAAAATCGGACTGGTGTACAACTTCAACCGGGAAGAAGCCGACCTCACTAAGTCACTGGTTCATCCCTACGTTCCCCGTTTTCCGCGACACATCAGTTATGACCTTGTGTTGTTCGGCTCGTGGCGTCGCAAAGGCGTCTATGTAGGCGAGAAACAGATTGCATCACCGGGCAGCTATCCCGTAGCGGGATTCAACTTTGCTCCGATGTACAATCTCAACTATAAGCTGCGCTTCGGAGTTTCGTTGGATGGTGTCTATGACGGTAGTGCCAATGTGTACACCGAAGATGCGCTGGTGGAGTACGATGCAGGCAGTGGTTCCTCCCGTCGTAGATTTCTTGTGCCGGGCATTCAGAATCAGCTTGCGCTGGGACTTTCCGGACGGGCAGAATACGTGATGCCATATTTTACCATTGGTGTCGGCTTGGGAACGAATGTGCTGGGACGTGGCGATTTGCGCGGACTGTATCAGGTCTTTGCGTTGAAGATCAACGTCACCCGGAGTTCATTCCTTCACATCGGCTACAATCTTCAGGATTTCCAGACCCCTAATTATCTGATGCTCGGTCTTGGTTTCCGTTTTAATAATAAATATCCTAAAGTACGTCATTAACCTTAAAGAATAAGGTCGTATCTACTCAAACATGATACTATTTGATTCTTTTTTTTACATACTTATATATAAGAAAAATGCATTTTTACTTGGCTTGATTACGGTGAAATAAATTGTAAAAAATAGAAAGTGCAATTTGAGATTGTTTAGTGAATTAGATAATAATTTAATAGCAAAACTTTTAGCAAACTTTTTATTATTATTGAAAACTTTTTTTTCATTTAATTGTTTATGCAATCTATATCAGTTTGATGATTGTTTATTTAATCTATTTAAGTTATATGAAAAAGGAAGTGTTATTCATTGTTGCGCTTATATTTATTAGTGCCTTGAAATCGGAAGCTTGTACGCGAGCTGTATATGTAGGAGAAGATAATACTGTAGTTACTGGACGCACTATGGACTGGAATGAGAACATGCACAGTAACATTTGGTTATTCCCTCGTGGAATGAAACGGGATGGAGAAGTGGGAGGAAACTCTTTAAAATGGAAATCGAAGTATGGTAGTATTGTTACTTCTGCCTATGAATTTTCGAGTACTGATGGTATAAATGAAAAAGGTCTAGTTGCCAATTTATTGTGGCTTCCAGAGTCTCAATATGAAGATAGAGATAAAAATAAGCCGGGATTAACTATAGCTGCATGGACACAATATTTTCTCGATAATTTTGCTACTGTCGATGAAGCTGTGGCTGAAGTACAGCGTGGAAATTTCCAACTGGTTTCTGACATGATGCCTGATGGCTCGCGAATGGCAACCTTACATCTTGCTATATCGGATGCAACAGGAGACAATGCTATATTTGAGTTTATAGATAATAAAATGAATATCTATCATGGCAAAGAGTATGTTGTGATGACAAACTCGCCTGCTTATCCTCTACAATTGTCACTGAACGATTACTGGAAGTCTGTGGGAGGGCTTGCATTTTTACCTGGAACTAATAAGTCTCCAGACAGATTTGCAAGAGCAAGCTTTTATATTGGTGTTCTGCCTAAAACAGCCGACCAACAGATAGCTGTAGCCAGTGTTTTCAGTGTAATGAGAAATGTGTCGGTTCCTTATGGCATTTCAGTGCCTGGAAGTCCTGAAATATCTACAACTCAATGGAGGACAGTGTCAGATAGCAAAAACCTAGTTTATTTTTTCGAATCTGCTATTACTCCCAACACTTTTTGGGTAAACCTAAAAGATGCTAATTTTTCCGAAGGTGCTCCTGTTAAAAAATTGTCTATATCAGAGGGACAGATTTATAGTGGTAATACCATAAAAGATTTTAAAGAGTCGTCTCCATTTAAATTTTTACGTGTAGGTGATTGAAAAATTCTATCTATTTTTATTATTTGATACGCGGAATCGATAGATCTCCGCGTATTTTTTTGCAAACAGATTATATTCATTTTAGATATTTACTCTACTTACTCATCTTTTGTATGTGTTATAGATAGTCGTCTTTACATACAACTCCTATATTAGGATATATACCTTAAATAACTCTGATGTTTTTGGAAGCTAATTTTGTTTGTGTACTTAGTTGGAATGTGCTAAAGATAGAAATTTACATTTTTTTTGCTTTAAAGCAAAGAAACTTCGTAATGCAAACCGTATCTTTGCCCTCTGAAAATACTAACTTACTAATAGAAAAACAAATGTCGAACATTTCTGCTTCAGCCTTTTCAGACACCAAGGCGCATTATGATCTTCTTGACGGACTTCGCGGTGTGGCGGCTCTTATGGTGATATGGTATCACGTATTCGAGGGCTTCGCTTTTGCCAGTAATAGTGCTATTGAAACTCTGAATCACGGATATTTAGCCGTGGATTTCTTTTTTATCCTTTCGGGTTTTGTGATCGGTTACGCTTACGACGACCGTTGGGGTAAGAGTCTCACCATGAAAGATTTCTTTAAACGCCGATTGATACGTCTTCATCCTATGGTTGTTCTGGGGGCTGTTCTGGGAGCTATCACGTTCTGCATTCAGGGTTCTGTGCAATGGGATGGAACGCACGTTGCCATATCCATGGTGATGTTGTCTCTTCTTTGCACCATATTTTTTATTCCTGCCATGCCGGGTGCGGGCTATGAGGTTCGTGGCAATGGCGAGATGTTTCCGCTGAACGGGCCGTGCTGGTCGTTGTTTTTCGAGTATATAGGCAATATCCTTTATGCGTTATTCATTCGCCGTCTGTCTAATAAGGCGTTGGCTGTGATGGTGGTATTGCTGGGAGTGGCGTTGACGTCATTCGCCATCTTCGATGTCTCCACTTATGGAAACATTGGGGTAGGATGGACGCTGGATGGCGTAAACTTCCTGGGCGGATCATTGAGAATGCTTTTCCCTTTCTCTTTGGGTATGCTTTTATCCCGCAACTTCAAACCGGTGAAAGTGAAAGGTGCTTTCTGGATATGTACCCTTGTATTGATTGCCCTGTTTTCCGTTCCTTATTTGGAGGGTGCAGAGCCGGTTTGTACGAATGGTGTATATGAAGCGTTTTGCATTGTCGTTGCTTTCCCTATCCTTGTGTGGCTGGGTGCGTCGGGAAGTACGACGGATAAGCGGTCAACGCAGATATGTAAGTTCTTGGGAGATATATCTTATCCGATCTACGTGATACACTATCCGTTGATGTATCTGTTCTATGCATGGCTGATTAAGAATCAACTCTATACGCTGGGCGAGACTTGGCAGGTGGCTTTATGTGTTTACGCATTGTGCATTGTACTGGCTTATCTAAGCTTGAAATTCTATGATGAACCTTTACGTAAGTATTTGGCAAAGCGTTTCTTGAGCAAGAAACGATAGGTAGTAGTTTTTTTATAGAGAAAGTCCCGTTTTGTTGCAAGACAAAACGGGACTTTTATTTTTCTGATATGTATTCCTGTTTTCCTCCGAGGAGGTACTAATCGTAATAAGTCGATTTTATAGCTTTTCTATTTCTTCTTTTGAAAGTCCGGTGCCTTGAATAATCATTTCAATAGTAAGCCCCATTTCTTTGAATTTACGGGCTATTTCAATCTGTTTGTTCTTTTCGCCTTCAGCTAATCCTTCCAATCTTCCTTCCAATCTTCCTTCCAATTTACCTTCCAACTTTCCCTCCAATTTAGCTCCGTCCAGCACATCATTCTGAATCATGATGGCATTGAGGTGCTCATCATAATCATAGCGTTCTTTGGCAGTCATATTATGGTAAATGAGCTTCTGCCGGGCTTCCGCAAGTCCGGGAGCTTTCGTATCGGGACGGATACGGCCTGTTTTCAGGTAGTCTATCCACTCTTCGAGGGGAGTGACAGCTGCTTTGTCGAATTCATTCACACGAATCAGATAATATTCGGGGAAAACCTCATTGGGCAGTTTGCTCACGATGGCATCTTTTTCTTTGGTGCTGACAAGCAACTGGTCGCCCGTATGTACACCCAAGAAAGTATTCTGACCGTGATATAGATAATCACTTCCTATACCGATGTCGAAATAAAGAATACTAATGGAGTAGATTTTCTTCACTTCGTAGTAGCGTTCTCCCAATGAGATATGCTCGGTGATTGCTTTGGCAACTCCATACAGGATGCGTTCCAGATAATACAATTCGCGTGTATTCTGGATTTCTACGATAATGATTTCACCTTTACTATTTTTAGCTTTGATATCTACACGGTTGAATTTATCTTCAATAGTCTGCTGGTTGCTTTCACTTTCCAGTAGCTCGATGATTTTCACATTCTCGTTCAGTAGTACTGTGAGAAGTCCCTCGAGCACACCGAAATTGGCTTTCTGTCTTAAAAGCCTCTTGATTGCCCAATCAAATCTTATATAACGGTCAGTTGTTTCCATCTCTTGATTTTATATTATGAACCTATCGCAAAGGTAATCATTATTTCTGTTACCCAATAGGTTAAGAGTGACGTTTTTTCTTGCTTTGAGAGGAATAAAAAATAAGCTGGAACTTTTTAAGGTTCCAGCTTACTATATATAAAGATGTGATACGTGCCGCTTATGGTTTTTTCTCAATCATCCCTGTCGTAGCGTTGAACTGATACTCACGGTCAGCATCGGCTGTCTGCCATGCGTCGTTCATAGCTTTGATTTGGGCAGTGCTGGGCGCATCACCACTGAATGCTTCACAATTCTCAACATTTCCAGTTGATGTACCACTTATCGCGCTGCTAATTCCGTCTATTGCTTTCCAGTAACAGTATTTGGTTTTATTAGCGAAGCCTGCGATTCCGCCTTTGTCGTCTGTAGAAGTGATAGTACTAGCTGCGCTCCAACAAGCTATAATTCCATCGCAGCTACCTCCAATTCCTCCGGCGGAAGAGCTACCCATAACATTTGCAGTATTAATGCAGCCAATAATATCAGAACCGCCGGCGCCGGCAACAATGCCGCCTATTGAGTTGCCTGTGACTGTTCCGCTATTACTACATGCAATAATTGCACCATGTCCATTGTAACTAGCAATACCTCCTACTGCTCCAGCACCGCTGATCGGTGCTGTATTGTGACAATTCACTATTTGGGTTCTTGATGCGTATCCTACGATACTACCTAAGTAAGTAGCATTCTTACATTCGTTGATGTTTCCTTTGAAACTAAGATTTTGAATGGTAGCTTGGACTACACATCCAAAGATACCTACACACGCTTCTGTATCCTTCATTGTAAGTGTGCCACTTATGCTATAGCCTGCTCCATCGAAATTTCCAGAAAAAAACGTTCTAGTATTCAGGCTTCCGATCGGAGCCCATTCCATTGTTCCGAGGTCGATGTTGCCAAGTAGCTTGTAATATTGGCTATTCCAACTGTCTGATTGGTCTCCATTTACACGAGTAGCTAACAATACTAATTGTGCTTTAGTCTTGATGGTGTAGGCTTTATCCCAGCTAGAGCCGTCGATACCTGCCTCTCCTTCGTTCTCGAAGCCGGTTTTATTTGTTACTTCCACTTTGCAGGTAGCTGTAAATTCACCGTCCTCGGTAGTTACTGTAATAGTCGTTTCACCTATGGAAACACCTGTTACTGTACCGTCGGCAGCAATGGTGGCAACTTCGGGCTTGCTGCTCGTCCAAGTAACATTCTTGTTGGTAGCAGTAGCAGGAGTGAAAATCGGTTCCAGCTTGACCGTGCCACCCTTTGTCACGGACTGATCTGTAAGAGCAACGCTTTCCATGCTGACTTCTGTAGTATATACGATAACACGAGTTGCAGAGTGTTCCGTTCCATCTTTACCAACAACGGTTACTTTCAATAGCGCAAATTCACCCTCTACAATTCCGGCAGGCAGAATGAAAGTTACCTTAGCGTTAACATCAATCGTCTTGTCGTCTTTGAATGTCGGGTTGGTAAGTTCTACACCCCACGGAGTAGAAGCTGCACGAGTGGTAGCTTTTACAACGGCTGTCGTCATACCTTTACTGCTGGTAAGTTCAGCTTTGATAGCCGCATAATCACCCTCTTTCACGTTAAGCGCCAGTGTGAGTTCATGTTTTTCGCTGTTCACTTTAAACTCGTCGAACTTGTCGAATATCTTCATTTCGCTAGCCATAGGCAGGGTGAATGTTTCACCGTCTTCACCTGCAAGAGTAAAGGTTACCGTGCCTTTGGTCTTATTCACCGTTACACCGTCTGCGGCAAATACGGCATCGCCTTGTGCACCGGCTGCTCCGGCAGCACCTGTTGAACCTGTTTCGCCCTTGTCGCCTTTATCACCCGTTGCCTGTACTTTCTTTCCGCTGTTCAGCAACCATTCGCCGTTTACTTTCCAATAAACTTTGCCATCGGTGTCTGTAGCTACGCTCAATACAGGAGAAGTTCCGGCTACTCCTGCACTTCCGTCCGCGCCTTTATCGCCAGTGGTACGAATCTTCTTGCCATCGGCATCGAGCATCCAAGTGGCGGCTGCGGTGCCTATTTTTACTGTCC
>PPYF01172046.1_pt1 | contig 33601 bp, 28 predicted proteins | sample 1559871 | NCBI WGS metagenome assembly PPYF01 (sample SAMN08240021, study PRJNA423297) | Human gut metagenome, whole genome shotgun sequencing project.
TTTTCAATTCCGGGAGCAGGAATACCGGGAAGATTTTGCAGCGCGCGCTGAATGTCCACGGCGCCGGGCTTGTGGTGGATGGGATTGTCGGCCCCAGGACCCGGCAGGAGCTGCAGGACCAGCTGGCCGCCACGAGTGAAGCGGTGTTTTTGGTTGGGTTACAGGAGAAGCGTCAGGCGTTTTACCGCTCGTGCAAGCAGTTTCCGACCTTCGGGAAGGGCTGGCTGAACCGCTGCGACGATGCGTTCAATGTTGCAAAAAATTTAGTTTAATTTATTAACCGTTAAATAATATGGACGGATTGGAATACGGCAGATTGGCAAGGGCTGTTATTGATCAGAAAGATGATCTGATGAATGAATGGGAGTGGCTTTCCAAGCGGATTTTGCCGCGTTCCCGTGATGTTCTGCGCCAGCTCAAGACCCCTGCCGGAGATTTCAAGCGGGAAAATTGCGCTAAGGCGTGTGAAGCTTTGCATACGCTGGTGGGGGCTTTTATTACGCATGTCACTCCATCCGGTCAGAAATGGTTCGAGTTTGAAGATAAGAGTGTTAAGAAGTCCAACACGTATGAGAATTGGTACAGGCATGCCACGGATGTTACTTTAGATGCGCTTGCCGCATCTAATTTTTACCCCACCCTCCAGGAAACCCATATGGACCGGTGTTTGTTCGGGACGGGGTGCATGCTGTGCGAGGGCAAGAAGAGCGGAGGCTTGTCATTCAAGCACATTCCTATTGGTTCTTATGGAATTGCCGAGGATAAGGAGGGAAATGTGGATACGGTTTGCCGCTCTTTCAAATACACGGCGCATCAGGCAGTTCAGGCTTGGGGCCTCCAGAGACTTCCGACGGAAGTTCGGGAGGCTTTCAGTAAGCCGGAGAGGCGATTTACCGAAGAGTTTGAGTTTCTGCATTTGGTAATGCCGCGGAAAGGGTACACGCTGGGCAATGGCGTTGCTGATGTGGATGCCAGGAAGATGCGTTTTGCTTCCGTTTACCTTTATCATGGAGGCAGTATGCCTGTTGTTGAGGAGGGGGGATATCCGGAGTTTCCTTATTTGGTGAGCCGTTTTCTCAAGTGGGATAATGTCTGGGGGTATCCCGCTGCGCGCAAGTGCCTGGACGAGCTGGAAGCCGTAGTGAGGATGTATCGGCATTTGGATAAGCTGGGGGAGTTGGCCGTCTTTCCTCGCCTTTTTATAGATGCCGAACAGGATGGCGATATTGATTACCGTTCCGGGGGGGTGACGGTGATTGACCGGAATATCGCCGGGACGAACCTGCCCCGTGAATGGGGCGTTGGTGGCAGTTTAGATTGGGGGCTGGAGCATATTAGAGAATTGGAAGAGAAGATTGAGAGCGCTTTCTTTGTCCCTTTCCTGCGGGTGATTTCCGGTGTGGACAGGCAAATGACCGCTACGGAGGTTGTGGCCCGTCAGAAGGAACAGGTAATTGGCATTAGCGCGACGTTTAGCCAGTTCGTTTATGATTTCAATGTGTTCCTGGAACGGATTTTCGCAGAGTTGTTCAGGCAGGGCGTTTTCAATACTTCTGCCGCCACGCAACCCAAGGATTTCATCGTCAATGCGCCGGACGGCATTGATTACTCCGTGACGGTTCCGGGAGTGTCTTACAAGGGTGTCATTTCCCAGTCTATCGAGATGGCGCAGAGGCAGAGCATGGATTTCGCAATGCAGACGGCAGCGCAGTATATTCAGTTTACCGGGGATCCTTCCGCCATGGATTGTATCGACATCAGCAAGGCTATCAAATTCCTTTTCAAAGTTTCCGCCGCCCCTTCCGAAGTTTACCGCAACACCGAGGAAATTGAACAGGTGCGGACGGAGAGGCAACAGGCGCAGCAACAACAATTGGCTTTGATGGCCTCCCAGGCCGCCAACCAACAGAGCCAGGCAGTAAGAAATGTTTCTGAATAACCATGATTGACAACGAGCAGACGGAGAAGAAGGCATCCACCCAGTCCGCGGTTCGCCGCAGGCGCAGGTATTTGGCGGAGCATTTGGATGAGCAGTGCATCCGTTTCATTGAAGAACGGTTCGGGTGCAATTTGCCCTGTTTCCAGAAGAAGGCTGACGGTTCTTTTGATCCGCTGGACGCTATGAGGCTTGATGCTTACAGGGAGGTTTGCCTTTTCCTGCGCCGGGAATTGTCCCTTTACCAACAACAAAAAGACCAATGAGTGATACAACCACCATCGAAAGCAATACGGGCGGGGCAGATGCCACCGCTACCGCAGCAGAAGAAGCCCAGACGAGTATCCAGGAGACTCCCGGGACGGATTCCCAGCCACAGAACCCGCCCAGGCAGGAAAGCCCGCAGGAGGAGCAGAGGAGTCCTTCCAGCGTGAAGGATGCCTACAAGGTGGATACTACGGAAGGGGGAGATGCGGAGGAGCAGCCGGGGAATACGGAACAGGAGAGGGATTCCGAAGATGAGCAGCCTTATTCCATTGAATGGCCGGAGGGGTACGAGGCTACGCCGGAGTTTGAGGCTGTCGCTGCGGAGGCGGCCAAAGGGAGCGGTTTGGACGGGAAGACCGCCGGTCTTTATACGTCCCGCGTTTTGGATGCCTTGAACGAAACGGAGTTAAAGAATATGGAACGCATGGATTCCGAGCTGAAGGAGGAGTGGGGTTCCGATTACAATACCCGCATGAAGGAGTGCAAGAGTTTTCTTTCCCGGCATGCGAAGGCGTCCGGCCTGACGAATGAGGATATAGCGGTGTTGCAGAGCCCGAAGGGGTTTAAGTTGCTTTATTCGTTTATGAAGGCTACCGGTGAGAGTCCGGCTCACATGGGCAAGGCCGACGCATCTACAAAGAGCTGGGCCCATGAAGCAATGAATAATCCGGCTCACCCGGATTATAAGGCGCTCCACGAGTTGAATGATCCCAGGCACGATGAGGTGACCAGGCGCTGGTATCGGGCGCAGGGAGCTTCCGGCATTTAATGTAGGGAATTATATATTTCAGGAATTTGTTTTTTCTGATGTTTTGAATATACCAACACGGAATTATTATGGCAGTAGATAGAACTCAATTGGAAATGGTGCGTAACAAGTACGGCACCGAATGGGATCATGATTGGCAGCAGCTTACGGAACGTGTGAGGCCCTACACGACTTCGGAGCCCCGCGTGGCTGGCAAGTATTTCGAGTTTCCCCGTATCGGCGGCACCGAAGTGAAGGAGTATAACGATACCCGGCATGAGGTGGAGTTCAGCGATTTAAGGTTTGGCAAGCGCGGCATGCGCTACCGCAAGTTTTATAACGCTATTCCGCTTTCTATTGACGAAGCGGACGATATGATGGATCTGGATTATACGTTCGCGCAGATTAAGGAGGCGCAAAAACCGGCTGCGGCCCGATTTATGGACGCTATCGCCCTTGGGGTTATCAAGGATGAAGATTCCGGCAAGTGGCGCCTCAAGACTTCTGACGATGAAGGGTTCTGCGGGGGTATTCTTGGCACAAATTATGGTGGCGACGATGGGGTGAAGTCGTTCGATCTGGATTTGACTTATGAAGCCTTCCAGAATAGGACGGGCAACCTGATTCCTGTGGATTATGCGACAACGGGAACCGGGGTTTCCAAGAGTTTTGCCGGAACGTTTCTTGACCGGCTGACGTATGTGAAACGCCTTTTGGAAGAGAAGGAAGTGTTCAACGGCGTGGAGAAGGGGGAAATTTGTGTGGCGATTTCTCCAGCGGTGAAGCAGTTGCTCCAGTCTTTGGAGCTTCGCTTGAATCGTGATTACGGGTTCAATAAATTAGGTGAGGCCGGCAATTCCACGTATAATGAGAGTCTGAATATTACGTTCCTTGTCACCAATATGCTTCCCACGATGGATACGGAGAATAAGGAGGGGACGGAGATTTCCGGCGCTCGCATGTGCTGCGCGTGGCTGCGAAGCCGTATCAAGTTCGGCACCTGGCGCGATACCGTGTTTACCATGAAGGATGTCAACAACATGGTCGATGTTGATAATTATCTGCGCGTGAAGGGTAAGGCCGGTTGCGGACGCATGGACGAAGATACGGTGTTTGTTTTACCGGAAGTGGAAGTTCTCGGCGCGTAAGCGGTTTTTTTCCTGGTTATTGCAGTGCATCAGGCCGCGTCCCTGGCGAGGGGCGCGGCTTTTTTACGAGTTGAGACCGTCGGCTATTTTGTCCATGGCGGATTGCACGTCCGCAGAGTCGGGACGGAAGTAAACGCGTTCTATTTCTTCGGAGTCATGGCCCACGATGTACCGGCAGAGGTCCGCCGGTACTCCGGCCAGGCGCAGGACCGTGACCGCCGTTGCGCGCAGGCTGTGGAAGCTTTTTTCTGCCAGTTGCCTTCGGTCTCCGTTTTTTTCTTCCGCCTTGGGGGCAATGATGCCGTGCTGGCGTAACAGGTTGGTGAATTCCAGAGAGAGTTTGCCGCTTTTGCTTCCTCCCTGGGCGTGTTTCATGGCAGCCAGCGGGAAGACAAATTCGTTGATTCTTCCTTCCATTCTCCGTTCCAGGATTTTTTTTAACGGGGCAATGAGCGGTTTGTTCATCCTCCTCCTGGTTTTTTCCGTTCTCATGGAGATCAGACCTCCGTCCATGTTGATTTGCTCCCATTTCATGGTGGCAATGTCCCCCAGACGCTGGCCCCCCGTATAGAGGCAGACGTGTACCATGTCCGGCCATTCTCCGGGGAACTGGTTGAGGATCGTTTTTACCTCGTCCATGGTGAAGGCCGCCCGTTCCTGTTTTTCAGATTCGTGTTCCGCCTTGGTGGGCTTGACGCCGCGGAACGGGTTGCGAGGGATGAGTTCCCGATCAAGCGCCGCGTTGAAGGCTCCCGACAGGGTTGCCACATACCGGATCACGGTGCCGGGGGATACCCGCTCCATTTCCCGCTGCACAAAGTCCAGGGCCATGCCCTTGCTGACGGCGGACAGGATCATGTCTCGTCCGTCTCCCAGGAAGTCCAGGAAGCGGCGTATTGCCACACCGTCCCTTTCCAGGGCTCCGCGTTTGTTTTTGCGGGCATCCAGCCAGCTCGTGAGAAATTTATTTACCGATATTCCTCCGCGCCGGGCTTTCAGGGCCGCAGCGCTTTCCCCGGCTATGGCTTTTACCTTTTCCACGTCGAATACGCCAAACCGGATGTCTTTTTCCATTTCTTCTGCCACCAGCCGGGCGCGGGCTTCATTCTGGGACATGGCCGCCCTCTTGTTGGCGCCCGGCATCAGCGCCTTGGGAACCACGTCAATTCCGGTTGTTCTTCGGATTTCCCTGCCGTCCAGGGTTCGGCAGATGGCTACCCATTTGTTCTTTCGCTTGATGATTCCTGCCATGCTGTACATTTTTTATATCATGTACAGTGAGGTGTCCAGTAAGCTTTCCGTTTTCTAGCGTGTTCTGGCGTAAACAAAAGCACGGAAAATCTTGTAAAATCAGGCTTTCCGTGCTCTAGCGTGATAAAAAACTGGCGGAGAGAGTGGGATTCGAACCCACGGTGGGTTGCCCCACGGCGGTTTTCAAGACCGCTGCATTAAACCGCTCTGCCATCTCTCCGTGCAACAAGCGCGGGCACAGGCTACCGTGAAGGAGACGGCTCTGTAAAGTCCTATTCATGTCTTTCCAACATGTTTGCGGGAACAGCCTGTTTTTTCAAACGGGAGGCTTCCGCCTGTTCCCACGGCATCAGGGCAGGAATTCTCCCGGCAGGAGGCTGATGAGCCGCATGGCGCATTTCCGGGGAGTATCTGCGGAAGTGTCTATGGAGAAATCATGCGGGAAATGGCGGTGGATGCCTGCGTGCTGGCGCTGGGCATGGGCCGGAGCAGGAGTCCGGTCAGTGCGGCGCCGCTCGCGCTCCAGCAGAACATCCTGGCGGCATTCCACCCTGACCAGGATGCGGGGGATGCCGTCCAGGCGGTTCAAGAGGTCCTGAATCCAGCGGCGGGATTCTCCGATGACGTGGTCCACGATGACCAGGGCGCCTTTCCGGGCCGCCTCGGCAATGGCGGCGTGGAAAGATTCAATGAAGGGCAGGCCGGATTCCCTGACGGCATCCAGGGCGGTTTCATGCTTTCCCCGGCTCATGGCCAGATAATCGTCCATGGAGAAAATCATGGCTGCCTCTTTCAGCAGAAGCTGCAAGTTCCGGGCCAGTGTGCTTTTTCCCGCGCTGGAGGCTCCGTTGAGCAGGATGACGCGCCCGCTTCGCGGCCGGGGCGCTTTCCGGTTCTCCGCAGGGTCTTTTTCTCCCATGGTTTCATGGTTTTCCGGACGGTTCGCGGAGGTGTTCCGGTCACCGTTTCCCGGCCGGCAGGTTCCGGCCCCTTCCGTGAGGGTGGGGGCTTCCTGGCGGGAGAGGCAGGCTGGTTTCCAGAGGATGTCGGACGCGGCGGTCATGGAAGGTTCATGGGCATCATGAATAAAAAGCTCCGTCAGGGCAATCATAAGAATGGCCCTGTGCGGACGGAATCGCTGCTGCCGTTCATGTCTTGCCGGGCAGACGCCGGGAAGGATTTTCTTGCGGAGCGGCTGCGGCGGCATGGATGCCGTCCGTCATGACTCCGTGGGGCATGCTGCGCCTTTTCCCGTCAATAACGGGGATGCCTCATTCCTGCCGGAAGCTTTCCCGGCCGTCATTTGCTTCTTGCAGCGGACGGGGGAGGCATGAGAGAGTTCGTCATGGCCTCTTCCCCGGATGTAGTAGAGTATATTTGTTTCCAGCTCCGTCATGCCGGGGATATTTCCTTCAGAAAAATGTTTGGGGACTACGGATTGTACTGCGGCCGGATATTCTTCGGTTTGGTGTGTGACAACCAGTTGTATGTCAAGATAACGGAGCCGGGTTTGAAGATGCTTCCGCAACAGGAGCAGGGCTGCCCCTATCCCGGCGCCAGGCCGCATTTCCTGGTGACGGATCTGGACGATGACCGGGCCCTTTCCTCCCTTGTCAGGGAGACATGCTCCGTTCTGGCTGTTCCGTCTGTTCTGGAGGGGAAGAAGAAAAAGGCGTCCGGTGAAAAAAGAAGCAGGCGCCCTTAGACGCCTGCCGGCGGGAAATGGCTGCTGGAGGGGAAGGTTATTTTCCGGGAGTTTCCGGAGCGGCCAGAGAGGAGAGGTTCTTCTTCAGGCTGGCGGCGGCGGTTTGCGTGGCTTCGTTGTCGGACTCCGTGAATTTGTCCACGGCCTGCGTCAGGGATTTAAGGTCGGATTCCGATATTTTGCGCCCTTTTGCCTTGCGCTGTTCCAGAGCGGAGATTTTTTTATTAAGGTCGGCCAGTTTTGATAAATCCCTGTTTGCTTTCAGGGCCGCCAGAGGTTCGTCAAATTCCTTGACGGAGGGAACCGCCGTTTTGAGGCGCATGATGGCCGTTACCGCTTCCAGAGGGTCGGACTGGATCCGGGCCTGCACGATTTCCTTGGTATTTTCCAGCCATGCGTCAAAAGCTTCACATACGGCCTGCGCTTCCTCGTCATTCGTTTTTTTCCTCAGGGGTGTGATTTTGGATTCGATGTTGCTGCCGGTGGAAACGACCGTTTTGGCCAGCGATTTGTATTTGTTCAGTTCCACTCCTTCCAGAATAGGAAGGCCGCGTTCCATCTTCATCACTTCCTTTTTCACCAGGTCATAGAGCTGGGGAGGATAGCCCTTGGCCACGACTTTTCCGTTAGCTCCAATCAGAACGGCATGCGGCAATCCGCCCGGGCAGGGAGCCTCCGGAATGCTCAGACTCTGATAAATGGGGAAAGTGATCTTCTTTTCTTCCAGAAACTGTTTGACTCTGGGGGACGGGAGCTGGCTGTGGCTGCCTATGACAGTAAAGCCCTTGGACTGGAATTTTTCCTGCAATTCCTGCAGATGCGGCATGCTGGCGATGCAGGGCGGGCAGTTGATGCCCCAGTATTCAAAAAACACCACTTTCCCTTTCAGGTCGGAAGTTTTGAGTTTCGGCCCGTGGATATGGCTGCCGTCGTTGAAGGCTGGATAGGTGACTTTGGGGCCATTGGCGCTTTCCGCCGTCTGAGCGGAGGCGGGAACCGACATGGCGGCGATGATACCGGATAAAATAAAGGCAGGAAAGGCGTTCATGGAACGGATGATGAAGGACGCCGCATTGAGTGTCAAGGAGGAAGCGGAATTTCCAACCGGTGTTTCCGAAGGGTTCAACGGCCCGCATGCGCCGGGGATGGGGGGCTGGCCGGGGCACTCCCTGCCCTGGGAAGATTTGGCTGTTTTTTCCCTGAGGGAGAGGCGTTTCAGGCTATATCCAGTCCCATGATGTAGTCCGTCATGTAGTAACCGTGGCCGATGTGAAAATCCCCGCGTTCCAGGGTCCGCATGCCCATGCGCTGGTAGAATTCCACCGCCCGGGTGTTATCGCGGTTCACGTTCAGGCGCATCAGGCACGGTTCCGGGTGGATGCTTCTGATGTAGCTGATGGCGTGGCGGAACAGAAAGCTTCCTATATGCAGGCCCTGGAAGCCGGGCAGAACGTAGATTTTCTGCAAATGGAAGACGCCGGGGCCTTCCGGCTGGACGGACAGGTAGCCGCAGTCCTTTCCCTCATGGGAGGCGATGAAGTACACGTGCCCCTCCTCCATCTGTTTTTCCAGATTGGCGGGGGAATACATCCAGTCCATCATGAAATCTATCTGCTCTCTGGAAAGGAGGTCCCGGTATGTGGCCGGAAAAGCCTGGCAGGCCAGTTCATGGATCAGCGTGATGTCGTCCTTGGCGGCTTGGCGGAGAGTCGGCATGGCAGAAATATTACACGGAAAAGCGCCGGATGAAAAGGGCCTCTTCCCCATTTCCGGCGGAATTTTCCGGCATGGCCTATTTTCCCCTACCTATTCCGGCGGAGACATCCTATGCTGAATGCCGCCGTTTTTCTGACAGCCTCCCGGGAAATGCTGTTTTTATGGCGAACCCTGCATGTCCAGTCATGAAAGAACCCATTCCCATACAACAATGGCTTCCCGCGGGGCCTCTGAGGGACATGGGTGAAAAATACGTAAGCCAGCTTCCGGACGTAGCGCAAAATCCCATCGGTCCGGAATCCCTCATGCACCAGTCGGACCATTCCTGGTCGGAATACCTGGTAGCCTATTCCCTCCTGTACCCGGGGGTAGTCATCATCCTGGCCCTGCTGGGGGGGCTGGGGCTTGGGGCTTTCTTCATTTTTTGCCGCCGCCGGGAATATTCCCACCGTATTTTCTGTTCCAAATGCGGCTCCATGATGTACCCGTGCGGGCTGCACTGCCCGGAGTGCGGCACGTCCAATCCGTCCCCCCGTGCCTTGAACTGGATAGGATATTCCAGGCTGCGCACCGTGGTTCCTCCCTCCGGATGGAAAAGGCATGAGGAAGTTCTCCGCAGTTACCGGCGGTGTTTTTACTGCGGGCAGCCTCTCCGTGAGCCCTCTCTTGACCAGCGTTGCCCTGCCTGCGGCAAGGCGGTGCTCCAGGGTGAGCAGTCCGTGGGCCGGTATGATGCGTATATTGGCCGCCGCAGGGGGTGGACCTTCGCTGCCGTGGTCGTGCTGGGGGTGGTTCCCATTTTGGGGCCGCTGCTGGCTTCCTCCCTGTACAGGAGAACGCTCATCAACCCGTATTCCCTGTACATGACCGTGTACCGGGAAAGCTTCCTGATGGTGGTTCTTTTTCTGTGCCGTCATTTGTTTCGCCTGCTGCCGTTCATCGGCATCATCGGCATGCCCGTCCTTTGCGTGACGGAATACCACCTGTACCGGCGCATGTTCCTGTGGAAGGCGGAGAAATATGATTTCAGGGGGGAATGAAGCAGGAGACCCTCTTCCGGTAATGCCTGTCCGGCGCCTGCGCGGAAAATCATGGGGTGCGGGGCTGTTGGGGCTTCCGGGCAGCGTATCGTTTCCGGCAGCCCGCTTTATGGCGCGCGGCGGCAGGAAATGGGGAATAAAGGATGGCCGGCTCCTTGATTGACGCGCAGCAGGGGATGCGGAGTTGATGGAGAGATGTTCTCAATGAATGTTTTACGTCTTATTGTATCAAGTATGACAAGGAATTGTTTTTTTCTTATGGACTAAACTTACCTGGTACAGTATGTAGGCAGTGTTCCCCGGAGGGGGGCTGGATGATTCCCAAACCCCCGCATGCGGAGGAACAAAAACTGTAATATAAATAAAATGAAAATGAAAAGAAAACTGGCATCGGTTCTGGCGAAGGCTTTCTCCGGAAAGTCCGTGCCGGAAAAGAAACGGGAAAGGGAGGCCAGGGCCTCCAAAAAACTGGAAGCGTGGCTGAAGGCTTCCAGAATGCGCTCCTTTTAAGGAAGCGCCCGTTGAAGGGAAGGGCGGATTCGGGCGCCGGGCGTCCGGTTCTCCGGCTGGGACGGGGATGTTATCTCCGTCCTGTTGTTTTTACCGGAAAAGGTATGTCTTGATGACAGTTGCGCCTTGACTACGGCGGTGGAATGTCCGTTCATCTGGGCAGACATGACCATACCCGGAATTCTTGAAGAAAAGTTGTCTTCCGCATTAAAGGCGGTGTTGGGGGAGGAGCTTCCCGCTGATTTTCGCGCCTCGGTGACGCCCTCCGCGGATTTGCGGTTCGGGGATTACCAGAGCAACGCCGCCATGGTGCTTGCCAAGCGGTGCCGCACGAATCCCCGCGCGCTCGCCCAGCAGGTGGCGGACCGGATAGGGCAGGATGCCGTGTGCTCCCTGGAGATTGCCGGGCCCGGATTTATCAATTTCCGCATCAGGCCGGAATTTTACGCAGCGCGCCTGCTGGCCATGCTGGCGGATGACCGGCTGGGGGTGGAAAAAGTGCAGGCCCCCAAAACCATTGTCATTGACTTTTCCGCTCCCAACGTCGCCAAGCCGATGCATGTGGGCCACATCCGCTCCACCATTATTGGTGACGCCCTTTCCCGCGTGGCCCGTTTTGTGGGGCACCATGTGATTACGGACAACCACATCGGGGACTGGGGTACCCAGTTCGGCATGATCCTGTGGGGCTGGAAGAATATTCTGGATGAGCAGGCCCTGTCCGCCAACCCTATTGACGAGCTGCTGCGGGTGTACAAGGATGTGAACCTGATGTGCAAGGAAAAGCCGGAACTGCTGGATACCTGCAAGGCGGAACTGGTGAAGCTCCAGGCCGGGGACGGGGAAAACCTGGCCATCTGGAAACGCTGCGTGGAAGTTTCCAAATCCGGGCTTTCCAAAATTTACGACCAGCTTGACATCCATTTTGATTACTGGCTGGGGGAAAGCTTTTACAATGATGCCCTGGCCCCGCTGGTGGACGGCATGATCGCCGCCGGAATGGCCCGGGAGAGCGACGGGGCCATCTGCGTGTTTTCCGACGGTTCCGTGCCGCCCAATGAAGACCCCTTCCTCGTGCAGGACAAGGGGGAATGGCGCGCCAACCCCTGCATCATCAGGAAAGCGGACGGAGGCTTCCTGTACGCCACCACGGACCTCGCGACGCTGGACCACCGCATCAGGACGTGGGGCGCGGATTCCATCTGGTACGTGGTGGGCGCCCCTCAGGCCCTGCATTTCAGGCAGATTTTCTCCACGCAGCGCCGCCGCGGCATGGACGGGGACTACCGGCACATTGCGTTCGGCTCCATTCTGGGTGACGACCGCAAGCCGTTTAAGACGCGTTCCGGGGATACGGTTTCCCTCCAGGATGTGCTGGATGAAGCCATTGAACGCGCGGCCCGCGTGGTGGAGGAGAAGAGCCCGGACATGCCGGATGAGGAAAAGAAGCGCGTGGCGGAAGTTGTGGGCATAGGCGCCGTGAAGTTTGCGGAGCTGTCCCAGAACCGCATGACGGATTACGTTTTCAACTGGGACAAGATGCTGGCTCTTCAGGGAGATACGGCGCCGTACCTCCAGAACTCCTACGTGCGCGTCCGCTCCATCTTCCGCAAGCTGGACGGCGGGCCTTTGGACTGGTCCGCCCCCATTCAGCTTTCAGAAGATGCGGAAATCCATCTGGCCCGGCTTCTGGCCCGCTACGGGGAAGTGGTGCCGCAGGTGCTGGACGACTGCCGTCCGAACGTGCTGGCCGCCTACCTGTTTGACCTGGCCAGGGCTTTCCATTCCTTCTATGAGGCGTGCCCGGTCCTGAAGTCGGAGGGGACGGTGCGGCACTCCCGCCTGGCCCTGTGCGAGCTGACCGCACGCACGCTGAAGCACGGGCTGGGCCTGCTGGGCATCCAGCTTCCGGACAGGATGTAACCGTTTCTCCCGTATGGACGCCTCTTTCCTCCATGTCCTGCTGGCCGCCGCCGTGGCGGGGTGTTCTTCCGCCGCCGCGGACGGGGCACACGGGTATTGGATGAACAGCCCGTCCCTGAACGGCTGGCGGGAAGCCGTCTTCCGCGCCGGCGTTCCGGCGCAGCCTGCCGTGTTGCCGCCCGGCGTGGAGCCGATGATGGTGGGTTCCTCATCTCCCGCCGCGCAAATGCTGGTGCTGGAGGGAATGACGCATCTGCTCACGTTCGGGGACATGAGGGCTTTCCTTAAATTTGACGCCGCTCTCCGTCTGGACCCGGACTGCCTCATGGCCCACTGGGGCAGGTGCATGAGCCTGATGGGCGCGGGGCCCGCCTTCCAGGACCAGCGCGTCCATTCCATGAAGCGCATGAAAGAGCTGGCGCTGCGCCCGGACTGCCCGGAACGGGAACGCGCTTATGCGGATGCCCTGGCCGTGCTGCTGATGGATGGCCCCGTGAAGGCGCGGGAAGCGTGGAAAACCATCTGTTCCACCTGGAAGCGCGACCCATACGCCCCCCTCTTTTACGCCATGCTCCTCCGGGACGGCTTTGACGGGCAAGGCAACCCCGGAGAAGGGCAGAAGGAGGCCGTCCGCGTGGTGGAAGACGTCCTGAAGGAACGCCCCGGCTCCCAGGCCGCCCTGTTCATGCGCGCCCTGCTGGAAGAGGTGGCGCCATCCATTTCTCCGGCAACGGTGGAAACCGCCCGCAGGGCCGTGTCCGCCAACCCCTTTTCCGCATCCGCCCATCATTTACTGGGCCATTGCCTGTTCCGCACGGGAGATTATGAAGGGGCATCCGCTGCGTTCAAGGAGTCTGAAAATCTGTGCCTGGCCTGGGAGAAGGCGGAAAACGTGTCTCCCGCGCTTGATGACGCCTACTTCCGTTCCATCCTTTACCGTGCCGTTTCCGAATTCTGCGCCGGCCGTTACAAAAGGGCGGAAGCCATCGCCTCCAGAGCCGCTTCCGTTCCCCTGGACAAAAAGCATCCGCTGGCTCCCGGAACCCTCCTTCAACTGTGGGAGGCCAGGACGCTGCCTGCGCGCCTGATGCTGGCCCGGCCCGGCCTTCCCCGGCAGGCCCTTGTGCTCAAGGCTTTTCCGGGCCCTCTCCCCAAAGGGTTTCCGGATTTGAGCAACGGCATGACCGCAGTGGCCTCCCAATACATGGGCGCATGCTACGCCGCAAGGCAAGGCAGAACGGACGCCGTGGCGTCCGCCTTTGACAAGATGTCCGGCATTCTGCGGCTGCTGATGGACGGCGCGGACGCTGCCCGGAGGCAGATGAGCGTCTCCTACTGGGCGCGCTGTCTCCAGACGGGCAGCCTGTATTCTTCTGAAATCCGCTCCCTCATGTTCCCGGATTCCGCCAATGTCTGGATGTCCGAGGCCATACGGAGCCAGCGTTTTTCCTCCCTGCTCCTGCCTCCCGTAGTGCCATACCCTGCGGAATGGGTGCTGGCCCGCGCCTACCTGAAGGCCGGAAAATTCCGAGAATGCGCGGATATGTGCGAACAGGCACTGAAACGCTTCCCGAACCATGCCGGAGTGCTGGAGACCCTGGACAAGGCCCGTTCTTCCGGAAAATAATTAGGAATAAACGTGGGGGGAGCGGTTTTGATGCCCGGTTTCCTCATGGATGGATTGGAGATGGCATTTCCCCTCATCACGATGGAACATGACGTCCAATCCCGGGACAGGAAGCTTGTTCATCTTGAAAAATAAGCCTGCGGTGATAAAAAAGGGGCGTGAAGCCGTGCCCGGAAGGTTGCGGGTTCCTTCTCCGCCGCTATGAAGATGTTCGGTCCGCATGCCCCGGAGGCCGGATCCGCCGCAGCATTCATCAAGATGCTCAGCAGGTTGCGGCTGTTCCGCCGGATGTTCCTTAAACATGGTAAGTTTTATTTTTTCATGGCTGTTGCGGCAAATACCGGAACGCGTCCGTTTTCATTTTCAATAACATCATACATCAAGCAATATGAACCATCCCTATCTGGACCCCTCCTTTCTGGTTTCCTGGTCCCGGCTTACGCCGGAGGCCATCAGGCCGGACATCACGGAAGCCATCTCCCGCGCCAAAGAGAATATCCGGACCATCTGCGACCAGCCGCTGGAGTCCCTGACTTATGAAAGCACCTTCGGCGCTCTGGAAAAGGCCTCCGAGGATCTGCACCTGGGCTGGGGCCGCATCATGCACCTGGACTCCGTCAATGACGAACCCGCCCAGAGGGAGGCCATCGGGGAAATGCTGCCGGAAGTGGTGGCTTTCTCCTCCTCCGTGCCGTTGAACCCGCGCCTGTGGACGGTGCTGAAAGCCGCGGCCTCCTGTGACTGGGTGAAAAGCCTTTCCCCCGTCAGGCAGCGTTTCATCCAGGAAACGCTGGCGGACTTCCGCGAGAGCGGGGCGGACCTGCCGGACGACGTGAAGCCGGAATATGCGGAGATAGAAGCCCAGCTCTCCCTGAAGACCAAGAAATTCGCGGAAAACGTGCTGGACTCCACCAACGCCTGGGAACTCATTGTGGAAGATGAAGCGGAACTTTCCGGGCTGCCGGATTCCGCGAAGGAAGCCGCCCGCCTGGATGCCCTGGCCAACGGCCACGGCACGGAAGAAGCCCCCCGCTGGCGCTTCACCCAGAAATTCACCTCCCTCCAGCCTGTCATGCAGTTTGCGGACTCGGACAGCCTGCGCCGCCGCATGTGGGAGGGCTCCTGTTCCATCGGGAAGGGCGGAGAATACGATAATGAAGCCCTTATCGCTGAAATCCTGGAACTGAGGGACAGGAAAGCCCATTTGCTGGGGTACGGCTGCTTTGCGGATTACGCCACTTCCCGCCGCATGGCCGGGAGCGGAGCCAACGCCCTGAAATTCATCAACGACCTGCATGACAGGGTGAAGCCCTCTTTCCTGAAGGACATGGAAGCCGTTCGCAGGTACAAGGAGGAAAAAACAGGAAAACCCGTGGGAAAGCTCTCCCCGTGGGAAACCGGATACTGGTCTGAAAAACGCCGCCGCGAATTGTACGCTTTTGACGAGGAAGACCTGCGCCCGTATTACTCCGTGGAAAAAGTCATGGAAGGGCTCTTTTCCATCTACTCCGGCCTGTACGGCATCACGGTCACGCCGCGTCCCACGGTGGCGTTCAAACCCAGTGAATCCGGGGAAGCGCCGGAAGGCGCGGTGGAGGTGTGGCATCCGGACGTCCTGTTCTATGAATTGCATGATGCGGAAAGCGGGGAACACCTGGGTTCCTTTTATGCGGACTGGCACCCGCGGGACTCCAAGCGCGCCGGAGCGTGGATGAACTACCTGAGCGTAGGGGAACCTCCGCACGGCGGAAAACCCCGCGTTCCCCATCTGGGTCTCATGGTCGGCAACATGACCAAGCCCGTGGGGGACAAGCCCGCGCTGCTGTCCCACCGGGAGGTGGAAACCATCTTCCATGAATTCGGCCACCTGCTGCACCAGCTCCTTTCCGATGTGGAAGTGAAGTCCCTGTCGGGCACCAACGTTGCCTGGGACTTTGTGGAACTGCCCTCCCAGATTAATGAAAACTGGTGTTGGGAGCGTGAATCCGTGGACCTCTTCGCCGCCCACTATGAAACGGGTGAAAAAATACCGGACGAACTGTTCTCCAAAATGCGCGCCGCCCGCAATTATATGAGCGGCACGGATTTCATGCGCCAGCTCTGCTTTGGCAAGCTGGATCTGGAGCTTCACGTAAACTGGCCTCAGTACAAGGGTGTTCCGCTGGAAGAAACGGATGAACGCATTCTGGCGGACTACCGGGTGCCGATGACGGACCGCGGCCCTTCCGTGGCGCGCCGCCTGACCCACATCTTCGCGGATCCCACGGGTTATGCTTCCGGTTATTACTCCTACAAATGGGCGGAGGTGCTGGAAGCGGACGCTTTCAGCCGCTTCCTGAAAGAAGGAGTGCTGAATCCCCGGACCGGGCGCGACTTCCGCCGCTGCATCCTCAGCAAGGGCAACAGCAAGCCTGCCGCTGAACTCTACCGCGACTTCATGGGCCGTGATCCGGACGCGGAAGCGCTGCTTGTCAAATCCGGCGTTCTTTAACCTCTCTACCCATATTATCTGCACAATCCTTATGCCTGAACAAAAGAGACTCTCCCTCGCCGGCATCGGGTGCGGTTCCCGTACGCGCACCTACATGAAGCTGGCCATGGAACAAAAAAACCGCTACCGCATTGCCGCCGCGGCGGATCCCGTCAAACAGCGCACGGAAGCCGTTCGCGACTTTGCCCCGGAGGAGGAACGGGATTCCGTCCGCCTGTTCAAGGATGCCGCTTCCCTGCTGGCGGAACCGCGCCTGGCGGACGTGGCCATCATCGGCACGCAGGACGACTACCATTACGCTCCGTGCAGGAAGGCCATGGAGCTGGGCTATCATGTCCTGCTGGAAAAGCCCATCGCCAAGACGCTGAAAGAAGCGCTGGAGCTGAGGGATACGGCTCGCCTGCTGAAGCGCCGCGTGGCCGTGTGCCACGTGCTGCGCTACACCCAGTTTTACCGGACCCTGAAAAAAATCATCGACAGCGGGGAAATCGGGGAAGTCATCACCTTTAATGCCAATGAAGGCGTGGGGGCGTGGCACTTTGCCCACTCCTTCGTGCGCGGACACTGGGGCAACAGCAAAACCTCCACGCCCATGATCGTTGCCAAATGCTGCCATGACATGGATATCCTCTACTGGCTCATGGGCCGGCGTAAATGCCTTTCCGTCGCCAGCTTCGGGGAGCTTACCTTCTTTACGAAAAAGACGCTCTCCTCACCCCGGCCGGAACGCTGCACGGAGTGGACCACCCCGGTGGGGGAAGACCCCTGGGACGCCCGCAAATACGCCACGGACGACGAATGCAAACGCTGGCTGGGCATGGTGTATGACCGGGCGCAGGAAGCTACCGCGGAGGAAATCTGCGAATGGCTGAAAACCTCCCCGTGGGGCAGGGACTACCTCCAGTGCGACAATGACCAGCCGGACCATCAGGTTTCCATCATGCGCTTTGAGGGAGGCTTGACAGGCACATTCACGATGACGGCTTTCGAACAGGGGCGCCACATTGAAGTGTATGGCACCAAAGGCAAAATCCGAGCCGGAGTCTTCTACAAGGAAAACGGCCCCGGTGAAATAACCGTGACGCCCCACTTTGGCGGGAAAACCCGCGTGGTGGAGCTGGAGGAACTGGCCGGAGGCTACCAGGGGCACGGCGGCGGCGACTGGGGATTGATTGAGGCTCTGTATGATGACATGCTGACGGTGCCCTCTCCGGAGGATATGACCACTTCCATTGAGGAATCCGCCCATTCCCATGTGATGGCCTTTGCCACGGAACACGCCCGGCTGAGCGGGCAGGTGGTGGATGTTGCTGACTTCGAACGCAAGGTCGCGGAAGGCATCCTGAATTATTGATGCGGTTTTCCTCCTTGAGGGAGAGGAAAAGGCGCAGGCGTCCAAAATGCCTGCGCCTTTTTGTATATAAAATTCTATCCTTTTTTTAGGCGGATTTAGAATCCGCCGTATCCCTTGACGGAATAACACCCCAGGATATCTTTGATTATGAAACCGATGTCTGGCATGGAACTATAACGAAAAGCGCTTTGTCGGGCCAGGTGTCGTTAAACGATGGTTCCCTTGGTCTTCAACTCGGCGGAGTAGCCGATGTCGGCAAGGGAAATTTTGCCGGTCTCAAATTTGACATGCCTTCAGGAGTGGAGTCTGCCAAGATGTCTTTTACGATTACTTACACCTCTGCTTGGGGAGCCGCCAATTTCAACTGCGATTATACCTGCAATGTGTATGGATTCACGGCCGAGGGAACATCCACGGTCATAGGAACATGGTCTTTGCAAAATGCCAAAGCTTCTCTTACCCAGAATGAGCCTGTTGATGTCTCTTTCGACCTGCAGTTGGACCCTGATACGGATTATTCTTCTTTTGGCTTGATATTCAATAATACCCGTGTGGCCAATGCCGGCGGCATGGGGTGTGAGATCAGCAACATTCTTATTTCCGGGGAAGCAGTACCGGAACCGGCTACGGCCTCTCTGGGACTTCTTGGCCTGGGCGCCCTTCTTCTGCGCCGCCGCAGAAACTGATGACGGTCATACAGGTGATTGACCGGACAGGCTGTGTCCAAGCCGGTTTTGTGCGAAGAGGGGATGGTTCATCCCCTCTTTTTTATCCGTTTTCCACGCAGTTTTTTCTGGTTTGATGGACAGGGACGGATAAAATGGCGGACGGTATTTATGGTTAAGGTGTTTTTCAAGAGGGTAGCCCATTTGCTGACAGCGTTTTTTGCGGGAGGCGTCTGTGTCCTGCAGGCGGCGGAGACGTCCGGCTTCGGCATAGACCTGGGTAATGGTTCCGGAACGGCGCAGGAGGGATGGACCAATGTAACCATGCCAGCAACGGCATCGGGAGGCGCCAATACATTTGTTGCCGTTCCGTTAATCAGGAATGGTGCGGCTTCTTCTTCTTCGTCCGTGGCAGTGGGAAGCCTGTTCGGAAGGCTGGTTTCCCTGACCGTCTCCGCCAGATGCAGTTCTGGAGGTTCTTATACGCTGGCGGAACCCAATACCCGGTATACCTGGTATGAAGGGGGGAAGCACAGGCACAACGGTACGAACGCTGACGCGCCTTCTTCTTTTGAATTCCCCAATGGCTGCGAAGCTTTCAATACCAGCATGCGTCTGAGCGCCAACGGGATGCCGTCCGCCTCCGCCGCGGCCAGGCTTTCCTTCTCCGGATTCCAGGCGGGCAAGGAATATACGGTATCTTTCTTTTGCGGGCACAATGCGCCTGCTTATGAATCCATGACGCTGGTCAGCGGAACTCTGGTGGATGTGCGGGGGCTTCAAAGTTCCATGGGGAGCCTTTCCGGGAATCAATTTTCCGGTCTTTCCAATTCATCGGAACAGGACGCTTATCTGGCTGTGGAGTGGAGGGCCTGTGCGGATGAACAGGGCAGGCTGGTGTTTGATGTGACCAAGGAGGCGGACAGCAGCGCTTCCGGCCGCATGGAACTGAATGCCGTTACCGTCAGTACGGACGATTCCCCGGCTCCGGAAGTTCCGGATCCCCGGCCTGTCAGCGTCTTGCACAATAAGGCGCTCATTTTTCTTCCTTCTTCTCTTGCGCTCCCCGTTCCTTCTTCCACATGGGCGGCTGAAGGCCAGTTAACCTGTGAATTCTGGGTCAGGCCCAATGATGATGCCGTCACGGGAAAAATCATTTCTTTGGGAAATGCGTCTGTTTCCCTGGAACACGGTTGTCTGGCTCTGTCTGCTCCGGATGGGGATTCCGTCGCTTCCGTGAAAGCTGCCGGGAAGGAATTGGCTGCGGGGGAATGGCACCATGTAGCCGTCTCCGTCGGGGAGGAGGTTATCAGTCTGTATGTGGACGGAGGCCTGGCCGTTTCCTCGCCGCGGTCGCCTTACCTGCAGGCCATGAAATCAGGCTGGAAAGGGATTGTGCTGGAGGCGGGGTTCAAGGGTGCTCTGGATGAACTGCGTTTCTGGAATGCGGCTCTGGGCGGGGAGGAAGACGACTTTTTCTTGAACGGACCGTTGCCCCTGTCCCATCCCAGGTATGGGAGGCTGGTGGGCTGCTGGCGTCTGGATGGGGATTTCCGTGATGCCAAGTGGACGGAATTTGCGGAAAAGACAGGGAGCGCCTTTGTGCGCCCTTACCAGGCGGTTGCCCCTGAAGGGACTGAATTTTCCATTGTCACGGATAATGAAACGTTCCGTTACATGCTGGTGACGGCATATGTGAGGAATGTGCATGTTATTTATGACTGGCCGGAGCGCGCCCATCTCATCAATAATTCCGATTTAATCTACATCAATTCCGTTACGCCGGCCGCGAATGGTTCTCTCAATTTTCAATATCCGGACAATGACGTGACGGAAAGCTCCGGTGTGGTTCTGCTGCCGTCTGACGGGGAATGTTCCAATGTCCTGGACTTCTCCGGGGAAGGGGCTTACATGAACGTGGGCGGAGGTTTGCTGGGCGGCGGCAGTTCCGGAGCGTTTACCGTGGAAGTCCGTATGGCTTTGGACGGAGACGGACAGGAGGCGGTGCTGTTTGAAAATGATAACGTTTCCATGAGGCTGGAATGGAAGGAAGACCATTACAGGGTCCGTACCCAGGCAGGCCCGGATAAAGCCTGGGAGGCGGATTTGCCGCCTGTGGAAGCCGGCAGGTATTTCTGGCTGGCCTTCGTCAGGAATTCTTCTGCGGATACGGCGTCCTTTTATGTAGACGGGGAGGCCGTAAGCACGGCCGCCGCGGATGCGGGGGAAATGGAGGGAACTGCCAATGCCGTCATAGGAAGGAATTTGGATGGCAGAATTGATGAAATGCGCGTGTGGCATGAGGCCCGTGCGGCGGCTCGCCTGGGGGCGGCTGTCCAGCACAGCTGGGGAGACAGGCTGTTGGTGGGCCGCTGGGGGACAAGTGACCAATTTGGCCATGATACAGCTTCCTGGGTGGAACATGTCCGTATCCTCCGCAGGCTGACTGAAGGCGTTTCCGGAATGCGGATACGGCTGGGTGTCTCCGGCGGGAACTGGTCCGCCATGCTGTCTGATGCAAATGCCCGTGAGGCTTTTGCCGAAAATGTGGCGGAAGTGGTACGCAAGCATCAATTGGACGGACTGGATTTGGACTTCGAATGGATTGACCAGAACGATACGGCCGCCTGGAATAATTACGGAGAATTGGCCAGGGCTATCCGGGCGGCTTCCCCGGATATGTTTTTTACCATTTCCTTGCATACCTACTATTACAAATTCCCGGCGGCCTGCATGCGTTATGTGGATTATTTCACGTTCCAGAATTATGGCCCCCAGATTGATGTAAACGGATATAGCAGCATGGTTTCCGCATGCGGAACATACCGTTCATGGGGCTATCCGGACTCCAAGATCATGCTCAGCGCTCCGTTCCAGGGGACTCCGGGCGCGGGGCAGGGCGCCGATATTCGGGCTTACCGGGACATTGTCTCAGCCTGCGCCGGAGTTCGGGAGGATCCTTCTCTGGATTCCGCCAGCTTCAATTATGGCGGAGGCAAGGTTAAGACGCTGCACTTCAATGGTGTGGATACGGTCAGGAAAAAGGCTCGCTACATCAGTGAACAGCAAGTGGCTGGGTTCATGTACTGGGATTTGGGAATGGATGTGGCGGATTCCGCCGGGAAGAACAACTACTTTGACGAATGCTGCCTGCTTCGGGCCGCCAACCGTTATGTTTCCTCCACCGCTTATCCGGATACTCCGGCCCCCTTTGCCCTTTCTTCTGCGGGGGAAACCGTCCCGGCCGGGGGCGGTGCCGTGGCGGTGGAAGTGCAGTCGGAAGAGAAGGCTCTGGGCTGGGTGGTCGCAGATTGTCCGGACTGGATTTCCGCCTCCACCGTTTCGGGAATCGGCCGGACTACAGTCATTTTGACGGCGGCGGAAAACAAATCCGCTGACGGACGGTCCGGAACGGTAATCTTCCGTTCTTCCGACAAACAGGAATGCTCTGTCATCATAACGCAGGATGGCGCCGAATTGACGGGCTACGACAAGTGGGTGCAGGACTCCTTCCCTCCGGATGCTGCCGCGGACCGGACGGCTGCGGATGCCGTTCCTGCCGGGGACGGTATCCCCAACCTGATGAAATACGCCACAGGACAGGATCCGTTGAAACCCTGCGGGAGCGTTACGAAAGTAACGCTGGAAGAGGGGGAGGACGGATGCATGCATCTGGTGCTGCGCTGGCCTGTAAATCCGCAGGCAACGGATGTGAAGCATGAAGTGGAAGCCTCCACGGACCTGGTCGACTGGATTTCCCTGGGAGAAGTGGAAACCGCCGGAAAGACGGCTGCCGAATTTTGGGATGCGGAACCCGTACGGGAAAGCGGGATGGAACGCCGGTTTTTGCGGTTGAAAGTGACTCGGGAATAACTTAGGTACGTCCTTTCTGAAAAAAATTCCGTTCCAGCTTCCGTTTTTTGAGAAATCTATACGGTCCGGCGGGGCATGCCCGGCTGGGGAGCGCCGCGTGCCCGTACCGCAACCGGACGGGCGGCTGTTTGTAAAAGATGCTCGAATTGCAAAAGCATTGCTTCCCTTGAAACAGGCAGGGGCGCTTTAAAAAATCGCGTCCGCTTCGCACGCATTATTTTCTGCCGTCTGCAGAAACCTGTGCCAAAAATTTGTGTTCCACCGCCATTCCGTGGCATTTCCGGAACGGGAAAGGAGCCTATTTCTTCTTCGTGTTGAGTTTTTCCCTTACCCGTTCCACATTGGCAAGAGCGTCTTCATTCCCCAGCTCCGCCGCCCGTTCATACCACTTTTGGGCTTCGGCCAGGTTCTTGGCTACGCCAGTTCCGCGTTCATACATGGAACCCAGGTTGTTCATGCACTTGGCGTCGTCCTGTTCCGCCCCCTTGATGTAAAACTGATAGGCCAAGGCCATATCCTGCGGGGTGCCGAGGCCTTCTTCATGCAAGTAGCCGAGCAGGAAATGCATGCCGGGTACCGCATGCGTCTGGTTCTCTTCCAGATCGGTCAGAATATTCAGCGCCATTTTCGGGTCCGGCTCCAGATCCTCTCCCTTGATGAGCAGGCGCGCCTTCTCCACCAGAGCTTCCGGATCCCTGGTTTCCGCAGCTTTCAGTACATAATCCTTGTACAGTTCCCTGTTCGGCTGCACGCCGATGCCCTGCTCGTAATAGCGGGCCAGCCTCTTGAAACCGCGTACGTCCTCCTTTTTCACCAGGGCGGTGGCTGCCGTCATGGCAGAAGCCAGAAGCTGCTGCCGTTCCGCAGGCTCCTGCACATTCCCTGCCACGGTTTCATAATAATTGGCCAGCTCGTCCAGTGCCGTCAGGCTGCCGAGTTCCACAGCCTGTTCCCAGAACTTCACGGCTTCCGGATTGATGGTTTTCGGGGCCGGGGCCTGGCGTTCCCTGCCGGACGGGGTCATCCAGGGAGGAACGGTTCCGGCATCCGCCGGAGTATCTTCCCCCTTACCCTTCTGTTCCGGTTTCCGGAGCCACGGCGGAGTGTTGGCGTCCCCTCCGTTCAGGATCAGCTTGACCTGCTGGCAGGCGGAAGTGAATCCGTTGTCCAGGGCCGCTGTTTCCCCCGTATTCTGGGGATAGGCCGCCTGGTTGGCCAGGAAAAGCAGGGAGGGGATATGCCCCCGTGCCGCCAGACCGTGCATCATGGCGCTGTAAGGCTGCAGGTTCTCATTGTTGGAACTCCACATGTCCGCCGCATCCACATGGCCTTTCAAGGCTCCCCGGAACATCCAGGAATCCCCCTCGGCCATGCGTTTTTCCAGGCCGAATTCATAAATGAGGGCGCGGCCGAGCACGTACATGCCGCAGGGATCTCCCTGTCCGGCGGAAAGCCGGGCCCAGGCCAGGGCTTCCGGGTAGCCGGATTCTTCGCTCCTGTAACTGAATAACATCAGGTATGCCAGATCCGCCTGGCTGCGGGCGTTCCCCCCCTGAGCTTTTTTACGGAGGGTGGCGGTCAGCTGTTCCCATTGTTCCGGCGTGACGTATTCAGAAATTCCTTTCAGCGTGATGAAATCTCCTGCGGCGGCTTTTGCCAGGCAATCGTTCAGCAGCGTTCTGGCAGGTTCTGCGGACGGTTTGTCCATTAAGTCCGGGTTTTCCATTTGGGCCAGGCGCAGCCTGGCCAGGGGGTGGCCTTCCTCCGCCGCCTGCCTGTACCATACGCGCATATTTTCCCGCGCTTCATGGGCCTTCCCTACGGAATCCAGTGTATTGGCCAGTTCCTCCTTCCACAGCTCGCCCAACTGTACGCTGGAATCTGCGTCCCCAAGCTGAGAGGCCAGCTCAAGCTCTTTATGTGTCTTGGCGTAGGGGGGAAGCTGGTTGAGTTTTTTCTGGGGGAAGGAAAGAGGTTCCTTCAGGTATGGCATGCCCCGTTCGTCATGAAGGGACAGCAGATCAAGGGACGCCTTGCGCAGCTCCTGTTCCTGCGGGGGGTGCGCTTCGGAAATTAACTGGGCGTACCAGGCACAGGCGTTATTGCTGCCCAGTTTCCTGGCCTGCTCGAACAAAGGCTGGAGGAGGGAGTTTTTCCCTCCCCCTGTTTTTTCCTTCATGCCGGCGGAGAGGTCCGCCAGCAGAGTTTCCAGATCCCCTCTGGAGCGCAGTTCCGCCAAAAGCTTTCCGGCCTGTGCCGGTGCGGCCCCCTTCGTCAATTCCGCCAGAAGCCGCATGGCCCCCGCGTGCCCCTTTTCCGCAGCCCGGGAAAGGGATTGAATGGCCGTATCCCTCCATCCCCTGCCGTCCTTGCCGTCCAGGGCAAGGGCCAGTTCCCCTATCCGCGCCAGAAGAACCGGTTTGGCGTTTTTCCGGTATTGCTTCAGGGTCTCGATAACGTTGGCGGGATTTTCCTTCAGCCAATCCACTTTGATGAAAGCGAGCTGGGCCAGCGCATCCTGGTCGCCGGAAGAGGCCTTCTTTTCCAGGGGGGCCAGGTAGCGTCTCAACTCGGCTTCCGGAAGATCCGTGACGGTGTACAGGGCCGTAACGGCATCCATGTCTCCCTTTTCCGCAAGCTTGCGGCAGGCAGCCAGCCATTCCGCATGTTCCGGTTGCATGGGTTGCGCCTTGAAAATCCCGAAAATCCCGTAAGGATCCGTCATCATGAGCTTGGGTGCCGGATGGCCGGATGCCGTGGCCGCATCACGGAAAAAATGCTGCATATGTTCCAGGCAGGCCAGCGGCAGGTCTCCACGGTTCAGGTAATAAAGCCCCATCCAGTATTCCCCGGCCAGCATATTGGCCCGGAAGTCTCCAGCCGCGGCTTTGTCCAGCACTTCCCCGTACGTCCAGCCGCCGTCCATAGGCAGTTGGGAGAGGTCCCGGACCGGAGCGTATTTCACCTGCCCGGGAGGATTTGCCGCTGCGGCGGACGAAATGTCCTGGCCATAAGCCGGAACGGAAAAAATAAAGGGAATAAGCAAAAGACGGGCTCGCATGGGTCAACTCTTTTCTAGCAGGAAAAACCTCTGCCCTACAAGCGTTTTTCACGTGTCTGAATGTTTAATTATTGGTCATGTCACGTTCTTTTTTTAAAGAAAAAAATGGAGTGGGACCGGGTGGTTCCGAAGACGCGTGCGGAAGCCCGCAAGGCAGAGGAAAATGGCTTCCTGGGAGACGGGATGAATGAAGTGGGCAAGGGATTGGGGATTCCAACCCCGCCGTATTTCTTCATTCCATCAGGTCCGGATTCTTTTGATGAATATCCCCGGAAGATTACCTTTTAGTAAATTCCCTTCAACTTTTCCGGATGATCGCTCAACTGGGAGCGCAGCCGGTTTCTGTCCAGCTTTCCCATGACCGTGAGGGGGATGGGCGTTTCCATGACGGCGCGGATGCGCTGGGGGCCTGGGGCCGACGCATTCCACTCGAGGCAGGCCTGCTCCAGAGGGGCAGCGGAAGGGCCGCAGGCGACCAGTTCCATTCCGGCGCGCGGATGTGGAACTGCCTCCACGACAGCCTCCGGAACGCTGCGGCGCAAAACGTCCTGAACGGCATCCGGATCCACCAGTTCCCCCAGGACTTTGACAAGTCTGTCCGCCCGGCGCAGAAAGGTCAGCAAACGCCCTTCCAGGCGCACCAGGTCGCGGGTGCTCCACCACTCCTGCGGAGCGACTCTTTCCAGAAGGAACCCTCCATGAGCCTGCGTCAGCAGGCGGCCGAACAATTTGCCTTTCCCCTGGAAGCGCAGGAGGCCGCCTTTGTCCGTCTGAGCTTCCCAATGGGGCAGAAGGGAAAGGCGGTCCGTATGGAAGGAATCTCCGGGAAGGGCCGTGGCTAATTGGGAGCCGGCTTCCGTCATGCCGTAGCTCTGCACTACGGGCCAGCCAAGGGTGCGTGCTTTCCGTCCCGTCTCCGTGTCCAGCGCGCCGCCGCCTACGATAATGCACCCGGCGGTGGAAGGCGCGCGGAGGCCGAGGCTGACCAGATCCACTACCTGCGTGGGGACCAGGGAGGACCATCTGGCTCCGGAACTTTTCATCAGGTCGGCATAAGCCTGCGGGCACCACTTTCCGCGGAGCGTATGGACGGCGGTTCCGGCCAGGGCCGCGCGCAGGTAAATCATGGCGCCCCCCACATGCCATACAGGCAGCGGGCAGCACCAGTCCCCGCTTTCCGCATGTAAATGTTCCAATGCCCCGCGCGCGCATATGTCCAGGGCGCGGCGGGTAAACAAAATGGCTTTGGGCGGAGAACCGGAAGAGCCGGAGGTGGCGAAGGCTGTGATTCCGTCCATGCCCCGGAGGGAAAGAAAGGCGGCGGCCTCTTCCGCCCAGCCCCTCAAATGGGGCGGGGCCATCACGCAGGGGCCGTTGCCGCGGTCCCAAGGCAGGGGTGTTCCGGTGGCGGGCATGGCGGCGGCAGTTTACCGGAGGGCTTTTCTGCGCAGGGTGTGCCAGCGTTCCTCCATGCGGGGCTTCAAATGATGCTCAATCCATGCATAGGCTGCTTCCAGGCCGCCCGCTTTGAAAGTGCGGCCTATCTCCGCTTCCACGCCTGTGGCGTTGCCGGTGCGGCGCAGAAAATCATTGCTGGTGAATTCTACGAAAAGCTTGCCGTTGATCGCTCCTTCCTCCGCCAGAATCCATTCCCTGACGTACAACGCCAAAATGGCGTCCCCTACCCATGCCTCTGCGCGGAGGCGTTCTTCTGTAGCCTTGTCCATATGATGGTTCATGAAAATCTGGCAATGGCGGTTTTCCTTCCCAGAGGATCCCTGATGGGAGGCGGAGGCACGCCGGGGGCCTTGTCTCCGGAGGGGGAAGCCGGTTGGCGGTTTTCCCGCGGGAGCTCCGGCAGGTTGTCCGCGGGGGAGGCGGGAGCTCCCGGCATTGGCGGATTTTCCTTGCTGCCCTGTGGCGCAGGCGCGGCTCCCGGAACCAGGGGCACGTCCAGCACTCTGTCCTGGGCCGCGCGGCGGTTGGCGGCGTCCCTGGCTTCCAGAGACTTGCGGAGTACCGTTTCCGATTCCGAATTCCAGTACCCGGAATCCAGTTCAATATAAATATTGGAGTAAGGCAGGGATGTCTTGGTTTTAATGACCAGAACGTTGAATTGCCTGGCCGCGTCTTCGATCAGGGAATTGATCGTACGGCTCATCAGTTCAAAATGCTGGCGCCCAGGAAGCATTTTATTGATATTGTTGCGGTAGCGCTTAATGCCGGGAGCATAGTCCTCCGTAATGCTGCGCAGCTCCGAGCTGATCATGATGCGGGGCACCACGTGGGCTTCCTCTTCCAGCATATTCAGCACATCCAGGAGTACTTCGTCCGATGTCTTGTCGGAAACCATGGTTCTGATGCCGGTTCCCGTGTAGGCGGGAAAGGAGGATTCCGCGATGACAATCCAGTTCCTGGCCCCCACGATTGCCAGGTTTTTATATAACTGCTCCTTCCATTCCCGCTCTGCCGGGTTGGCGTCCTGGCAGCCGCTGAGCAGGCTGATGATGCATATGGGCAGGATGAGTCGGGTCATGGGTGGGACCCCGCCTTGCGGGGCTGGAAAATGGGCTAGAATTTATGGGACCGGGGTTCGCGGCAGGCGCTGGGGCAGCGGCCTTGTTCCGTAGCGAACGGCGCTCCCTGGGTGGGAGCCGCCTCCGTAAAGGCGACGCCCGGCAGTTCAGTAGGTACGCCTTGAACAGGGAAATCCTTTCGCAGAGGGAAATAAGGATAACCTTCCCACATCAAAATGCGGCGCAAATCAGGATGACCTGAGAACTTGATGCCCATCAGGTCCCATGCTTCACGTTCGTGCCAGTTGGCGGACTGGAAAATTTCCGTGACGCTGGGCACTTCTTCGCCATCGTCCACCTTCGTCTTGAGGCTCAGGTTCGCTCCCGTTTCCGACTGTGTCAGCGTGTAGTTGACTTCAAAGCGGGGGCTTTCCCCCATATTGTCCACGGAAGAAAGGTTAACCAGCATATCAAACCCGGCGGAATCCCGTAGCCAGCGGACAACATCCGCCACGGCTTGGCGCGCGACGGTCAGCGTAATATCTCCGCGGAATTCGTAGCGGTCCGTGATGATGTCTTTCCCAAAGCGGTTTTGGGCGTTGTCTGCGGCGGTTTTAATCTGTGATTCTAGAGAAAGCATGGAGAAAAAATGGTAAAAGTGAACGGAAGAAACGTTTGAAAAAACTTATTCAAGGGGCATTTCCGTATTGACCGGGACGGGAGCGTTGGCTTCGCGAGGTTCTTCCTTCTTGAAGAAAGTGCGTGCGGGCTGCTGGGTATCCAGCTTCTTGCGCAGGGTGAGCAGGGCTTCCAGAATAGCCTCCGGACGGGGCGGGCAACCGGAAATGTAAACGTCCACGGGAAGAATCTTGTCCACGCCTTGGAGTACGGAATAGGAGCGGAACATGCCGCCGGTGGAAGCGCACGCGCCCATGGCGATGCACCACTTGGGTTCCGGCATCTGGTCCCAGATGCGGCGGACGGCCAGGGCCATTTTATAAGTGACGGTGCCGGCTACAATCATCACGTCCGCCTGGCGGGGGGAAAAACGTGTCACTTCCGAGCCGAAGCGGGAAAGGTCATACCGGGAACAGGCCACGGCCATGAACTCAATGGCGCAGCAGGAAAGACCCATCGGCATGGGCCAGAGGGAATTTTTACGAATCCAGTTGATGGCGGCGTCCAGGGTGGTATAGACAAAATTGCCTTCCGCATTGGAGTCCAGTACTCCCGTTTCGTAAATATTCGGTTCGTTCTTGGTGACCATGATAACAGATGATTCTTGCTGAAGCCAGATTAGCGAGATGCCTTCAACTCTCAAGCCTTAATTTGGTTCAGCCATGATTTTCTGCGGCCTGTTCCGGCCCTGTTTTCCGGCATTCCGGGAGGGGGGATGAATAAACCCGCACAGGGTTTCCCCCGTGCGGGTTTTTTATCCAACTATATTACCTATGAAACTCAGAACTCCCCATAATGGGCGGCGGTCTCTCTACCTCCCGCCGCCCGGTTTGTTGCTGATGCAGGTTAGAGTCCCGGACAGGAGCATCCGTTCAAAAAGAAGAAATTTGTATGACAAAAATCCGGGTATATATTTTAAAATGATTGATAATAAATAAATTATATGGCTATTCCCTTTCAGGGAGATACGGGGTAGGGGCTTCATTTCTTTGTGGCGCCTGTGAGGAAAATGGCGGAGCGGAACGGACGGAGAGGCCGTTTACGTTTTTCCCGTTCCTGAAGGCGCGGATGGAGAGGTGCGCGATCAGCCAGAGGCCCAAAGTAATACAGGCTACAAGAGCTGGCGGGCTTTCCGTAATATCCCATAAAAATAGAATAACCAGTTCTGCAGTCAGTAAAAAAAGCCCCATGAAACGCCAGTACGGTGATTCTCCCTTATGCTTGGCGCGAGGAGAAAAATCAGCAAGAAGGGACGGGATATCCAGCAGAAAAACGAGAAAATCAAGCATGGTATTTGTTATGATAAACCGGGAAAACAAATATAGGGTTCTCTTTATTCATTTTATTTGTTCGGCGTCCGGCAGTCAAGAGGCGGCTATCTGTAAATAGTCCTGGTACAGGTTCGTCCATGGCTGGCGACTGTCCCGTTGACGGTGATTTTCTTCATGTACCTTCGTTCCTGGCGGTCGTAGCCGCATTCCAAGATGGTCGCTCCGTCCCGGCTGGTGAAGCTCGCCGCGCGGTTGGCTGCGTAGGAGAGTTCTTAGGCCAATTCCTGTGCCGTCTTGCGGTTACCGATGTTGTCGCAGCTGTAACCGTATGAGGGGACGGCATCCAGGCCATCATAGCTCAGGCTGCTGGAGACAAGCATGATTTCTCTCGGAGAAGCAATTTTATCATATACAAATTCTTCTTGATACGAATCAATCTATGTTACTGTTTAATTTTTTTCTTAATTCATTATAAATATTTTCATGTATTTTATATTTGTTTTGAATTTCTTTTATCAAATGTTTGATTGTTGTCCGTTCCAGATGATCAATTTGTAAAGAACCAATCTTTTTTTCTATCATATCTATTTTTTTGAGCAATTCGCAATCTGATATCGACATGATTTTCATAAACAATTCCAAATCATTAATTTTGTATATATCCAATAAATATGAAATTAAATAGAGTACATCTGATTTATTATCATTTAAATTATTTACGTAATTAATAATTTTTTCCTTGGCGGAAACAGCAGAACTTGGATCCTCTATGCCGTTGCATAAGGTATTTTTTGATTTTATTTGATTAACATGATTTTTCATAGAGGAAAGATTGAACCATTTGTGATGGTTCAATCTTTCTATCTCCGCCAATAGCATAATATGATATAAAGCTCCCTTTTGAGATTTAAAAAAATCTTTCAAAGGATTTTCATTTAAAACAGTATATAAAATAATAGGAAATTCGGAAGAGTGTGAAAAAGTGGATTTTTCATCCGTGCAGCTCTGCAATGTGACAATCATTTTTTCGCAAAAAGTTGCATATTCATTAAATTTTTGATTATCTCCATAAACTATTGTTGATGTGAAAATAATAGGAATTATTATATATTTTGACATAATATGATTTTTTAGATTTCGAAAGTTTCGTCGTATACCGGATGGCGATATATTGTTGCAATAAATCTTAATTCATAACAATTTCGTGAAGATGTATAAAATTGAATAGGCATTTATAAATTTTTTCTCTGTCTCCTGCGTTTGTCTTGCGGTTGCCGATGTTATCGTAGCTGTACTGTAGGGGTGGTGTTCAGGGTAACTCCGGTGAGTTTGTTTCTGCCTTGTAACTGAAACTGTCGCTGTGGACGGATTCCGTTCCCCGCCACTGCGTGCGTATGGTCGCGTGTCCCAGGGCATCATAGCTCTTAATACAGAATAAGAAAGACTTGCTATTGCATCAATTAGAAAATAAAAATCCGTAGAATATATTATATTTTTTGACTAAAACTATTTTTCCCATATCTTAAAAAATCCATTCATATTGCAATCATGTCATTCATGACAATTTTTAAAAGCAGAAGATTTATAATAATCATTATTTTTTATTTCCTCACACTATTTTTTACATTTTCCCAATTATTTATGATGAGTTCATACTCATGCGGGAAAGAAGGAGAATTTATATTTTCGGTTATTATACTTTCTGCTATCAAATATTCCATTTAACCATATCCAGTATTGAGAAGTCGAATACTGAATGTGTATATTTTTCCGTATTAATCAGTTGAATAGTTTTCAAAAAAATTAAATCTAGTCACACAATGATCATCTCCAAAAGAAAATTCTTGCCGTGTGTTCTTTTGCTCCTTTTCTGCAAATGACAAATTGCTTCCTGATAGAAAAGAAAGACCTGTTAAAATGATTATTCATGTTTTCATAATTTTATTTAAATTGTTTTCCTTCTTATAAATTTTGTATCTGGAGATGAAAGTTCTTTAAACGATACAAAGATCATTCCTTTAGCGCTGCTGCTAGATAATAATGCGCCAAAACAATCTAAACCATAAGATTGCATTAAATATGTGTTATCTATTAATTTCATTACTTTATTTTTGTCATATCCGTTATCTGTAGTAATGAAATCTCCAACTTTGATTTCTTCTCCTGAAAAATAATTTGCCATAATTTTTGTTACTTGATGGTTTCAATTCCTCCTTGGTAGGTCACCTGTATATTCAGGATAATAGGGATTGTTCGAAATTGTAGTACGTTTATCGAAACACCGGCAACCAGCTACTATAGGAAACTGATTAACTGTAAAAATATGATAATGAGGATTCCAGCCGTTGTGTGCATGAGTTCTGCGACATTGCTGCTTTTGATATCCCACAGGTGGACGGGCTGGACGAGTCTTTCGGTGCGGGTGGCTGTTCCATAGGGGGAGTAGTCGTAAGCCGCCGCGATCGTTCCCTGTGCGTCGAAGACCTCCGTCACATTCTTGTTGAAGTCCACGCCGTAGCAGTAAAGGGAAGCGTCCTGCACGAGGGCCAGGGGGCGGGTGGCCATCGGTTCCAGAAGATCCTACAACAATATTCGGAATACAGTCCGATATATTAAATATACGAAATTCTATTGTCGTTATTTATGTTTAGTAGTTTTTTTGTTTATTTCGAAACCGTTTTTTTTCTTTTCACTTTTTTAGGATTAATATTTTTTATTGATTTTATTATTTTTTATTTCTTTTCTTAAATGAAAGAATTTTCTATAAAAATAGAATGAAATTGATAATATTAATATTGCAATTATAGTTGTATAAGGGAATAATAAATCGTCAGCTATGATCCCTAATAAGATAATAAAAAATGTTATAAAAAAATACCATGCTCCTTTTTTTAATCCATACACATAAAAAGATAAGCCAATAGCTAATACAAAAGAAAATATATATAAGTAATTCATTATTTTATATTTATCTTAAAGGATAAAATGGTCTTGTAGGTGGTATATAATTTGGATTTTCCTCAAGAATGTTATTGTTCTTATATTGTTGAAAAGAATCTATTTTTATTTCTACTTCTATTTCTACTATAATTATTATGATGATGTCTTGACAGCATTTTTCGTACTTGTTTCCTAACGTATTTTTGTAATTTTCATAAACCTCAGAACCTATATTTTTAGATAATCCTCGAATAATTCCAATTAAAAAATTATTCTTTATTTCATTTTTATATTCAGAATAAATATTTTCTCTTTTCTGTTTTCTTTTCAAAAGTTTTTTTTGATGAGCTGTTGGTAATTTTTCTTTATATATGTGAATTTTCTGACGTATTTTTAATACGTTTGCGCATCTTAACAGCCTCCTTAATATTTTTATATATATTTTTTCCTATTTTTACATTTCCAGGTATTCCTGCAGCCCCTAAAGCTGTAGAAGTTTTAACCGAACTCCAATCTATATCTGTCCAAGGATCTTCTTTGTCTTGAATATAGTTTGCAGTAACTTGAAACCCATAATCTATTAAAGCTCCTCCTAATAATCCAAATATTCCTATCAACCCCAAAGTATCAAACTTATCTTTAGGGCTGCTACCGAGGAACACATAAAGATTCCACCCGCCCTGTTCAGCGATAGGATCGCGGTTGATCCACCTGCCGTCTGCAGGATTATAATAGCGGTAATTATAATAGTCCAGTTCCAATTCCCCATCGTGCATCTCGCTGCTCCACTGGACGGGCTGGACGAGGCTGCCCGTACCGGTCACGGCCCCATAGGGGGAGTAATCGTAAGCCGCCGCGATCGTTCCCTGTGCGTCGAAGAC